>Ga0209291_1002685_pt1 | contig 14028 bp, 12 predicted proteins | sample GOMGulsemesocosm_FD_184633 | JGI IMG/M metagenome (GOLD analysis project Ga0209291, IMG submission 184633) | Methane-oxidizing microbial communities from mesocosms in the Gulf of Mexico - GOM9B Gulf of Mexico (SPAdes) (version 2) | ecosystem: Environmental > Aquatic > Marine > Cold seeps...
TTATCTAATAATGAAGTAATATTTGAATTAACGATATCGGCAAAGCGACTAAAAATTCCCATGATTGAATCCTCTAATAAAAATGTAGTAATGTGATTTATAATACACATCTACACTATTCATGCCAACATTTTAAAACCATCTAATCCGTTGATTTAACGTTCAATTTATCATTGGTATAAATTATACTTTTCCTTAATTTTATCTGGTAGACTAATTTTTAGTTAATTAAACCAATTATAAGTATATGTATGAGCAGATTTAATAAGAAAGATAATTTAATCGGTCAGGCCACTAGCTTTTTAGAAATGCTCGATCATGTCTCGCAAGCAGCGCCAGTGGATAAGCCAATCTTAATCATTGGTGAGCGCGGTACGGGTAAAGAGCTAATTGCTGAGCGTATCCACTATTTGTCTAGGCGCTGGGAAAACTCATACATTAAGCTCAATTGTGCAACACTCGCTGATAGCGTGCTGGAAAGCGAATTATTTGGTCATGAATCAGGTTCGTTCACTGGCGCCAGTAAACGTCATGAAGGTCGTTTTGAACGAGCCAATGGCGGCACACTCTTTTTAGATGAGCTAGCGAATACTTCGCTAAGAGTGCAAGAAAAACTGTTAAACATCATCGAATACGGTGAGTTTGAGCGTGTAGGTGGCTCTAAACCGGTTAAAACCAATGTTCGTTTGGTCTGTGCAACCAATGAAGATCTACCGACGCTCGTTGAGCAAGGGAAGTTTCGTGCTGATCTTCTCGACAGACTTGCCTTTGACGTAATCACCCTACCACCGCTACGCTATCGTCCAGATGATATCCTATTGTTAGCCGAGTCATTTGCGATCAACATGGCACGCCAGCTCGAGTTAGAATACTTTGGGGGTTTTGGTGCTAAAGCCAAGCAAATATTAACCGGCTATGATTGGCCCGGTAACGTGCGTGAACTCAAAAACGTGGTCGAACGTTCATTATATCGCCACGACAATGCGGCACTGCCATTACAAAAAATTCAATTGAATCCCTTCGAATCTCCGTATCGACCAAATGCATCTATAGCGAAGCCTCAACCCATCACGCAAGAGCAAAGTAGCCAAATTCCAGCCAACATCATTACGCCGTTATCAGGTGCTAACCATCAGTTTCCTCTAGACTTTAAAGAAGTTACCAATGATTTTGAGGTCGACTTAATTAAGCAAGCGTTGGCTCAAGCACAATTTAGCCAGAAAAAAGCGGCTCAGCAATTGGGCATCACTTATCATCAATTAAGGGGTTTATTGAAAAAGTACAACCTGTTAGAAACAGAAAGTTAGGCATTTTTACATAAATTCATTGATGTTATGAGGTCTTGGCGTTACATTACGGATACTAAGGCCAAGCCATCTATGACATGACAAACACTGTAAAAAAAATCTTTAAATATAGCATTTTACCACTCTATATTTTATTAACAGGCTGTGAACAAAATCATAGTGACAATTCACGAGTGTTGCCCGGTATCGTTTATTGCTCAGAAGGTGACCCTAATACCTTCAATCCACAATTGACCACCACTGGTACAACGACAGATGCCACCTCATATCAATTATATAATCGACTCGTGGAATATGATCCTGCATTAGGTACGATTGCTCCAGGCTTAGCTCATCACTGGCATATTAATGAGAACGGTAAAATCTATACGTTTTATTTACGAAAAAAAGTATCATTTCATACCAACAATTATTTTAACCCAACACGTACTTTTAATGCCGATGATGTATTATTTAGCTTCAATCGAATCATCGATAAGCAACATCCTTATAATCAGGTCTCTGGTGGCTCTTACCCTTTCTTTCAAAGCGTTGATTTCTCAGGCCAAATAAGTAAAATCGTTAAGGTTCACCCCTACATGGTGACGATTCACTTAAAGGAGAAAGATAGTTCGTTTTTAGCGAATTTAGCGACAAATTTTGCGGTTATTTTATCCAAGGAATATGGTGAAACACTGTTACAACGCCAAACCCCTGAGTTAATTGATACTAATCCCATTGGTACCGGGCCATTCTATCTAGACTCCTATGTTCAGAGTAGCCACATACGCTATAAACCGAACAAATCCTATTGGGCTGGTGCACCAGTTATCGATCAATTGGTCTTTGATATTACGCCTAAAAGTACCAACAGAATCGCAAAATTAATGACTGGCGATTGTGATGTTTCCGCCCTACCACAATCGAGTGAACTCGATGTTTTACGACGCAATATATCGCTTGAATTGCAAATTCAAACTGGCTTTAATGTCTCCTATTTAGCCTTTAACCGTAACAAGCCACCATTTAACCAAGCCAAAGTGCGTAAAGCCATCGCTCACGCGATTAATAAGCGTGCGATTGTCGAAGCCGTTTATTATGGCAGCGCGACGGTAGCCGATAGTATCTTACCGCCGCTATCTTGGGCTTATAATGACAAACTATCCCAATATAGATACGACCCAGAACTTGCTCGTCAGCTCTTAGCCGAAGCGGGATTCTCCGATGGTTTTGAGATGAATATCTGGGCAGCACCAGTACAACGAATTTACAATCCCAACGCCTTAAAAATGGCAGAGTTAATTCAAGGGCAATTGGCGAAAATCGGTATTAGGGTCAACATAGTAAGTTACGGTTGGAATGTCTTTATCGATAAATTAAGCGCGTTTGAGTATGACAGCGTTTTACTCGGATGGACCGCCGACAATGCCGATCCTGATAATTTCTTTCGACCATTATTTAGCTGTGCATCGCTTGAGTCCGGCGGAAATCGCACCAACTGGTGCGACCCTTCGCTTGACCGAAAATTTACCAAAGCGATTTCAAGCACCAATCAAGCTTACCGCACAAATATCTATCATCAAGCACTCGCGCAATTGAATCAGGAATTACCATTAATCCCCTTGGCACATGCATTGCGATTTCAGGTTAAGCGCCGAGCTATTCATGGCATGCCGTTGAATCCATATGGCGGTATCTCATTTGCTAAAAGCCATCGTGTTAAACAGCTAACCGCCAAGAAAGGGACGCCGTAATATGTGGTTTTTTATCATTAGGCGGTTTAACCTCTTTATCCTCACGGTCGCCATACTCTATTTCTTAGTATTTTTAATGATGCAGGCCTTACCCGGTGACTTCGCGACCAACATCAGCGGCATACAACACCCGACTTCAGGTCAGCTTAGTGAATTAAACAACGCTTATCAGCTCGATAAAAGTTGGTTCAATCAATACATCTCCTTTATTGATCAAAGAATACATGGTGAATTCGGCGTGTCATTTACGACTGCTCAACCTATTTGGCAGGAGATCCTAACCTTTTTACCAGCCACGATAGAGTTATGCCTATACGCCACAACTATCGCCTTATTAATTGGATTCCCCTTAGGCATTATAGCCGCTGTTCAACCACAAAAACCTGCCGATTTTACCGTTTTAGGACTAAGCCTTGTTGGGTATTCTATCCCGGTATTTTGGCTTGGTGTTAGCGCGATCATGTATTTTGGGCTTGAATTACAATGGTTACCTGTTGCCGGAAGGCTCAATTTATTGTATCAAGTGCCCCCAATCACCGGTTTTACATTAATCGATATATGGCTGTCCGATCTGCAATATAAACAACTTGCTTATCGTGATGCCTTCGCACATTTAATTATGCCAACCCTTACGCTTGCGCTCATTCCTGCGACGATGGTAACTCGTATTACACGTACTGCAGTTCGTGAAGAGCTTAATGCTAATTATATCAAAGCATTTCAATCAAGAGGCTTATCACCCAGCACGATAATTTACCGTCATGCGTTACCAAATGCATTACAACCGATTTTGTCTCAGCTAAGCTTGCAGCTGAGTACCTTATTAACCAGTGCGATGGTAACAGAAGTCATTTTCTCTTGGCCCGGTATTGGTAATTGGTTGATTGACGCGATCTACCAACGTGATTATCCCGTGATTAGCGCTGGTATCCTGATTTGTGCTGGTTTTATTATTCTTGTATCAGTATTAACCGATATCATGCTAATAGCGACTACACCTAAACGCAGGAGCGCTGTCGATGGCTCGCGCTAATAGTATTTATCAGGAAGAAAGTATTCCTTCGCCAATCCAACAAATATGGCGCTATTTTATAAGTTACCCAGTAGCTGTGATTGGACTATGGGTATTTGTAATTTTACTTATCGCGGCGGTTATTGCACCATTTATCGCACCATATTCACCGCATTTCCAACATACAGATGCGTTATTATTACCACCATCGTGGCATCCCGATGGTCAAGTGGCCTACTTCCTAGGAACAGATGATCTCGGCCGTGATATCTTTTCTAACTTGCTATATGGGGTTAGAACGACGTTTGGCTCTAGTATGCTCGTTACCCTAATAGCCGCTTTTTTTGGCATCATCCTCGGTATTTTATCCGGTATGTCTAAAGGGCTAAAATCTAGTATCCTCAACCATATACTAGATGCAACGCTCGCTATTCCCTCATTATTATTGGCGATAGTCTTAGTCGCTATTAGTGGCCAAAGCTTAACTAACGTGATGATGGCCGTTTGTATTGCCTTGATCCCTCAATTTATGCGGGCGACCCATACTGCCGTGCAATATGAACTGCCACGTGAATATGTCGTAGCGGCAAAGCTTGATGGCGCCAATCAGGTGCAGGTGTTTTTCCATGTGATCTTGCCTAACATCCTTAACGCTTTGGTGGTGCAAACAACACTGGCGATTTCAGTGGCGATTATCGATATCGCCACCTTAGGATTTTTACGAATTGGGGTGCCGGCACCGACATCGGAATGGGGAACAATGTTAGCTGATGGTGTCGATTTGATCTTCATCGCGCCGTGGAATGTGACGATTCCCGGCCTTGCTATATTCGTGAGTGTGTTAGCAATCAACCTCGTTGGCTATGGTTTACAGCGTGCAGTAAAAGAGGGGTTAGGTTAATGCCATTACTCGATATCCGAAATCTTAGCATTGAGTTTGATAGTCCACACGGTCGTATTCGGGCCGTGGATCGCGTTAATCTATCGATAAATCCCGGCGAAATACTAGGACTTGTAGGTGAATCAGGCTCCGGTAAAAGTTTAGTGGCCAAAGCCATTATGGGCATATTAAACGAGCGTTGGCATGTATCTGCCGATCGCTTACGCTATAATGGCATCGATCTCTTATCATTAAGTGCCAAAGAACGCCGCAAACTCATGGGCCGAGAAATCGCGATGGTGTTCCAGGAGCCTAAATCAAGTCTCGATCCAAATGACACTGTAGGCCATCAATTGCATGAATCATTGCCGATGGATGAGTGTGACGTCAGTTTTTTCCGTCGTAAAAAGTGGCGAACACAGCAGATTAAAGCATTATTACATCAAGTTGGTATCCGCGACCATGAACAGGTCATGAAGAGCTACCCTCATGAACTCTCAGAGGGTGTGTGCCAAAAAGTCATGATAGCGATGACCATCGCCTATAAACCGCGTTTGTTGATTGCCGATGAGCCTACCACCGTTATTGAAGCGGGCGCGCAGGCACAAATATTTAAGCTATTTCGTAAATTAAATCAGCTTAACGATGTTTCCATATTGTTGATCACCCACGATCTCGAACACATAGAGAATTGGACCGAGTCGATCACGGTCATGTATTGTGGACAAACGGTAGAATCAGGCATCACCAAACAAATTTTTGAGCAACCTTATCATCCGTATACGATGGCGCTGTTACAAAGCATGCCACATTTTGATGAGAAACTAGGTCATAAATCTCAGCTGACGGCGCTATCAGGCTGTGTACCATCATTACAACATTTACCTATCGGTTGTCGATTAGGCCCACGCTGTCCTAGAGCACATCGCCAATGCGTTCAAGTACCACAAATGCAAGAGTCCCATGGTCACTATTTTAGTTGCCACTTTCCTCTAATTGATCAACAAGAGCCTAGCTAATGACCACGTTATTGGAAGTGAATAACCTAACGAAATCCTATCGTACCGGCTATCACTGGATGATCCCTAAATATCAACGTGTATTGGGTCCGATCTCTTTTAAGCTTGAAGAGCAACAAACCTTATCGATTGTCGGCAATACAGGCTCAGGAAAAAGCACCTTAGCGAAGATATTAGTGGGGGCTGAACAACGTACTTCTGGTCAAATCATCCTCGAAGGCGAACAACTTGAAATCAAGAACCACACCCAACGTTGCCGCGCAATTCGAATGATTTTTCAAGATGCGAACACCAGCCTAAACCCTCGAATGCGGATTGGTAATTTATTGGAAGAGCCGCTTAAATTCTCCACTGACATGAATAAGAAAGATCGCGAGGCGCAGGTTTACGAGAAGCTCATTCAAGTTGGACTATTACCAGAGCACGCGCATTTCTACCCGCACATGACATCCGGCGGTCAAAAGCAACGAATTGCGGTGGCACGAGCGCTGATGCTAAACCCGCACATTATTGTTGCCGATGAAGCGCTTTCGGTATTAGACATGTCGGTACGTTCGCAAGTCATTAACCTGTTATTAAAATTGCAAAAAGAGATGGGACTATCCTACGTATTCGTGTCGCACAATATCAATATTGTGCGCCATATTAGCGATAAAGTGATGGTGCTCGATCAAGGTAAAATGGTCGAGTTTGGCCACGCTGAGCAAGTATTTAACGCCCCAAAAAACGACTACACGCGCAAATTACTGTATAATCTCGGCCAATAAACAGTTAACGAGAAGTATCATGGCCAAAGCAAGTGCAGTACATATTCTGGTAAAAACCAAAAACGAAGCCGAAAAGATAAAACAACAAATTGCAAAAGGCGAAAGCTTTGCCGCGATGGCCAAGAAATATTCGCAGTGCCCATCGGGTAAGAAAGGCGGAGATTTAGGCGAGTTCCCACCGGGAAAAATGGTTAAAGCGTTTGATAATGTCGTTTTTAAAAAGGCAATCCTAGAAGTTCATGGGCCAATCAAGACCCAATTTGGCTTTCACCTCATCAAGACCCTTTATCGTAACTAGCCGCTTAAAAATAGTTCAGTAGCTGGCGATAATACGCATTGGATTCAACCAGCTGCTGATGCCCTCCTTGCGCTGTAATTTCCCCTTGTTCAAGTAACACAATAGAATCCATTTTTTGTAGCATCAACGGCTTGTGAGTGATCACTATCAATGTTTTATGCTGTTTATTGGCATGTGCAAGTAAGCTATTCATTAACCGCTGCTCGCTGACACCATCTAGCCCCTTGGTCGGTTCGTCTAAAATGAGAATGTTAGCTGGTCGCAATAGCAGCTGTGCAAATTGCAATCGTTGAGCCTGACCGCCAGATAATCCACTGCCCGTCTCACCAAGCCAAGTATTGAGTCCATTGGGCAACAACGCAATGAAATCACTCAATCCAGCGTTGTCGCAAACAGCTAGCATCTCTTGCTCGGTCGCCCCGCTGTTCGCTAATCGTAGATTGTCGGCAATAGTGGCATCAAACAGGTGACCTTGTTGGCTCATCAATGCAATATTATCGCGTAGCGACTGTTGGTCGATATCGTCAAGCGCAACGTCAGCTATCGATAAGTTACGCGTTGGCCAAAAGCCCATCAGTACGTTAACTAAGGTTGATTTACCGGCACCACTGGCGCCGATAATCGCGACTTTATCACCTGATTTAATGGTTAAACTAATATTTTTTAACGTCAAAGCGGCTTGGCCGGGATACTTAAAGTTGAAATGGTTAAATACAATATTTCCTACCACCAGCTTTTGCTCGCCACCGCGTTGTGGCACGGGTCGGTCGATTATTTCGAATAACCTGCTCGCGCTCGCTAGGCACATTGGCAACGTTTGCAAGGCGAGTGGCAATGCCATCACTGTTTCAAAACTGACCAAAATAAGTAATGTTAATCCCGCGATAACTTTGGCATCAAATGCGCCGCTAACGACATAGGGTGTCGCCCATAACAAACAACCAATCGCGACAAAGTGAGTAATAACAAAGGTTACGGCGGTTAACATCGCATCAACGTGAACTAATCGCTGCTTAAGCCGATAGAGCCTGTCGCTGAGGCGCCCGACACTTTGTGCCAGCGAATGGGTCACTTGAAACACCAGTAGCTCTTTAAGTGCTGCGATACCACTAACAAGCTCGAGCTTTAAGCTGCTATCAAATTGTGAATATTGTAAGGATTTTTTACGCGCCAGATAAAAACTGATTAAAGGCAAGAACACGCCGACGGTCAACAACGCCATTAGCATAACCCACCCAATCACCACCGACATCATGCCGATAATAAAGCACAACAACGGCACACTAATCAGTGCGACTAAGATTGGCAAAGCGACCCGTAAATAAAAATTATCAAGCTGGTCGACATCAGATTGCAGTCGCGCTAATAAATCGCCGCTACGTAAGTCCAATCGGTAATACGGTAACAACGGTTCGAGCTGCTGATAAAAGTGATGACGCAAACTTGCGAGTAAATTAAAAGTCGCGCGATGGGTCAGTAGACGCTCGGCATAACGACCCGCGCTACGCACTATCGCTAAGAATCGAATCACCGCCGCCGGCGTAAAGTAGTTAACCGATAACCCTTGCGCGCCTGCAATCGCCATCAATGTAATAAACCAACCGGACACCGCTAACAAGCTAATGTTAGCAAAGATAGTGATAATGGACAGTAGTGCCCCTAGCACCATCAAGCCAAGCTGTGGCCGTAATAAACCGAGTAAGCGCAGCAATGTTTTCATCGCGATTGCTCCACCGTCAATGAAGGGTTTATTAGCTGCGCATAATGACCATGATGATTGAGGAGTTCACGATGGCTGCCACATTCAACAACTTGCCCTTGCGACATCACGATAATCTCTTTGGCATTAACCACCGTCGATAACCGGTGGGATATCACAATAACTAAATGTTCCTTGGCGTAATCACTGATGGCGCGGCTAACCACTTGCTCCGTCTCAAGATCTAGGTGACTGGTAGGTTCATCAAGTACCAACACACTTGGCTGGGCATAAAAAGCGCGTGCCAGCGCCAGTCGCTGCGCTTGACCGCCAGATAATCCAGCGCCACTTTCGCCAATTAAGGTGTCGAGTCCATCGGATAATGTTAAGACAAAGTCAGTCAGTCCAGCTTGAGCTAATGCTTGATTGATACGGCGGATATCTCCTTGCTCACTTAAGCAAACATTAAACGCTAACGAGCCATAAAAGATATGCCCTTGTTGCGATATCCAACCGCAATGTGACAGCCACGCATCTCTATTATCAAGCCCAATGGGCTGGTTATTAACAGTCACTGCGCCACTGTTCGTTTGAATGAATCCCAACATCAAGTCGATTAAGGTAGATTTACCAGCCCCACTCTCGCCAATAACGGCATATAAGCCATTATCCTCTAGGGTTAAATTAACCTGTGATAGCGTGGTGGCACGATTTGGATAAGCAAAGTTGACGTTAGACAGTTTAAGGGTAAACGGCGCCTCAAATTGCGATGAGGTTGTTTCAATCGCTGGCTGATTAAAGATTTCAACCATCTCCTGCGCCGCCGCAACACCTGCCATCTTGGCGTGATATTGCGTGCCTAATTGTCGAAATGGTAAGTAAAACTCGGGGGCAAGCAATAATATCCACAGCGCTAATGTATAGTCGACATTGCCGTAGAGCAAACGAAAACCAAGCACCACCGCCACCAGCGCAATCGCGATTGATGCTAAAAATTCGAGCACCAACGATGACAAGAAAGCGACTTTTAAAATCGCCATCGTTTGATCGCCAAAGTCATCACTAATCGCTTTAACCGCCGCTATCTCTTGTCGTGAGGCGTTGAAAATTTTAAGCTGCGTTAATCCTTGGATTATATCGAGAAAATGGCTGCTCATTCTCAGCAGTTTTTGCCAATGTTGTTGATTAAGTTGCTGCGCTTTATGACCAATTAGAATCATAAAAAACGGCACCATCGGTGCAGTGAGCAGTAAAATTAATCCTGACTTCCAATCGATTGGAAACACTGCCACTAAAATTGCCAATGGGATAATCGCACAATACGCAACAACAGGGAGATAACCGGCAAAGTAATCCTCCAATGAATCGATGCCCTGATGAAGGGTGTGACCAAGTTTCGCACTGCCCTGCGCTTTACTATACGCTGGGCCGAGTTTGATGATTTTATTGAGCAAGGCCGTGCGCAATGAGCGCTGCACACTAAATGCACCACGACTACTGTATATTCTCGCGCCATAACCAAGCGCTGCACGCGCTAGCACAACGATGACAATGGCCACGATTAATACTGCTGATTGGGGTAAGCCAAACACCATATTATTAACCAACATCGCCAGTAATGCTGTTTGCGCAATCATCAACAGACCATTAAACGCCCCCAATGCAATGGCTTTACTTAGCCAGCCATTGGCATGCACTTTTTGCGATTTTAGCCACTTAGCTAGTTGCTTAGGCTCGGCATTGTTTGGTGTTTTACTCATTAATCGTTACTTATCGTTAGCGTTTTGATCTTTAGCAACGTTGTCGACATGTTGCTCCATTTCATACCACATCACGTTAATGATCCCAGCGCTTACCGCTAGCAATACACCTAACAACCAACTGAAATACCACATAATATTCTCCTAGTACGCTGAATGACTGTTTTGCTCTATTTCGGCAATAGTGACCGTGCGCCACATTTTGCGATAACACCACAGGGTGTAACCAATAATAATTGGAATAAACACGACGACTGCAATCAACATTAATGACAAAGTTGTTTCACTGGCGACGGTATCCCACATCGTTAAACTATGATTTGGTCTGCTGCTCGATGGCATCACAAATGGAAACATCGAGACGCCCGCAGTCAATATGACTCCGGCACTGCTCAGTGAACTGGCAATGAATGCCATCACCTTACAGAGTTCTGATTTAAGCCCTGATTTAACGTTCAGCCGCATCATCACAAATACGAACAATGACATCACAATACTTGTTGCAGGAATAAACCATAGGTACGGGTTATTGGTAAAGTTATTGAGCCAAGCCCCAGCAACCACTGCAACTGTTTTGATCGTTGGCTGTGCTTGCGCCATGGTATCGATAGCACTGGTTATCACATAACCATCGACACTTTGCCAAACTATTAACCCTGCTGTGATAAAGCACAAAGGTAGAATTAACGACACGACACTGCCGATGTTACTCGCGCGGCGGGCGACGTTAGCATCGGTGCGCATCACTAACCATGTAGTACCATGCATTAGCACCATTGCGACGCTGACGACACCACATAATAGTGAAAATGGATTAAACAAGGCTAAGAATGAACCACTGTAGCTGACACGCATTAAGGTATCGAAACTAAATGCAACCCCTTGCAGCAAGTTGCCAAACGCGATACCAAACACCAAAGGCGGCACCATAGAGCCAACAAATAATGCCTTGTCCCAATTAGCACGCCAAGCCGATGATGCAATCTTGCTGCGATAGTCAAACGCCAATGGTCGTAGCATTAGGCAAAACAGCGTTAACATCATCGCAAAATAAAAACCACTAAACGCGGCGCTATACACCATCGGCCACGCGGCAAATAACGAAGCGGCAGCGGTGATGAACCACACTTGATTACCATCCCAATGCGCACCAACAGTGTTGATAACCACCCGGCGCTCAACATCTTCTTTCGCGACAAACGGCAGTAAACCGCCAACGCCCATGTCCATGCCATCTGTTATCGCAAAACCGATAAAGAGAAATCCGATGATCCCCCACCACAACAACTTTAACGTTTCATAATCAAACATAGCATTCTCCTATACACTGCGTTGACGCAGGCCAACATCGTTTGGTGGTGTTTGTTCGAAGTGGTAGCGTCCAGTGTGCAGCGCACTTGGTCCCATCTTGGCAAATCTAATCATTAACCACATTTCTATAATAAATAGCACCGTATAAACAATCACAAAGGCCACTAACGAGAACACAACATCACTGACGGCCAGATCGGAGGTTGCTAAAAAGGTCGGCAACACTTCACTAATCGCCCAAGGTTGACGACCAAATTCCGCCACAAACCAGCCGGTTTCAATCGCGACCCAAGGCAGAGGAAGCGCACATAAAATGGCCCATAATAACCAACGTTTATGTTCAATTTCGCGCCGGGCGTTAAAGTAGAATGCCAACACAAATAGCACCAGCATTATCATGCCGCTTGCCACCATCATCCTAAATGCCCAAAAAACGGGGGCAACTGGTGGTGTTGAGTCTTTAACAGCCGCTTGAATTTGCGCTTCGGTGGCATCCACCACATTGTCGGTGTAACGCTTTAATAAAAGCCCATATCCAAGGTCTTGTTTGGTTTGATTAAAGCCTGCGATGTTCTCAGGAGTCTCTTCACCGTTACGCAACTTAATGAGGTAATCATACGCCACCATGCCATTGCGGATCCGCGGTTCATGGAGTTTTTGTAAGTCCCGTAAACCAATCACCTCTTCGGTTAACGAACGCGTTGCGATAATGCCCAACGCATAAGGTATTTTAACCGCGTAATGTGTTTCCATCGCCTCATCATCAGGAAAACCAACAACAGTAAAGGCGGCTGGCGCTGGTTCTGTATGATATTCAGCTTCGATTGCCGCCAATTTAACCCGTTGAACTTCTCCGACTTCATAGCCAGATTCATCACCGAGTAAAATCACCGATAAAATAGCGGCTACCCCAAAACCAGCAGCAACAGAGAACGAGCGCTTTGCAAACGCGACATCGCGCCCTTTAAGTAAATAGTAACTACTGATACTCAATACAAACATCGAGCCAGCGACATAGCCCGCGGCAACGGTGTGAATAAACTTAACCTGCGCGACCGGATTAAAGATGATCTCAGCAAAGCTCACCAGCTCCATACGCATCGTGACATAGTTGAACTCACTGCCGACAGGGTTTTGCATCCAGCCATTGGCGATAAGGATCCACAGCGCCGAAAAATTAGTACCAATCGCCATTAAGAACGTGCCAATCAAATGTTGCTTACGCGATAATCGGTCCCAACCGAGAAAGAACATCCCAACAAAGGTCGACTCAAGAAAGAACGCCATTAAGCCTTCAATCGCCAGTGGCGCGCCAAAGACATCGCCGACATAATGAGAGTAATAGGACCAATTGGTGCCAAACTCAAATTCCATCGTCAGGCCAGTAGCCACGCCGATAGCAAAGTTAATCCCGAATAACTTACCCCAGAATTTGGTCATATCACGGTAAATTTCACGTCCCGTCATCACAAAGACGGCTTCCATGATAAATAGGATCCAGGTCATGCCAATGGTCAGTGGTACAAATAAAAAGTGAAATAAGGCAGTAATAGCAAACTGCCAACGTGACAATTCAACGAGCGTTTCATTAATCATGGTTTATCTCTCCCCAAGCGGTGATTTCAACGTCAAAATTCGCTTATGAGTTATCTTTGTTATTAGAAAATAATTGCTGCTTTACCGATAAGATCTTAGTTACTCCAGCGCCTAACTTCATCAGTGTGCCAAGTTGCTCGGGGCTGAGGCGCTGAAGCTCTGCCGCCCAGCCGGTAACCATTTCGAGCAAATCATGAATATCTTGCATCTTTTGTTGGGCATAAACTTCACTATCATCTTGCGGGGTTTCGAGTAATAGATTGCGTAGCATCGATAGCGTGGGATCTACTTCTCGCTTGCGGCGCTCTTCAAACACGGTATTCGCCATGTCCCACACGCTACCAATCGCTTGATAATATTCTTTACGGTCACCGGGAATATGTGTCACTTGAACTAACTGCCACGATTGTAATTCTTTAATCCCCATGCTGACGTTACCGCGAGAAATACTAAGCGCACTCGCTAACTCATTAGCACTCAACGCTTTTTCAGAGATGACCAACAACGCATACATCTGACCCACGGTACGATTAAAGCCCCATTTGCTACCCATTTCACCAAAGTGATAAACAAACGACTGAGTTTTTTCTGACAATTCCATAACTTCACCACCTGAACTTTCAATTATTTCTGAAAGTTTAGAACA
>Ga0209291_1002688_pt1 | contig 14008 bp, 12 predicted proteins | sample GOMGulsemesocosm_FD_184633 | JGI IMG/M metagenome (GOLD analysis project Ga0209291, IMG submission 184633) | Methane-oxidizing microbial communities from mesocosms in the Gulf of Mexico - GOM9B Gulf of Mexico (SPAdes) (version 2) | ecosystem: Environmental > Aquatic > Marine > Cold seeps...
ACGCATTATTTGAAGGATTCATTAATGCTGCTGGTGAAAATAAAAAATCATCAACTAGCTAATCAGAGATTTTAATATTAGTGCCGCGGTAACGCGGCATACTTAAATTTTTAATAGTTAAGGAAGTCAAAATGTCTAAGATCGTTAAAGTTCTAGGTCGTGAAATCATGGATTCACGTGGTAACCCTACTGTAGAAGCTGAAGTTCATCTTGCTGATGGCTCTATCGGTATGGCTGCTGCTCCATCTGGCGCATCAACTGGTTCTCGTGAAGCACTTGAATTACGTGATGGCGATAAAGCGCGTTACTTAGGTAAAGGCGTACTTAAAGCTGTTTCTGCTGTAAATGGTCCAATTGCTGAAGCGCTAGCTGGTAAAGATGCAATTGCACAAGCTGAGCTTGATCAAATCATGATCGATCTAGATGGCACTGAAAACAAAGCTTTATTTGGCGCAAACGCGATCTTAGCTGTTTCTTTAGCTGCAGCTAAAGCTGCTGCAATCTCTAAGAAAGTTCCTCTTTATGCTCACATTGCTGATCTAAACGGTACTTCTGGTGAATACTCTATGCCTCTTCCAATGATGAACATCATCAACGGTGGTGAGCATGCGGATAACTCTGTAGATATCCAAGAATTCATGATCCAACCTGTTGGCGCTGAAAACTTCCGTGAAGGTTTACGTATGGGTGCTGAAGTATTCCATAGCCTTGCTAAAGTACTTAAAGCTGACGGTCACTCAACAGCTGTTGGTGATGAAGGTGGTTTCGCTCCTAACCTAGCTTCAAACGAAGCTGCACTTGCTGCAATTAAAGTTGCTGTTGCAAACGCTGGTTATGAACTAGGTAAAGACATCACTTTAGCGATGGATTGTGCTGCATCTGAGTTCTACGACAAAGAAGCAAACATCTACGATCTTAAAGGTGAAGGTAAGAAATTCACTTCTGAAGAGTTCAACTACTTCTTACAAGATCTAACTAAAGAATATCCAATCGTTTCTATCGAAGATGGTCTTGATGAGTCTGATTGGGATGGTTTCGCACACCAAACTAAACTAATGGGTGATAAAATCCAATTAGTTGGTGACGATCTATTCGTAACAAACACTAAGATTCTTAAGCGTGGTATCGACAACGGTATCGCTAACTCAATCTTAATCAAGTTTAACCAAATTGGTTCACTAACTGAAACGTTAGCTGCAATCAAAATGGCTAAAGATGCTGGTTTCACTGTTGTTATCTCTCACCGTTCAGGTGAAACTGAAGATTCAACAATTGCTGACCTAGCTGTTGGTACATGTGCTGGCCAAATCAAAACTGGTTCATTAAGCCGTTCTGATCGTGTTGCTAAGTACAATCAACTGCTACGTATCGAAGAAGCACTAGGTTCAAAAGCACCATACAACGGTCTTAAAGAGGTTAAGGGTCAAGCTTAATTTGCTTAACTATTAATTCTGAATAGATTAAAAAACCCGCTGATTGCGGGTTTTTTTTATTTAGAATTTATTGAAGATTGGATGTATTTAGAATGGAGCATTAAGCTCAAAAAAGCCTCCTTAGAGTAGGAGGCATAATTTATAGTATGATCGTCATGATCTAGTTATAAGCGTATACTTATTTTAAGGTCGGATAATGCGGTAAAGATGAACGTGTTATTAACGATTGATAACTTCATCAATTATTCCGTCAGCATCATTATCTCGCTCCGTACGAATTAACTCTGCTATATTGTTGTAATAATTGTAAGTAAATCTATTCGTATTACCATCTTGAGTACTATCCATCTCTTCAATTTCAATTTTATCCATAATATTGTAGATATTATGGAATGTTACATCGGTTACACCGTCGGCATTAGTATCAACATAACGATAAGAAACTCGGTCAAAGGCGTCATACCCGAGAGTCGTAATTAACTCCACGCTGCCATCATTTGTCTTATCAGTGCCTACTGTTCTAACTCGATTAAATTGGTCATAATTGTATTTGTGATCAAGCGTTGAACCATCCTGATTAACGATATTCTCAGTGCTAACTAAGTTTAAGCTGTTGTATGTAAAATCTTTTGACCAAGCAACATTGCCATCAGGGTAAACTTTTTCTGAGTGTACTACTTGGTTAAATTTGTTGTGTTGATAGTTTGCACGATATGCTTCGCTATTATCTGCAGAATATCGAACGGCCGAAGCTCTACGACCCCGAGTATCAATTAGGTATACTTGTGAAGAATCCGTTATCCCATCAGCATCTAAATCAAAGTGGTTACCTGTAATTTGTCTTGTGTCACTGTAATCAGTGTGAACATACAAGTCTATTATGCCATCAACCCCATCGATAAAACCCTTGTCAAAACCGCGCTTAACAAACTTCCCGAATTCATTATACTCATAAGATATTGAGCCTTCGACAATACCATCACCACCAATATCTCTTGCGGCTAAAATGACTTGTCCAAGGTCATTATATTGATATGATTCAACCTCGTCATCGATTCCGTCAGCATTACGATCGGTATGTTGAACTGCCTTTTGACCGAAAGCGTTATACTCATAACGTTTTCTGCGCTCTGGAATACCATCGAGATTAAGGTCCAGAGTCCATAGAGTTACTTGTCCGTCAGCATTATATTCAAATAACTCAATTTCATCATTAAAACCGTCGGCATTAACATCTTTATATGCAATTGTTTTCTGGCCTGCATCATTATATTCATAATTTAGCGTCTCATCATTAATGCCATCACCATCTAAGTCATTATTTTGAGCTACTATCTGGCCTTCTTCATTATAGGTAAACGATTTTGTATTTTCACTGACGTCATCATTATCCAGATCCCGACTTTCTGTCACTACTAAGCCTTCAGTATTATATTGGTAAGAAAGACTGACCTCTTCAATGCCATCATTATTCCTATCTGTCGATACATCTTCTACCTGACCAGCTCCATTATATTCATACGTGTCGGTTGATTCTGAAATATCATCATTATTCCAGTCCGATGTTTGCTGTGTTTTTTGTCCTTGTTCATTATATTCATACGTCTTAACTACATCAGGGGTACCATCTGCATTTTTATCCTCTGATTCGCTAGATACATGACCTTCTTCATTATATTCATATTTTAAGATTGAATCCGGCACTCCGTCATTATCAAGATCAACTCTTTCTTCGATAACCTGGCCTTTATCGTTAACGATAATATTTGGGTTTGTGTCTGTATCATCACTTGAACCACAGCCAGCTAATGTTAGCGATAGGATTGCTGAAAGTGGGGTTAATGCGTATTTTTTATTTATGCTATTCATAGTGATATCTTCCTTAATTCATATAAAATAACTACGTACTATTTGTTACTGGTAACACGGTGGGGAACTGCTGTTGTAGAGTGTTTTATTTTATTGCGCCCACCTAAGTTCAGTTGTAATCATGTGTTCAGTTTGATTCTTTTAATTTTCGTAACGTGAACTGTGCTCTACGTTTTGTTTTTGTTATCGGTGTCATTAATATGATGCGTCGTTATGGAAAATCAAAATGAAAAGGTGACAGATTGTTTTGTTTTGTGACTGGTGCCCGTAAAGCATAATGAGTAATATTATTCTTTATTAGCCATTGTTTTGTTTAGTGTTCTTATTTTGGGGGACGCTTGTTATCTAACCGTGGTTGATTTTTATTCGATTAGGATTGGGGTCTGTATTAGCATAATTATATTGGGCGTAGGCTAATGTTGAGGTGTTAGAGATTAGAATTGCATTTCTATTGGTTTTTTTATTTATACGCTAACCAATCTCTGCATTATATGTGACAATAACTGATTCATTTACGGGATGATTGTCATGCGCCTGCTTTATTTTGTCTTAATCTTAACTCTCAGCTTATTGAGCTATCATTTTATTGCCGGTAATAACGGCGTGATGGACTACAAACGTATCGAGCGTGAAGTCAACATCCAGCACAGCAATAATCAAGTTTTGCTCGAACGTAATACGGCGCTAAAAAATGAGATCTTAGATCTACGCAATGGCAACGATGCGATTGAAGAGCGTACCCGTAATGAACTGGGTATGATTAAAGAAGGTGAAACTTTCTACCGTATAATTAGTGATGACAACTAGGCTACTGAGATGACTGAACAATTTATTGCGGTTGTCCCTGCCGCTGGAGTCGGCGCCAGAATGGGCGCGAGTATTCCCAAACAATACTTAATGCTACAAGATAAGACTGTTATTGAACACACGTTAACAGCGCTATTAACTCACCCCCGTATTAAACAAGTCGTCGTGGCATTGGGGGCTGAAGATGGCTGGTTTGCAGATTTGGCAATAGCGACCGACCCGGCCATCATTCGTGTTGATGGCGGTAAAGAGCGTGCTGATTCGGTATTAGCTGGATTGCAGGCCTGTCAGGCATATAACTGGGTGTTAGTACATGATGCTGCCCGCCCATGTTTAACCCATGCAGATGTAGATAGTTTAATTGCTGGTGCGCTGGCATCGGAGTACGGTGCTATTCTTGGTAGCCAGGTTCGCGATACGATGAAGCGTACAGATACCCAAGGTAACATTATTGCTACTGTGGACCGTGAGCTATTGTGGCATGCGTTAACACCACAGATGTTTCCGGTTACATTACTCACCAATGCGTTAACCACCGGCTTAGCAGACAATGCCAATATCACTGATGAAGCTTCAGCTATCGAGCTATTAGGGTTAATGCCTAAAATGGTGGTTGGTCGCGCGGATAATATTAAAATTACCCGTCCAGAAGACATGCCGTTAGCAACACTGTTTTTACAGCAGTTAACGCAGCATAATACCGAAAAATAATCATGAAGAATAATAGGGAAGAGAGATAATGTTTAGAATTGGTCATGGTTTTGACGTACATAAATTTGGTAATGCAGGCCCAGTGATGATTAATGGTGTCGCGATCCCTTATGAGCAAGGTTTTCTAGCGCATTCTGATGGTGATGTCGCTTTACATGCGATCTGCGATGCATTACTTGGTGCTTTAGCGCTTGGTGATATCGGTCACCACTTCCCTGACACATCAGCAGAATTTGAAAATATCGACAGTCGTATTTTATTACGTGACGTATTTAGTAAGGTAAAAGAGCTCGGTTATCGCATTGGTAATCTAGACGTCACCATTATTGCACAGGCGCCTAAGATAGCCCCGCATATTCAAGCTATGCGCGCAGTATTAAGCAGTGATCTTGAAACAGAACTATCAGCAATCAATGTGAAAGCAACCACGACAGAAAAACTCGGTTTTACTGGCCGTAAAGAAGGCGTAGCTTGCGAAGCTGTCGTCTTGTTAATGAAAAATACATAATAAGTGAAAATAAATTAATGCAAACTAACCCTAATGTGGAGAGAGCAATGCTTCCTGAATTTGAATATCTATATGGCAAACCTAACGTAACGGGTTTTATTAAGCAGGAAGCTGCCGATTTTGTGGTTATTGAAGACCTTGGTTTTGAGTTAACGGGAGAAGGTGAACACATCTTCATCTCTATCCGTAAAGAAGGTGAGAATACCCAGTATGTTGCGCGTGCATTAGCTAAAGCAGCTGGTGTTGCTGATAAGCACGTTAGTTATGCTGGTCTGAAAGATCGCCATGCGATCACTGAACAGTGGTTCGGCATTCATATGCCGGGAAAAGAGACGCCTGATTTCTCGGTTGTTGAAACCGCGCAAATTAAAGTATTAAAAATTGTGCGTCATAATAAAAAATTGCGTACCGGTGCACTTAAAGGCAATCAGTTTACTTTAAAACTGACTGATTTAAGCAGCACTGATGGACTCGTTGAACGTTTAGAAAATATCAAAACTACCGGTGTACCAAATTACTTTGGAGAACAGCGATTTGGTCGTAATGGTAGTAATATCGAATCTGCGAAAGAAATGTTTGCCGGTAAAAAAATAAGAGACCGTAACAAGCGTAGCTTTTACATTTCTGCTGCTCGTAGTTTGATATTCAATCAGGTGGTGAGTGAACGAATTCGCCAAGAAAAATGGCAAACGGCAATGCCTGGTGATTGTTTTATTTTACAGGGTTCGAATTCATTTTTTGCTGAAGAGATCTTGAGTGACGAGATTGTCGAACGTGTTGCACAGGGTGCGCTACAGCTATCGGCACCGTTAGTAGGCAAAGGTAACAGCAGCGCGATGAGTGACGCGTTGGCATTTGAACACAGCATCATTACGCAATATCCAGAATTGCTTGAAGGTTTAATTGCCGCTGGTCTACGCCAGGAGCGTAAAGCGTTAATATTACGCCCACAAAACTTTAGCTATGAATTAGCTGAAGATAGCTTAACTGTGAGTTTCTATCTGCCATCTGGTTGTTTTGCTACAAGTATTGTACGTGAGCTGATTGAAGAAAAAGTAGTTATTCGTCAATTTGACCAAGAACTAAAATCAGGAACAGTATGATCCAACTTGGTAATACAGGAGTAGCAGGGCAGCGTATAAAAGCGCTGCTTGAACAACAAGGGATTAGTACATCGAGTGTATTAACTGCCATACAAGATACGCCACGTGATTATTTTGTGGAAGAAGCGTTTGCATTGCAGGCTTGGGGTAACCAGGCGCTACCAATTGGTGCTGGGCAGACTATCTCTCAGCCTTATATCGTAGCCAGAATGACGGAACTGTTAATGCAAACCAATCCACAACGGGTGCTGGAAATTGGTACTGGTTCGGGTTATCAAACGGCTATTTTAGCGCAAGTATTTCCACGTGTTTATTCGGTTGAGCGGATCCAGTCATTACAGTGGCAAGCGAAACGTAGGTTAAAGAATCTTGACCTGCACAACGTGATGATGAAATACGGCGATGGTTGGCAAGGCTGGCCGAGTAAGGGGCCATTTGATGCGATTATCGTGACAGCAGCCCCAGCAGCAGTGCCACAAGCATTATTAACGCAGTTAACTGATGGCGGGCAACTTATTTTGCCATTGGGTGTCGAATCTCAAGTATTACAGGTTATCACTCGTAATGGTGACAACTATACCAGTCAGAATATTGAAAATGTACGTTTTGTGCCTTTAGTCCAAGGTGAATTAGCGTGAGTCTATTATCGGCATTAATTGCGGGGGAGATCGAATCAAGGAGTCAGGTGCAGTGATGGTCAGTAAAAGACTATTAAATAATGTACGCCAGATTAATCGATGGTACCGTATCGGGTTTTATTTACTGGTTGTGTCATTAGTTGGTTGTACTACTGCCAACCATAATCCCGCGCCTGTCACTAGCGTTCAAGGTTATAAAACTGAACTGCGATCACGTATTAATGCGCCGACTTATCGTGTTAAAAAAGGTGAAACCTTGTATGCAATTGCATGGCGAAGTAATCAAGATTTCAAATTTCTAGCCGCTTTAAATCAGATCCCAGACCCTTATCAAATTTACCCGGGACAAGTATTAAAACTCAAGGGTAAGATACCAGTATCATCTTATAAAAAACCGACCCCGGTGAAAATAGCTAAAGTCGCCAATAAAAATACCGCTAAAACTAGTATTAAAGCACCATCAAAACCATTAGTTAAACCGGCAACCACCAAAGCGGTTACCGCGAAAACAAGCCCTCCGGCTAGCTATAAACCACCTGTGAAAAGTAAACCGGTAGTGAAAGCTCAGCCCGTAGTAAAGGTTGTGAAACCAAAAGCAGTGGCCAATAATAAACTGAAATGGAGCTGGCCAGCTTCAGGTAAGTTAATTAGCACTTATTCTACGAATAAATCAGGACGGCAAGGTGTCAATATTGCAGGTTCATTGGGGCGAAATGTCATCGCGTCTGAAAATGGTCGTGTGGTTTATTCCGGTAGTGGTTTACGGGGTTACGGCAATCTAATTATCATTAAACACAACGATGATTACCTAAGTGCGTATGCCTACAACCAAAAGCTATTAGTGAAAGAGCAGCAATGGGTTAAGGCTGGCCAGAAGATCGCAACTATGGGTAATTCTGGCCCGAATACAGGTGCTGAACTGTATTTTGAGATCCGTTATCGCGGTAAACCAGTTAACCCTATGCGTTATTTGCCTAAGCGTTAAGCCCGACCGATATTAGTTTATTAGGCTAATCTTAATAAGCTATTTACTTCAGTCAGGAGGCAATACCTAATGAGCAAGATAACTGACGCAAATAAGTTAAACGTCGCAGATAAAAAAGTATCTGACAACGATAAAAAAGCACTGCCAGGGATGGAAATATTTGAAGACGAACACCTCATTCCTAACGATGCAAAAAGCTTAGATGCAACGCAGCTTTATCTTGGGGAAATTGGTTTTTCACCATTGTTGACCGCCGAAGAAGAAGTTTTTTATGCTCGTCGTGCATTACGCGGTGATGCTAGTTCAAGAAAGCGTATGATCGAAAGTAATCTACGTTTAGTGGTTAAAATTGCTAGGCGCTATAATAACCGTGGGTTGGCTTTATTAGACTTGATTGAAGAGGGTAACCTTGGTCTGATCCGTGCGGTAGAGAAATTTGATCCTGAGCGTGGCTTTCGTTTCTCAACCTATGCGACATGGTGGATAAGACAAACCATTGAACGTGCCATTATGAACCAAACCCGAACTATTCGTTTACCCATCCATGTTGTTAAAGAACTTAATGTTTATCTTCGCGCTGCGCGTGAACTAGCCCACGAATTAGATCATGAACCCACTGCAGAAGATATTGCCGGTAAATTAGATAAGCCGGTTGCTGATGTCAGTAAAATGCTGCGTTTGAATGAGCGGATAAGTTCGGTTGATACCCCTATTGGTGGTGATTCCGAAAAAGCATTATTGGACATTATATCGGATGAAAAAGGTGATGGACCGGAAAGCTGCACTCAAAATGATGATATTAAATTCAGTATCGTCCGTTGGCTTGAAGAGCTGAACCCCAAGCAACGTGAAGTACTGGCTAGACGCTTTGGTTTGTTAGGTTATGATGCTTCAACACTTGAGGACGTGGGGCGCGAAATAGGCTTAACCCGCGAGCGTGTTCGGCAAATTCAAGTCGAAGCATTGCGACGATTACGGGAGGTACTAGCCCAGCAAGGCTTATCTGTTGAAGCTTTATTTAGGTTATAACATGTTGAGAAGTATGGTTATTGACTAGTTAGTCATTAAATTTTGACTAGTCTTAATAATTAGCACTTCATTCAGCTTTTATGCTGATTTTATTAAAATCAGTCATACTATTCATACGTTTCTAGTATTTTAGTAACCTTCTGCAAACATGGATTGTTTAAGGACGGTTATGTCGTTTATTCGTTACTCGTGCAACTTGTTATTGGTGTTTTGTGTCGCATCACTGATAACGGCTTGCTCCACACCAAGACTCTTTATCAACAGTGATCTGCCCGTCATAGCCAATGATGCTAAGTTTATTGTATTGCCAACAGACATACATGGTTTATCTGGTTCAAGGCCAGAAAAAGAGGCTATTTTCTACCAATCATTTAACACTGCATTTGCTGAACAAGCTATTCATTCATCGCAGCTAGCTTCGCGATTAAAACAGAACGGCTTTGCTGATGTATCGTGGAAAATGAGTCATGCTATGCATCGTCTTGTTACTGAACATGATTGTTTTAGTTATGCAGATGCGTATCAATTAGAGCTTAATAAGGGGGAGGCTAGCAGTAAATTCAGAACACTTGATAATGATGTGTATCATTTGAACCAATGGTTACAGCAAGAGTATCAGTTGTCTACGGCACCGGAATATATCGCGGTGGCACATATTGATAGCATGGGTGTATCACAAGCAGGCAAGCTAATTAAGTATCGAGTGATTGCGGGGATCTATTCGATTCAGGGACAGGCGTTAGAGCGGGTGGTGACTTATGTAACAGAAAGCCCAAACCACCGAAAGGCCATTTTGCATGACCTAGATAATTTGGGCTTTTTAATTTATCGAGAACTATTTAAACTAAACTAAACTAACTGTAATTCCAGCAGGGCAATTAAAGTTGTTCTTTTAAACGGTACAGCACATCAAGGGCTTCACGTGGTGTCATGTTATCAATATTCAAAGCGCTCAAATCATCAATAACAGGATGAGAAACTGGCGCTGATTCCAACTGTGGACGTTCACCTGTCACAGCTGGTTGGTGTGAGTTTAGTTCTAACTCATGCAACTTCACTTTCGCCGCATGGATCACCGGCTTTGGTACACCAGCTAATGCTGCCACTTGTAAGCCATAACTGCGATCAGCGGCCCCGTCTTGCACTGCGTGCATGAAAACAATGGAGTCACCATGTTCAACTGCATCTAAATGCACATTGACAAGACTTGGATGTTGCTCTGTTAGCGTCGTTAACTCAAAGTAATGGGTTGCAAAGAGGGTATATGCTTGGATCTTATTGGTTAGGTATTCAGCACATGCCCAGGCTAAAGATAAACCGTCATAAGTACTGGTACCGCGGCCAATTTCATCCATCAATACCAAGCTATTAGCAGTTGCATTGTGCAAGATGTTAGCTGTTTCTGTCATCTCTACCATGAATGTTGAACGACCCGATGCTAAATCATCTGATGCACCAATACGGGTAAAGATACGGTCGATTAATGACGTTGTCACTTGCTCGGCAGGTACGAAACTACCGATATGAGCCATAAGGGTAATTAATGCTGTTTGACGCATATAAGTCGATTTACCGCCCATGTTAGGACCGGTAATAATTAACATGCGACGCTCAGGGTTAAGCTGTACAGGGTTAGCAATGAAGGGTTCTGTCATCACTTGCTCTACCACTGGGTGGCGACCATTGGTAATGTCGATACCCGGTTTCACACTAATTGTCGGACGACAGTAATTTAAGGTTTCCGCACGTTCGGCAAAGTTACACAGTACATCAAGTTCTGATAATGCCGCTGCACTATCTTGCAATGCTGGGATATACGGTAATATCTGGTCTAATAATTTTTCATAGAGCTGCTTTTCGAGTGCTAACGATTTCCCTTGGCTGCTTAATACTTTATCTTCGTGTTCTTTCAGCTCTGGGATAATGTAACGCTCGGTATTTTTGAGCGTTTGGCGTCTGATATAGGTAGCTGGCACTTGGTCTGACTGCAGGCGGCTGACTTCGATAAAGTAACCGTGCACTCGGTTATAACCGACTTTTAAAGTCGGGATACCGGTTTGTTGTTTCTCTCTTTCTTCTAAGGCGTGCAGGTAATCTGTCGCCCCTTGGCTGAGTTCGCGCCATTCATCTAATTCTTGATTGTAGCCCGGTGCGATCACGCCACCGTCTCGAATTAATACTGGCGGGTTATCGATAATAGCGAACGCCAATAACTGTTCAAGTTCAGTAAATTCACCGGCTAATTGCTGTAATGAACTTAAGTGCTGGGCATCGTGCTCTGCTAACAGTGTTTGTAATTCAGGTAACTGTTGGAAGGCGTTACGTAAACGCACAAGATCACGAGGGCGTGCTGAGCGTAGTGACAAACGCGCAATAATACGCTCAATATCACCAATAGTACGTAATACTGGTTGGATATCGTTTAATGCACCGACATCAAGTAATGACTGAATGCTAGATTGGCGTTGTTGTAGTACTAAGCTATCTCGAATAGGCTGATGCAACCAACGTTTTAATAAACGACTACCCATAGGTGTGGAAGTATGATCAAGTACTTCGGCAAGGGTATTATCAATACCACCAGATAAGTTTTGGGTTAGTTCTAGGTTACGACGTGTTGCAGCATCCATCACCACCATTTGTTCAGTCTGTTCCAGCTTGATAGCTCGAATATGCGGTAGTGCGGTACGCTGAGTTTCTTTCACGTATTGCATCAAACAGCCAGCGGCACATAGTGCTACGGGTGAGTTTTCAACACCAAAACCGATCAGGTCTTTAGTGCCAAACTGCTGGCATAAAACATTGCGGCTGGTTTGTAAATCAAACTCCCATTCAGGGCGGCGGCGTAGGCCTCTAAGCTGATTGATGTGTTGCATTGCTTCAAACGATTCACAATATAGCAGCTCTGCAGGGTCAGTACGTTGGAGTTCAGCTAGTAGTGTTTCTTCTGAATTAAATTGATTGATCAGGAAGCGGCCACTGCCCATATCCAGTGTCGCATAACCAAAGGTATTGCCATCATGGAATAATGCGGCTAACAAGTTGTCATTATGCTCGGTGAGCAAGGCTTCATCACTTACTGTACCCGGTGTGACAATTCGCACTACTTTACGTTCTACGGGACCTTTAGAGGTAGCTGGATCGCCTGTTTGCTCACAGATCGCGACTGATTCACCACTACGAACTAGTTTTGCTAAATAACCTTCTAATGAATGGTAAGGGATACCAGCCATTGGGATCGGGTTACCATTTGATTTCCCACGCTTAGTTAGCGAAATACCTAATAGCCGTGAGGCTTTTTTGGCATCATCATAAAATAACTCGTAGAAGTCACCCATGCGATAAAACAATAAGATTTCTGGTTGCTCAGCTTTCAACTTAAAGAATTGCTGCATCATAGGGGTGTGATTGGTTAAATCTTGAGGTGCAAGAAAGTTCGGTTGCATAGCGGCTCAGTTCGAAAAAATAATTGCTGCTATAATAACAATGCTAAAGCAAGGTGGCGACTGTATTTTTTGATACATAATTATGAGCCACGAATAATAATTAAAAAAATATGCGTTTATTGCTTGATACTGTATGAACGAACAGTATACTTATGGCTATAAATTAAATACTCGATTATGCCTCAGGGGAATAAAATGGACGCGAATAAAGAAAAAGCCTTAGCTGCAGCACTTGGACAAATTGAAAAACAATTTGGTAAAGGTTCGATCATGAAGCTAGGTGATAACCGTACCATGGACGTAGAAACAGTTTCTACAGGTTCACTTTCTCTTGATATCGCATTAGGTGCTGGTGGTTTACCTATGGGACGTATCGTTGAGATCTACGGTCCTGAATCAAGTGGTAAAACGACGTTAACGTTAGAAGTTATCGCATCAGCACAACGTGAAGGTAAGATCTGTGCCTTTATCGATGCTGAGCATGCTCTTGATCCAATCTACGCTGGTAAACTTGGCGTTGATATTAATGAATTATTAGTATCGCAACCAGATACAGGTGAGCAAGCATTAGAAATTTGTGACATGCTAGCACGCTCTGGCGCTGTTGATATTATTGTTGTCGATTCAGTAGCTGCGCTTACGCCAAAAGCTGAAATTGAAGGTGACATGGGCGATAGCCACATGGGTCTGCAAGCACGTATGCTATCGCAAGCAATGCGTAAACTAACGGGTAACCTAAAACAAACGAATACTATGTGTATCTTCATTAACCAAATTCGTATGAAGATTGGTGTAATGTTTGGTTCACCTGAAACGACAACGGGTGGTAACGCACTTAAATTCTACGCGTCAGTACGTTTAGATATTCGTCGCATTGGTTCAGTAAAAGATGGCGACGAGATCACGGGTAATGAAACACGTGTTAAAGTTGTTAAAAACAAAATTGCAGCACCATTTAGACAAGCTGAATTCCAGATCTTATACGGTAAAGGTTTCAACCGTAACGGTGAATTAATTGACCTAGGTGTTAAAGAAAAGCTAATTGAAAAAGCCGGCGCTTGGTATTCATATAAAGGTGAGAAGATCGGTCAAGGTAAAGCTAAATCAACACAATTCCTTATCGACAACCCTGCTATTTCAGCTGAGATCGATGGCTTGATCCGTGCTAATTTACTAGGTAATAAAGACGAAACTGAAGCTGAAGTTAAGGCTCCTGAAACTGAAAACGAATTTTAATTCCAATATCAGTTAACGTTTAATCATCTGGCTTATGCTAGATGAATAGAAGGCAGGTATGGCGACATACCTGCTTTTTTATTATGCATGTTTACTACTTATTCTGTCTTATTATACCTTCTTCGCTGATCTCTTGATCATCACCACGCCTGTTAGTGCTATTAATACCAACAAGCCTAAACCGATATAACCAAACCACTGATCAAATACTTTATTACCTGTCCAACGTAGATAGTGAATATC
>Ga0209291_1002689_pt1 | contig 14007 bp, 13 predicted proteins | sample GOMGulsemesocosm_FD_184633 | JGI IMG/M metagenome (GOLD analysis project Ga0209291, IMG submission 184633) | Methane-oxidizing microbial communities from mesocosms in the Gulf of Mexico - GOM9B Gulf of Mexico (SPAdes) (version 2) | ecosystem: Environmental > Aquatic > Marine > Cold seeps...
TCACCAGGGATCCCGGCGATTTTAATGGTGAATTCATTATTGCGCTCTAGCAGGCGCAATTGAGCTTTTTGACCAGGGATAGGCGCGGTGCCTAAAACGTTAAAACGTGCCATAAATAAACTTTTCAAGTGGAATTGGCGGCGATTATACCATTTCCATTAAATATATGATCTGTTGAGAGTCGAATAAATTGAAGCAAAGCCAAATGGCCACATTATCAGTGGCACTATGCCCCACGGCAAGAGCGTTTTAATTTAATCGTAGCTGTCCAACGAAGTATTCCTTGGAATGTCGAAAAACGCATGCATACATCACTGCTACACAAACTTCCTTATATCAAAGATACATGGTTTTGTTTCGCTCTAAGCTCTGATTTTCGTAACATGCATGGATTCTGGCATGTGATAATCATAATGCGCTTGCCATTCACTATGCCCCTAATTAAAACGAAAATAACTCGCTATTTTTGGTCAACTGTTGGTTTGATTTGACCTCGCCTAACAACGGCTCTTTGATTGCTTGTGTTAAATAATCGAGGTTTTGTTGATAATGTGCCATCGGCGTTTCCAGCTGATTGGCTATCCAGCCCTTTATCACCAAACCATCGGCCTTGATCGCTTCGATTGTTAATAAAGCATGGTTAAGGCAGCCTAATTTCATCCCGACCACGACAATCACTTCAAATTGATTATGCTTAACAAAATCACTTAGATAATCACTGTGATTAAGGGGTAATCGCCAGCCACCAGCCCCTTCTATTAGGGCGAGCTTGCTATTATTTTTTACACCTTGCCACCATTGATTTAGCTGCGCCAATTCAATTGGTGTCTCATTAATCGCAGCAGCGATGTGGGGGGCAATGGCCTGCGGATAGCAAATAGGATTAATAAGTTGATAGCTAAGTGATGGCGATGAAGCCTGTTGCAATATCAGCGCATCATCGTTATGCCATTGACCATCGATGTAGTCAGCTCCTGCTGCTATCGGTTTGTAGCCGATAGTAGGCTGATGTATATTGAGTTGCTCAAGGAGCAACCGAGTAACAAAGGTTTTACCAACATCGGTATCGGTGCCGGTAATAAAATAGGTTTTATTCATCTTATTTACTTTTAGTCAGCACGACGTAGGCTACTTGATAACTAGCGCTTAGGCCGCGGGATGTTCGATATTTTTCATAACCAACGTTAAGCTTTTTCAAGCTGCTTCGCGCCATCAGGCCATTGCTCTTATTGGCCGTTTTATTAGCTCCAATCGCTTTGAGATCGCGCATCAGGCTAATTACGTTGTCATAATAGAGTTGATGTTGCTTTACCTCTATAAACGTAAAGCTCAGTCCACTTTGTTTGATCGCCAGTTCCAGCTCATCACGGGTTAGGAAGCGATTAACATGCTCATTGTCATCAACAGCTTGCCAAGCGCTAGCCAGCTCAAACAAAGTACCATCGAGTAATGTTGAAAAACATAGGGTACCGCCAGGTTGTAATACTCGATGTGCCTCACTCAGTGCGCGACTTAACTGGTGCACCCATTGCAACATCAAACTAGAATAGATATGACCAACGCTCGCACTTCCAAGCGGTAATTGTTCGGCATCACCAGCGATCCATGCAACATCATGCACAGTGTTTCGCGCTCGGGCGAACGCTAACATCGGCGGTGCAATATCTAATCCAATCAATGATTGACAGCGATCACTTAACGCACCGGTAAAATATCCAGGCCCAGTGCCAAGGTCGAGCAATGTATCACAAGACGCCGGCAGCAGAGTGAGTAACCGATTTCCAACATTACGTTGCAATGCAGCGCCGCTATCATAAGTCGCGGCGCTGCTACCAAAACTATCACTAATTTTTGATTTATCTATCATGGCATCTTCGCGGCTAATGGCGTGTGTGGCCGATTTAATTTTGGTTATCACTCGTTAATTCCTATCGCTGAACAAGCTTTTGCTAACGCCAGCAATAAGTTATCAATCTCTGTCAGCGTATGATTTGCCGATAACGTAATTCGCAATCTCGCACTGCCCTTAGCTACCGTCGGTGGACGCATCGCTCCGACATAAAAACCTTGCTGTTTAAGGATATGACTAATGGCTAAGGCATCTTCGCTTGTCCCAATGATAAGCGGCTGAATGGCACTGTCAGATGACATTAAGACTAAATCAAGCTTAGCTGCCTGCTGCTTAAAGTGATCAATGCGTTCGTTGAGTAGCTCATGACGCCAAGATTGCTGTGCCAGCTCAACGCTTTTGATCGTTGCTGCAATAATAGAAATAGGCAGCGCCGTGGAGTAGATATAGTGACGACAAAAATTGGTTAAATAGTCTATTGTCTCTTCACTGGCCGCGACAAAAGCACCGCTTGTGCCAATAGCTTTGCCAAAGGTCGCCATTAAAATATCCGGCGTTGTTTGAGTCATTGCGCAGCTGCCCCGCCCCGCGCCGTTGACGCCAAACCCATGAGCATCATCCACCATCAACCAAGTGTCATTGTCATCGGCTTGTTGACGTAATTGCGCAAGCGCACCGCTATCGCCATCCATAGAGAACACACCTTCACTTACGATTAGGCTATTGTTGTAGTCGCTACGGTGATTTAAATGCTGAGAAAGATGATTGATATCATTATGCTTAAATCGCTTCATCTTCGCTGCGCTTTGTAAGCCAGCATCGATTAGTGACGCATGATTGAGTTTGTCTTGCAGCAATAAGTCATCTTCAGCTAATAACGTTGAAATCACGCCGCTGTTAGCCGCAAAGCCAGAACTAAATAGCATGCTAGCCTCACAACCGGTGATATCACACAATTGATCCTGCAGATATTGATGTAGCGAAGAATGACCTGTCACTAATGGCGAACCAGCACTACCCACACCGTATTTGGCACTCGCCTCAGCCGCCGCCTTGATGACTAGCGGTTCACTGGCGAGCCCTAAATAGTCATTAGCACTAAAGTTTATCAGCGGATTACCATCGACCGACATCTGAGTGTTATTACCGCCAATATTCGTGGTTGTTTGGCGGTACTGCTGGGCTTGACGCGAGTTACTAAGCGTCGCGCCGAGAAAATCAAAATTCATCAACTACTGCTTAGTAGCGTCAACAAATAAGCTTTCTTGTTTACCGAGTTTAACCGCATCCATTAATGACGCTTCAAATGCTTCGTCTGAATATTGACGGCCACGTTCGGTATTAATACCCAGCTTCTTAAATAACTGAACATCGCTCGATTCTTCTGGGTTACTCGTTGTTAGCAACTTACAACCGTAGAAAATTGAATTCGCGCCAGCCATAAAACACATCGCTTGCATTTGCTCGTTCATTTTTTCACGACCAGCCGATAGACGAACGTGTGATTTTGGCATCATGATGCGTGCAGTCGCAATGGTACGAATAAAGTCGAAATATTCAAGGTCATCCACATTTTCTAGCGGCGTACCTTTAACTTTAACCAGCATGTTAATGGGTACACTGTCTGGATGTTGTTCAAGGTTTGCAAGTGCCATTAACAAGCCATAGCGATCGTGCTCTTTCTCACCCATTCCCAAAATACCGCCACTGCAAACCTTCATCCCAGCGGTACGAACGTAGTCAAGCGTATCGAGGCGATCTTGATAGGTACGTGTGGTGATGATTTGGTCATAAAATTCTGGCGAGGTATCAAGGTTATGATTGTAATAATCAAGGCCAGCGTCACTTAACTGCTGTGCTTGTGCAGCGGTTAGCATGCCCAATGTCATACATGTTTCCATGCCCATATCACGCACCTGACGAACCATATCTAACACGATAGGCATATCGCGCTCATGAGGGTTACTCCAAGCCGCTCCCATACAAAAACGTGTCGAGCCGACAGATTTGGCATGCTTAGCAGCACTAATCACCTTTTCAACTTCGAGTAATTGCTCTTTCTGTAAACCAGTTTTATTACGCGCTGATTGCGGACAGTATTTACAGTCTTCCGGGCAAGCACCCGTTTTAATAGAAAGCAGTGTCGATACTTGTACTTCATTGGCCTTAAAATGCTCGCGGTGCACTATTTGTGCCTCAAACATTAAATCATTAAACGGCTGGTTAAAAATTTTATCAACTTCTGCAAGTGTCCAATCGTGACGTATTTGTGCGATGCTCATGGTGTGACTCTTATTTATTATCGACTATTTGTTGGCTAGGATACCGTGTTAGGGTAACCTGTCAACCAAAATGAAAAACCATGATTTACATATGGCGAAATATCAACCACACCAAATAGGCCAAATATGACCCCTTCTGATTTAGCTTTTGATAAACAACATATCTGGCACCCTTACACCTCCTTGATTTCACCGCTTCCCTGCATCCCTATAGTAAGCGCACACGGTGTTCGTTTAACGTTAGCTGACGGTCGCGAACTAATCGATGGTATGAGCAGTTGGTGGTCAACAATTCATGGCTATAACCACCCTCGCCTTAATCAAGCGGCCAAAGATCAGATAGACAAGATGTCCCATGTCATGTTCGGTGGTATTACTCATCCGAGCGCGGTGGCATTGTGCCGCAAGCTCGTCGCAATGACAGCCGCTCCCCTTGATCGCGTATTTATTTCAGACTCAGGTTCAGTCGCCGTAGAAGTGGCGTTAAAAATGGCCATTCAATATTGGGTCGCTAAAGGAAGTCCGCGTAAAAATCGCATGTTAACCATCGAGCATGGGTATCACGGCGATACATTTGCGGCGATGTCGGTGTGCGATCCTGTTAACGGCATGCACGATTTGTTTAGCGGTGTGCTTAGCCTACAACTGTTTGCTAAGGCACCACAAATAGGCTTTGATCAGCCGTGGGATGATAGCGATATCGAATCACTTGAACGGTTATTTCAATTGCATCATCAGGAAGCAGCAGCAATAATTTTAGAGCCAATCGTCCAAGGCGCAGGCGGGATGCGGATATATCATCCAAACTACCTAAAAGCAGTAAGACGTTTGTGTGACAAATACGATGTGCTATTGATATGTGATGAGATAGCCACGGGTTTTGGTCGCACCGGTAAGCTCTTTGCTTATGAGCATAGCGATATTGTGCCGGATATTTTATGTGTCGGTAAAGCGCTAACTGGCGGTTACATGAGTCTGGCAGCGACCATCACCAGCCAAGCCATTGGCGAGATGGTGTGTAACACAGCCGCCGGTGTTTTTATGCATGGACCAACGTTCATGGGAAATCCGTTAGCGTGCGCTGTCGCCGCCGAGAGTTTGAGTATGTTAGAGGAAGGTAATTGGCAACATCAAGTATTGGCGATTGAGTCGCAACTAAAAGCACAATTTAAACCGTTTAGCATGTTAACCAATGTGCGGGATGTTCGAGTGCTCGGTGCCATTGGCGTGATTGAGTTAACCGAGGCCGTTGAAATGGAGTCGATTAGCGCGGCTTTTGTCGAGCAGGGTATTTGGGTTAGACCCTTTGGTAAACTGGTATATATCATGCCGCAGTACATTATCAGCGAACAAGACCTTACTGCACTAACCACTGCTATATATAACGTTATCCAAAAGCTTAATGACTAGCGCGTAACTGGTCAATAACGGCTATCGCTTGCTCGAGATTACTGACGAAGGTGAACTCTTTACCTTGGGCAACCGATACACTTTGTCGCACTCCCCGTTGAAAATCGTTCTCTACGACATGGACGATTGCCATACAACCAAGCGCTTGATCCTCTAGCTCGTTCTTATTGGCTTGTGCGATGACTTCTGGAGAGGCGAATGCGTCTTCGGCATAGATAATAATCCGATACCAAGACACGAAATTTACAGACGCTAAATATTGATGTGTTTTCTGGCGAGCCACTTCTAGGCCATCAAAATTAAATGAGCCACTATAATAACCAACAAGTATATCGTCATGCCAATAAAGCTCGACTTGTCCGTGAGGCTGCATGATATTTCCTTATAGGCCTTTTGAATAAAAAGTTGCTTAACATCGAATCACTAAATTATAGCTAACGAATTAGAAATAGGAATGATAAATATTTGTATTAATTTAATGAGCGAACAAGGAAGTAAACTAATTCGCGGCCATTTCAAGCCTCTTTAACGCCACTATTTCAATTAAAGCTTGCTCTATAGTATCAACAAAAAGGGGCTTATTGTTAGAGCTATGACTATAACCCTCCCTTATGCGTTTTTGTAAATCATTGCTGCAAACATGAATTATGCAACAGCAGCCATTTTTATTATCGGCTATCTCATTAGCATTAGCTTGAGCTATTACATCGGGAGCAGCAAAAACATCGGCGCCATAAACACAAACTCTATACCAACGCTCAAAGGACGTTTTAGCTAATAGTGCTAACACTTTTTGACGTGCAGCGTTAACGCCTTCAATATTAAAAGATCCGCTATAGTGGCCAATCAAAATATTGTCCTGCTAATATAACTCGACACTGCCATGTGAGTGCATGAGTTCTCCGGTGTTTTGTGAATCTAAGTGATCAATTATAGCGATAAAAAATTATTAGAAGGTATTTTATGTTTTATTAACCCTGATTGTTAAATCGAATACGACCAATTCGTTGAACCAACCTCATTAACAAGCAACGAGAACAATTCTCTCAAAAATATATAATTTAATTCATTATAGTTCTCAATGTAATATCGCTAACAATGGTTTATTGTTTAAGGACGATTTATCCGCATATTTTAGTGACGTATAATGTCATTTATAATGAAATATTAATTTTAGGCTGCTATGATAACTTACAGATATCACTCAACTAAGAGATCATAATGTCAGAGCAAAATATTGCGCTTAAAAAAGCCGGTTTAAAAGTAACTTTACCGCGAATTAAGATTTTGGAAATTCTACAACTACCTCAAAATCAACATATAAGCGCTGAAGATCTCTACAAGATTTTGTTAGAGCACGGCGAAGAAATTGGTCTTGCGACTGTTTACCGCGTATTGAATCAATTTGATGATGCAGGTATTGTTACTCGCCATCATTTCGACAGCGGAAAATCTGTATTTGAACTTGCCTCAAAAGAGCATCACGACCACCTTGTATGCCTCAATTGCGGTAAAGTTATCGAATTTAACGATGAACTCATCGAAACACGTCAACATGACATCGCAAAAGCAAATGGTCTCGTACTAACAAACCATAGTTTGTATCTGTACGGCAAGCCAATTGACGGCGAATGTAATCACTAATTGTTTGTGATTCTAAAATGTTAAAGCCCGATTTTTTCGGGCTTTTTTGTATCCATTTTTGATAAAACTAACACAACCCGCAAATGCAATTGATAATCATTACCATTCAGTGTAGTCTTGTTAATATTGATCATTAACAAGATGCTTACTATGCATGAGTCGCTCACCCTTTTACGCCAACGCGCTACTCGCCCGCTAAAATACAAGCGTGCAATCCTACCACTGATCCTGTTGTTACTTATAGCGGCCCCACAGTTACGCCCTATTATTACGCAATCTATGTCGGATGCATTCTTACAAGTGACGGTGTTTGTGGCGGCAACACTATTTCTCTATTATTTTTTGGTTGAGCGCTTTCCGTTACTAGAACTGAGCTACGTTAGAGAGCATTACTCTATAGCGGAAGTGCCGTTAGCCGCATTTTTAGGCGCTCTCCCTGGTTGCGGTGGTGCCATTATCGTTGTAACACAATTTACTAAACGCCAGGCCAGCTTTGGTTCAGTGGTCGCTGTATTGACCGCGACCATGGGCGATGCCGCATTCTTGCTACTCGCCACTAGGCCACTTGATGGCGCGATCATATTAACCAGTGGTTTAGTCATTGGCAGTGTCAGTGGTTATATCGTCAATCGAATTCATGAGCCTAACTACCTTGCACCCACTCATTTAACTCGCCAAGACATTCGCTCACTCAGTACCGACAACCATAACAAACGCGTCGGTCGAGTCTTTTGGCGCATGGTTCTTATACCAAGCTTAGTGATCGCCCTGTTATTAGCGTTCCAATTCAATTTCAATCAAGTCAGCCAGGCGCTCAGTGAATATATCAACCTATTTGGGGCGATAAGTGCGTTTATCGTAATAAGCCTGTGGGCGTTTTCATCTAAAGGTGAGAACTATCAAGAGTTCACTAGTGAAGATGATAGCACTGTACCTTATTCACGATTTAATAAGGTGATGCAAGATACGCATTTTGTTACCGCATGGGTTGTCGCCGCATTCGTTTTATATGAGGTATCTGTCGACCTATTTGGCCTAGATCTTAAACAATGGTTTAGCCATTACGCAATTTTTGCACCAGTAGTGGGATTACTGATTGGGCTATTACCAGGTTGTGGACCGCAAATATTAGTAACGACGCTATATATTCAAGGAATAGTGCCATTCTCAGCGTTAATAGCCAACGCCATATCCAATGACGGCGACGCACTTTTCCCCGCCATTGCCTTAGCCCCAAAAGCCGCGCTAGTCGCCACCCTATATTCCGCGATACCCGCCCTAATAATTGGTTACTCGGTCTATTTTTACAACAACTAGTTACTCCCAATTTATGACACCCATAAATTATCACTTAAGTTTGTGACACCCATCGCTAATTTGTGACACCCATAAATTTTAACATTCAATCGATTTTCTTGAAGCAAATGCAATAAGGTTTCTGATTTCGGTCGTCTACGTCCTTAAAACCCACAGTAGGTGTGAAAATGGCTTAATTATTTGAATTCCAGACACGAAAAAAACAGTCAGCGACTGTCGATGTTTTTCTAGGTAGTTGAACCTTAGCTAATCGTTATCTAGCCTACGCCCTTATACCAACGATGATGATGATCATTCGCGCATTTTCGTAATAAGTACTCACTTCCGGCAAAATGTCCGTATTGGCGCCTAAAGTTTCTAATTATTTCAATCCAATCATCAGGGTTAATGCCCAGTTTATCAATCAGTTTGGGATTACGATTATCAATATACCCACGCTTCGATGGATGTATAGCTCGACCACTCCAATCGGCAAGTTCAAGATAGTCATACAATGTAAATGCGATGGCGTTGCGATCTTCACTTGATCCGAATGGCATTAAATAACGTGGTTGTTTCGGTGAACTTACATCAGATGACGCGTTGGAGATAGCGGAGTGCTTGTTGTATTGCTCAATTCTAGCTTGGATCGAAGTGAAATCACTATGTTCTAAATCATCGCACGTGCCTGCACGTACAGGATTGAGATCTACATACATCATGCAACTAAGAAGAGCTTGTTGATCTAACAACGCTTGCGAGTAATACCTACCCTCCCAATAACGCCCCTTGCAATGGTCTTCTTTATTAGCCGCTCTCGCAACATATTCATTAAGGTTACGCATAAACCAACTAATATCGTAAATACGCTCTCGCCAAACCGCCGCAATTTCTGCCACCTTATTTAGCCTAACCTTGTCATCAATCATGCCTTTACGGTACAAGTCAATTAACGGATTACCGCGATATAATTGATACCAACGTTCAATGATCTCATCTTGAGTCCACGCTAAGGCTTGTTCACGGTCAACTCGCACCACCAGATGGTAATGGCTGCTCATGATGGCATAAGCGGCAATATCAATAGCAAAGATACTCGATAACCGATGTATTTTATCCAACACCCATTGTCGTCGATGACTATAATTTTTACCGGAATAATGATCTTCACCACATAAAAATGCACGCCGAACACACCGTGAAACGACATGATAATAAGGTGTCACTGATAAATCGATTAAACTCTCTCTTGCTCTAGCCATGATACTCACCCACATTCGTTAGGTAAAACGTTAGCGTAGTACAAAAAACTCATTTAGCAGGTCTAAATTTATGGGTGTCACAAATTAAGCCATTTAACAGCTCTAAATTTATGGGTGTCACAAATTTAATTGGACATTATGCAATGCATTTTGCAATTTTTCGTTGGTTAAAAATATTAAGTAACGTTCATTAACAGCCAAGTTACCAAGAATAAAACAGATAAAATACAGTCACTTCATATCGAAATTCAAGACATAACACTATAAAAATGGCCATTGGTACATCAATTGCTATTAAACAAACAAACGAACAATCAATGACTCACTTGGACCATCAACACTCAATAAAGAGAAGTTAAAAATAGGGAGAGAAAGGATGCGCATATGTTTAATGTTACTGCTGCTGTTTTCAGTGCCTAGTTATAGTGAACTTACCGATAATCTTAGGTGGAGTTTCGATGCCAGTGCGCGTGTAAACAACAATACGTCAGCAAAAAATACCAGTCGTATTTATGCCTTTGGTCTCGACACTCATAAAGTATTCACTTCCAGTCAGGGAGATATAGGCTATGCGGTTGGCCAGCTATATTTCACCCAGTTATCAAACCAGAACCCCTATCCTGCGATGTTTTCGTCAGAGGATGATGGCAAGTTTGTTATCCGCGAAGCACATCTTAATTACGCCTCTAATTCAAATTGGTTACCAAACATTCGTTTAGGCCATTTCACTATCCCTTTTGGGATTGAAGAGAGTATCGATACTAATGGCCGCCTACTTGACTATTATCATGGTAAAAATTTAGGTACTAAACTCGATTGGGGATTAGGGTTTAATAAAGTGCTACAAGATGTGCAGTACAGCATTAGTTATACGCTAGGTGGCAAGGACAAGCCTAAATCCATTAAAGACTCTTATGCGTTCGCTGGACGCGTGGGATCATTGAGTCATCTCGATTTCATCCTTGGTTTTTCTGTGTTTGATGCAAAGATCGATGAAACTCAGCGCCAAAGGATAGCGCTTGATTGGCAATACTATTGGAGCAGCTGGGGATTCATAGGCGAAATAGCCCTTGGCAAGGATAAGCCAGTGCAACAGCAGTGGCGCAAAGAGACCTACAGCCTAGTTGAATTAAACAAAACCTCGATTGACCAACAGCTCAAGTTATACGGCCAGTATATTTTCAGTGACCGCGAAGGCGAAAGTGAACCCACGCAACGGCTGAATATGGGAACCAGCTATCAAATAGACAAAAACTTAGAGCTTAGTTTATCCACTCGCATCCAACTCAACACACCGACATCAGGTAAAAAATTAAACTTGGTTAGGTTTCAATTAAGATATAGGTACTGATATGAAAACCTTAATGATTTTAATGATTTTTGTTGTCTTCATCCCCAATGCATTTGCTGAGGCTTATTGCTCACTGCGAGACCCAGTAGCTCAAATAAGCCAATTATACCCAAACAAAACCAATCAGTTATCGATTGTAAAAATAGTAGATGATAATACACGAAGCCAAGTAAAGCGCGCACTGCCTAGCAATGATCTACATTTTAGTGAACTAGGTAAGCACACATTATATGTCGCGATGAATGGTACTCAGGCGTTAGGTTATGTGCATGTAAGGTCAGAGCAAAGTGAATGGGGTTTGGTTGAAATCGTCTGGTCGTTAGACAAAAACCTGCGGATTAAAGATTTTATTTTCCAACGCTGCCGTAGTCCTAAAAAGAACATCATAAATAATCAAAGCTTTAAAAAGATGTTCATTGGTAAGAGCTATCAAGAACTAAAAGCCCTACTAAGCAGTGATGGCACAACAGCAAATAACACATTACTCGCTCATGCACAGAGCGCACCGAAATTAGCTAGTGTTGTACTTCGGTGTGCGTTAAAAACATTGTTAATTACCGAAAAATTATGGGGAGAAGAGCTCAAAAGGTTTAACAAATAATTCGGTTTATATAGCCCCTTTTTATTGACGAGTTAAATTATGAAAATATCTAATTATAATCAACTACTAGCGATATCTACGCTGATGTCAGGCATGATTATTTTCACCACACTTTGGAGCCAATACCAAAAGGTGGAAGATGTATCTCGCGCGCACTTTGAATCGCGCTTGTTAGTGCAAACAGTAGAACACTTGTTAACAATATCGAAAACCTGGTTAACGTCTCAAGACCTACTATTTTCAGGTAAACAAACCTACTTAACCAACGGCATAAACGAGCAATCTCAGCTCCTCTTACAAACATTATCAGCCGTTGAAGTGAACAATAATAATGAGGCGACAGCGAACTTAATACAGCAACTTAACCAGGCGATTAAGCAAAATGATGACGTTGTTAACTCATTCTCACAATCATTGATGCGTGACGGTAAGGCCTGGCAAGCAGTCATTGCCAAGTCAGATAAGATAACAACCCGCTATGTGGCCACTCTCGAACAATTATTGTCGCAAGTTTCAAAAAACAGTACTGCCTTATCAAAGGAATTAGCCAATGCTAACAGCGCGTTAATTGAAATAACCTGGGGGATTGTCTCCATGTTTCTGGTTTTCATATTGTGTCTGGTCACGTGGTTTAGCAAATATATCGTTATACCTATTGAAAATATCACGGCTGTCGCTCAACATTCTAAAGGATGCAAGCAAGCATTAGAGTTTAGACAGTCAAAAGCTCCCGCAGAGATCATCGCTTTATCCTCGGCAATACAGCTATTTACTGAACGCATCACCATTGAAAAACATAAAGCTGAGCAAGAGCGTTGTAAAGTCGTCAAAATGCATGAGCAAGTAACCACCATCATGGAAACCATTCCTTGTGCGTTGCTCATTTTGGACAATCAAGGAATGATCCAAAGCTGTAACCGCGAAGCGGTCAAATTATTCAGCAAGCAAGAAAAGGAAATCATCAACCACAGTATCGCTGCGTTTATTCCGGCTTTTGCCAAACTTGACGGAACGTTTGATACTGATATCGCGTTAAAGAGTATGAAAGAATCACTATTAGCACCGTGTTTTGAACATCCACATATCGAATTTTCAGGCCGTAATATAGATATAAAAGGTGCCGTTAACTACCTCATTACGATTAGCGATATTAATGAAAGAAAGCATAGCCAAAAAGCATTATCGGCATTGAGCCAACAACTGGTCAATGCCGAGAAACTTGCGTCAATCGGTCAATTATCTGCTGGCATCGCCCATGAAATTAATAACCCTATCGGCTACATCCGAAGTAATCTTGATGTCCTTACTGACTATATCGACCCCTTAGTTTCTTACATCAATATCGTTAAAGGATCAGCCCAAGAAGAATCGGCGCAGACACTCTATCAAACCGAAGATTTGGACTACGTGCTCAACGATATCAAACCTTTAATTACATCGACATTAGATGGGACAGCAAGAATCACAAAAATCGTCAAAGACTTGGGCGCCTACGCTCATGTTGATGATGTCGAACCAGAGGTTGTCTTGATTGATGAATTAATCGAGAAAAGTCTGACGCTTGTCGCCAATGAGCTAAAATATAAAGTTGAGATTGTTAAGAAACTTGATGCAAACGCCTGTGTGATGGGATTTCCACAAAAGCTAATCCAAGTATTTATTAATATGTTAGTCAATGCTTCGCATGCTATACAAAGCAAAGGTCGAGTATGCATTAGCACTACCTGCGAACAAGACAACGTCAAACTAAGCTTTGCAGACAATGGCTCAGGCATAAGTCAGAAGGACTTAAAGCATATCTTCGACCCGTTTTTTACGACCAAACCCGTTGGCAAAGGTACCGGTCTAGGGCTTCATATCGTGCGAAGCATCATCGATGATCACAAAGGACGCATCGACCTAAACTCTATCGTCGGTAAAGGTAGCCAATTTGATATCTATTTACCCATACATCGCGATAAGTAAACGTTTAGTGCGTAAAAATCTAACGAACTGATATAACGTCACTTTAAAAACTATAACCTCCAGAACCGTGGGAATAAATTTATGGGTGTCACAAATATTGATTATGGACGACTGTCCTTGATAGTTTTCCATGCTTTTTAGTTAAATTCTCCAGACAGAATTTTTACTTTGTTTGATTTGAATGACGAACCATAACTTGAGCCACTCACCTGCAAACAAAGTTCTGTACTAACATTTTCTTGAATTAATTTTTTATATTCCAAATAGTTAATATAAGCTTGGTACGTAATTTTATTTAATTCAGAAGTTTTTGGTTCTAATTCATTTTTAATATAATTTTCTAACGT
>Ga0209291_1002690_pt1 | contig 13998 bp, 9 predicted proteins | sample GOMGulsemesocosm_FD_184633 | JGI IMG/M metagenome (GOLD analysis project Ga0209291, IMG submission 184633) | Methane-oxidizing microbial communities from mesocosms in the Gulf of Mexico - GOM9B Gulf of Mexico (SPAdes) (version 2) | ecosystem: Environmental > Aquatic > Marine > Cold seeps | place...
AGATATTATAGCTGGCAAGAAAGACAAATCTACGCTTGGCGTTAAAGCGTTAGATGCATATACTTTAGAAATTAATCTTGACAGCTCAATCCCATATTTTGTGATGATGATGGGTCATACCACAACGAAGCCTGTGCATAAGGCAACAATTGAAAAATATGGTGAGAAATGGACCAAACCAGAGAATTTTGTTGGTAATGGTGCATATGTGCTAAGCAATTGGGTCGTTAACGAGCGTCTTGAACTGGTTCGCAATGAACAGTACTGGGATAATGCCAATACTAAGTTAACAAAAGTAACTTTCCTGCCGATTGAAAGCCAAGTGGCGGCAATGAATCGCTTCCTCGCGGGTGAAATTGATATGACTTATGAGCTGCCAAACGAGCATTTCCGTAACCTGCAAAAAGAACATCCCGAATCGGTTACAATCAAGGGCGATCTTTGTACTTATTATTATAATTTCAATACCCATAAGCCGCCATTCGATGATGTGCGTGTACGTAAAGCAATTTCATACAGTATTGACCGCGGTATTATCTCGGAGGTTATTCTTGGGCAAGGTCAAAAACCAGCATATTTTTTAACCCCTGAAATTGTGGCCAATTTTAGCCCTGAACTGCCAGCATACGGTAAAATTACTCAAGATGAACGTAATGCTAAGGCTAAAACTCTGTTGGAAGAAGCGGGTTATAATGACTCTAATCCACTGCAATTCAGCCTGCTTTATAATACATCAGATAACCACAAAAAGATTGCTGTAGCAATCGCTTCAATGTGGAAGAAAAACTTAGGTGTTGAAGTAACGCTTGAAAACCAAGAGTGGAAAACGTACCTAGAATCGAAAAAACAAGGTGATTTCCAAGTAGCTCGTGCCGGTTGGTGTGGTGACTATAATGAAGCATCGACCTTTACTTCGCTGATGGAAGGTAAAAACACTACAGGTGGTATCCACTATAAGAGTGCTGAATACGACAAGCTTACAGCTGATGCCCTTCGCGCCACGTCTGAAGAGCAACGTCAGACTCTTTACTACGCACAAGAAGCCCTTTTGGCAAAAGATATGCCACTCGCTCCAATCTATCAGTATGTTAAAGCGCGCCTAGTTAACCCACATGTTGGTGGCTACGCGAAGAATAACGCTGAAGACAAACTTTATTCTAAAGATATGTACATCATTGCAGAATAAATACCTCTTGTAATATCGTACTGCATGCAGATCGCTGTATGCAGTATTTTGTTACATTGAAATAATCACAGATTGAGTGAAATTATGCTTAAATTCATTTTAAAACGTTTTTTGGAAGCAATACCGACTATGTTGGTATTGATCACGATTTCTTTTTTCCTGATGCGTTTTGCACCGGGCAGTCCTTTTTCAAGTGAAAGAACCCTTCCGCCACAAGTGATGGCCAATATTAATGCTCAGTATGGTTTAGATAAACCGGTACTTGAGCAATACACCACGTATTTAGCGGATGTTATTCAGGGGGATTTAGGACCTTCGTTTAAATATAAGGATTTTACCGTGAATGAACTGGTAAGCGCTGCTTTACCGGTATCAACCAAGATCGGTATTGCCGCATTCATATTTACGGTATTAGTCGGTGTCGCCATCGGTACACTCGCCGCGCTGCGGCAAAATACGTGGTTTGATTACAGCATTATGTCAACCGCTATGATCGGGGTGGTCATGCCCTCATTTGTATTAGCTCCAGCACTTATTTACTTATTTTCCATTAAGTTAGGCTGGTTACCTGCGGGTGGCTGGAATGATGGTTCTTGGGTGTATATGCTCCTGCCAGTTGCTGCTATGTCGATGTTATATATTGCAACATTTGCCCGTATTACCCGTGGCAGCATGATTGAAGTGATGAACAGTAACTTTATTCGTACTGCGCGTTCGAAAGGTCTAAGTTACCCGCATATCGTTATGAAACATGCATTAAAGCCCGCTATGTTACCGGTTGTGTCATACATGGGTCCTGCATTTGTGGGCATTATTACCGGCTCGGTGGTGATTGAAACCATCTTTGGTTTACCGGGTATTGGTAAGTTGTTTGTTAACGCGGCGTTTAACCGTGATTATTCCTTAGTGATGGGCGTGACCATTTTGATTGGTTTCTTATTCATCTTATTTAATGCAATCGTTGATATTTTACTTGCTTATATCGATCCGAAAATTCGCTACTAAGGGACTAGGTATGTTATCTAAAATAGACAAAGTAGAAGCGTTAAACAACTTCTCAACAAATTTAGAAATTGAAGGTCGCAGTTTGTGGCAAGACGCCCGCATTCGTTTTATGCGTAACAAAGCGGCCATGGTGAGTTTATGTATTTTATTCTTAATCACCTTGTCGGTTATTCTTGTACCTATGCTTAGCCAGCATGCTTTTGATGATACAGACTGGTATGCATTGCATCAGCCACCTTCTTGGGAGCACCTCTTTGGTACCGACAGTCTTGGTCGTGACCTGTTTGTACGTACCTTTATCGGTGGTCGAATTTCGATGATGGTAGGTGTGATGGGCGCATTAGTAGCTGTCGTCATCGGTACTCTATATGGTGCTGCATCGGGTTTTATCGGCGGGAAAACCGACCGCGTGATGATGCGTTTCCTTGAGATTCTGTATGCTATTCCATTTATGTTCCTAGTGATTGTATTAGTGACGTTTTTTGGTCGTGACATAGTCTTAATTTTTGTGGCTATTGGTGCGATTGCTTGGTTAGACATGGCGCGTATTGTACGAGGTCAAACCTTAAGTTTACGCAATAAAGAGTTTATCGAAGCGGCGCGCGTGTGTGGTGTGAGCCAATGGGGCATTATTACCCGTCATATTGTACCGAATGTATTGGGTATTGTGGCCGTGTACTCAACGCTGTTGATCCCAAGCATGATCTTAACGGAATCATTTTTAAGTTTCCTTGGTCTTGGCGTGCAAGAGCCAATGACAAGCTGGGGGGCCCTATTACAAGACGGTGCACAAACCATGGAAATTGCGATTTGGCAATTAGCTTTTCCTGCTGCATTTATGGTGTTAACACTGTTTTGCTTTAACTATATTGGCGACGGTCTACGTGATGCGTTGGACCCAAAAGATAGATAAATCAAAAATAGATAGCCCACAAGAAGGCTGATAAATAAAGATTAAGGAAGTCGTATGAGCTTATTAAATGTTACCGATCTACGCGTTGAGTTTAGTACCCCGGATGGTACTGTCACCGCGGTTAATGATTTGAATTTTTCCCTCAATCCCGGTGAAACACTGGGTATTGTTGGTGAGTCTGGTTCAGGTAAATCACAAACCGTATTTGCGATCATGGGATTGTTAGCGAAAAACGGTATTATTTCTGGTAGTGCTAAGTTCGAAGGTAAAGAGATCTTAAATTTACCAGAAAAAGAACTTAACCATGTTCGTGCAGAACAAATCGCGATGATCTTTCAAGACCCGATGACTTCACTCAACCCTTATATGAAGGTGAGTCAGCAAATGATGGAAGTGCTGATCTTACATAAAGGCATGAGTAAAAAAGAAGCCTTTGAAGAATCGGTATTTATGTTAGAGGCGGTGAAAATACCTGATGCTCGCGTTCGTATTAATATGTATCCACATGAATTCTCGGGTGGTATGCGTCAGCGTGTTATGATCGCAATGGCATTGTTATGTCGTCCTAAACTGCTTATTGCAGATGAACCAACAACCGCATTAGATGTAACTATTCAAGCACAGATCATGCAGTTGTTGAATGAATTAAAAGATAAGTTTAATACTGCGATTATTATGATCACTCATGATTTAGGGGTTGTTGCTGGTAGTTGTGACAAGGTACTAGTGATGTATGCTGGTCGCACGATGGAGTATGGCAAGGTGAACGATATCTTCTATACGCCAAGTCATCCTTACACTGAAGGGCTACTTAAGTCGATCCCGCGTTTAGATACCGAAGGTGATATTTTACCGACTATTCCGGGTAATCCACCTAACTTGTTATCATTGCCAAAAGGCTGCGCATACCAAGAGCGTTGCCATCGTGCACAAGAAAGCTGTCAACAAGAACAACCACAATTAATCCCGTTTGCTGGCGACCGTTTACGTGCCTGCTTCTCAGACCAGGGGACATGGTAATGACTGATGTAGCCAAGAAAGATTTAGTAGCCGTAGAGAAAAAGTTATTATTAGAAGTGAATGACCTGAAGGTGCAATTTGATATTCCATCAAAGTCGTTCTGGCCTTGGGCTCCGCCGAGCAAGCTTAAAGCCGTTGACGGTGTTAGTATCAAGTTATACGAAGGTGAAACCCTGGGTGTCGTCGGTGAGTCAGGTTGTGGTAAATCGACCTTTGCCCGCGCCTTAATTGGACTTGTGCCAGCCGCTGCTGGCAACGTAGTTTGGTTAGGTCAGGATCTAACCCGATTACCACACGAAGAAATGCGTGAAAAGCGTAAAGAAATTCAAATGATCTTCCAAGACCCATTAGCCTCACTAAACCCGCGAATGACGGTGGGCGATATTATTGCTGAGCCGCTGCGTACTTTCTTTCCACGACTCTCTAATGTGGAAGTGAAAGAACAAGTGAAGGATATGATGACCAAAGTAGGTTTACTGCCAAATGTCATCAATCGTTATCCACATGAGTTCTCGGGTGGTCAGTGTCAGCGTATTGGTATTGCCCGTGCGCTTATCTTAAAACCTAAGATGATTATTTGTGATGAACCGGTATCAGCATTGGATGTATCAATTCAAGCGCAGGTAGTGAATTTATTACAATCACTGCAGAAAGAACTGGGTTTAAGCTTGATCTTCATTGCCCACGATTTATCAATTGTTAAGCATATCTCTGACCGCGTTTTGGTGATGTATCTTGGTAATGCAGTAGAACTGGGTGAGTCAAAAGCCTTGTTTGCTGAGCCGAAGCATCCGTACACCAGAGCCCTGATGTCGGCAGTGCCGATCCCGGATCCGGTACTTGAGCGTAATAAAAAAATTGAAATGCTGGAAGGTGATTTACCTTCACCGTTGAGCCCGCCATCAGGCTGTGTATTCCGTACTCGTTGCCCAGTGGCGAAAACACGTTGTGCCGAGGCTAAACCTCAGTTAAGCGGTGATGAAGAACACTCTGTATCTTGCTTGATGGTTGCTTAATTTCTTTGTTATAGAGGACTAAGTACAAAATAAAATAGTCATAATATCTAATGCCAGCCAGTGAATAACTGACTGGCATTTTTTTGGGATTAATTTTGAATTCATCCGAAAATTACAGACACAGATTTTTTATTTTACAGATTATCCGACTTGCTTTTTCGGTGTTAAATGGCCTTTATGTTACAGTGTGTCTTATTTTCACAGGAAAAATAAAAGCACTGATTATATCTTAACTAACAGAGGAAAACTCTATACATCTCACAGTATTACATTTGATAGGTTTATTTAAATATATGATTGTAAAATATGACGTTACCATCAAAAATCAAAAAAATACAGCTTGTATCAAGAGCGCTATTTATATATTTTTGCATAGAAAAAATTATAAATAATAATAAACATTAGGAAGTTAATAATGAAATATTCAACTCTAGCTCTAACCCTCGCATCAATCTTATCCGTAGGCGCGGCAAGCGCGGCAACTATTTACAAAAATGAAAATGGTGATAATCTTAAAATTTACGGTGGAATGGAAATAGGTGGTACTTTCGTATCTGATACCGACAAGACTCCATTTGGTTCTGATTCGACCTACGTCGATGATTCATTTATGACTATCGGCGCTAAAGGATCAACTGGCGACTTCTACGCAAAATTTGAACTTGATGCAGAACGTCAGGACTGGACTAACGATAATAATATCCGTCTTGTTGTTGATAAAGCGTATGTTGGTTACAAACTAACTGCTAAACAATCTATTGAATTTGGTCGTACCGATACAGCGTATGATCATTATGATGCATTTGGTGATGTAACAAATGAACTAGGTGCTGGTATTTCTGAAGCTGGTGACCAAGATAATACGCTAAAGTACCGAGGCCAATTTGGCAATATTAAAGTTGGTATCTCTCACTCGTTAGAGGGCTGGGATGGTACAACTGCCAAAAATACTTCATATATTGTAGACAATAGTGATCCGAATAATATTATTGTTACTCCTAAAGTTACAAATACTGGCGAGCCTAAAAAATATTCATACGAAACTGATTCATTATATGGTCAGGTCACTAACGGCTATATCGGTTATTTTGGCGATGACTTTACTATTCTTGTTGGCGCAGAATCGGGTGATGAAACTGAAATTTATTCTTTACACTCTCAAGTTAAACTTGGTGATTTCACCGTCTCTGGTTTAGTTTGGGATCAAACCAAAAATTTCAATAAAGATGAAAGCTCAGAAAAAAATATCGTAGGTGCTAACATTGGTACTAAATACAAATTGACTGAGAAACTGAGCCTTTTAGCTAGCGTAAACTACGAAGATTTAGATAATGTTAAAGCATCTAAGGAAGATTACAAATCAGAATGGCTTGTTGTCGGTGGCGAATATAAATATGCTAAAAACGTTAAACTTGCAGCAGAAGTTTCAATTGGTGACGTTCTTAAGAATGGTGAAAGTGGTGCGCTAGGTTACGTTAAAGCTTACTACTGGTTCTAAGCCTATTTATCTAATTCAATAGTCTTATCTAATAAAAGCCTCTTATTTTAATAGAGGCTTTATTTCCCTAACATTCCTGACTAATCGGACAATCCTATGAAACTTAAAAATATAGCGCTCTCTGCTTTAACAATGGCTATTGCAGCGGGCTGCGCTACAACAGACCAACAGCCTAAGCATGAATGGAAGCAAGATAAAGAATACAATATCACCATCTTACACACCAATGATAACCATGGTAATTTCTGGCAGAATAAATACGGTGAACGCGGTATGGCTGCACGTGCTACGCTGATTAATAACATCCGTGCAGAGGTTAAAGCCGAAGGCGGTTCTATACTATTGTTATCTGGCGGTGATATTAATACCGGCGTACCAGAATCAGATCTGCAAGATGCTGAACCAGATTTTATTGGTATGAACATGATTGGTTACGATGCAATGACATTAGGTAATCATGAATTTGATAACCCGCTTGACGTACTCGCGAAGCAAGAAGGTTGGGCAAACTTCCCATTCATCTCTGCTAACATCTATAAAGATGGCAAGCGTATGTTTGATGCTTACAAGATCTTTAATAAAGATGGTATCAAAATTGCCGTTATTGGCCTAACGACCGAAGATACAGCAAAGATTGGTAATCCTGAATTTATCAGCGAACTGGAATTCCGTGATCCAAAAGTGGAAGCCAAAGCCATTATTGCTGAATTGAAAGAAACTGAAAACCCAGATGTGATCATAGCAGCAACGCACATGGGTCATTACCTTAACGGTGATAACGGTTCCAATGCTCCGGGTGATGTGCAGTTAGCACGCTACCTGAACGAAGGTGATTTAGATATGATCGTGGGCGGTCACTCACAAGAACCTGTGTGTATGGAAGGCGCAGAATACGCGAAATTTAAACCAGGTCAAGACTGTACACCTGACGTGCAAAATGGGACTGATATCGTACAGGCACATGAATGGGGTAAATATGTAGGTCGTGCGGACTATACCTTTAAAAATGGTGAGTTTACATTACAGTCATACAATCTTATTCCAGTTAACTTAAAGAAAAAAATCAAAGTTGATGGTAAGAAAAAACGTGTATTAATCCAGGATGAGATCGCCCAAGATCCAGTTGTTTTCGCAACACTCCAACCGTTCCAAGAAAAAGGCCAAGCAGCATTGGGTATCAAAATTGGTCAGTCTGATGGTTTATTACAAGGTGAGCGTAATGTCGTTCGTAACAACCAAACAAACCTTGGTCGTTTGATTGCAACAGCGCATATGCAACGTGCAAAAGCAGATTTCGGTGTTATGAATTCAGGTGGCGTACGTGCGTCAATTGAGGCCGGTGTCATCACATATAAAGACGTATTAACCGTACAGCCATTTGGCAACATCGTGACTTATGTAGATATGTCTGGTGCTGAAGTGATGGATTACTTAAATGTAGTTGCCACTAAGACGAAAGATTCAGGTGCGTTCGCACAGTTCGCTGGTATTTCGATGACAGTTGCAAACAAGCAGGTCTCTAACGTTGTGATTGCGGGTAATGCTATTGATTTGAAGAAAACCTATCGTTTCACTATTCCATCGTTTAATGCGGCGGGTGGTGACGGTTATCCAAAAATCACTACGCACTCAGCATTTGTCAATACTGGCTATGTTGATGCAGAAGTGTTGAAAGAGTATATTGAAGCTAATTCACCGATTAACGTCGCTGATTTTGAACCAAAAAATGAAATGCTTTATAAATAATACAAGTATACAGCATTGCTAAATAGCAAGGTTTATACAAAGATGTAAAAATAAAAGCCATGGCGATAAATCGCCATGGCTTTTATTTTACCTTACTTATATATGCGCATAGTTACCACCATTTAACTACACAAATCTAATTATTTGTTCCTGAATATTACCGTGTGCAGCTTGCACAATAAATATTTGGAACATCGTCTGTGATTTGTTTATGAAAATATATGAGTTGTATGGGGGATTGAGACGTAGATTTGTATGTGTTGATTAGAATTATTCCAGCCTATGCGTTAATAGATAACGCATAGGCTAGTTGTCGTTATTTAGTATTACGACGTAAGAGACTCAAACCTAGTAATGACATGATACCGAAGATACCAAATGAACCACCTGATTTTTTATTTTCAGGTGGAGTAGGTGGAGTTGGTGGAACAACGTCTACTTCAGGTAAAGCAGATTGTGCTACTGTGATATCCATGTTCACATCTGAATTTGGTAGCGCAACTTCATGTACACCTTTCATTCGGAGTAATTGTATCTTAATAGTGTAATCACCAGACTGAATGCCCTTGATCTCCATTGGTACAATAGCTTGATTGTCATTCTCTAGCACAAAGCGTAGAGCATTTTCATCTTGTACCGCTATCCCTGAGAGCGTTCTAATACTAGCTTTAGGTGTTAGTGTTACTGTCGCAATATCACCTTTTTTCGTTTCTATACCATTAGGAACCGCATATGTTAGGTTAATTGTATTATCAATAATAGGTAATACCACCGCTTGACCTGCATCGGCTTCACCATACTTATAGCTTAATGACATCATCGCAGGATCGTGATCAGATGAACGGAACGGTGATACTGATGCGCCATAAAAGGCATCTGCATTTTTGCCACTGTATTTAGTCTCATATTGAAAATAAGTCGACTCAGTACTGTTGATGTGCCAATCACCGGCATCAATCACACGTTTTTCAAGTGATTCATTAACGAGCATATGGTCAAGTGAGCCAATTTCATCGTTATATGAATAACTCCAGCCTACTTTACCATTTTCTGTATCCATTTTATCTACAATGTTGATATAACCAAAAGAGTCAGCTGGTGCAACGGTAAATGGTGCTTCTGCACCACTCTTATGGCGTTGGGCTGTTCCTAGTTCATCAGCAGTACCACCTATATACGTTTTAATTGCGCTAGTAAGTACTTTGTTTGTTGGGTTTGATGTTAATACCAATAGTGGATCTTCAGAACCATAGGCATTTAAATCACCTAGAATTACGCTGTCACCTTCAAGTTTACTAAATTCTGTACCTAGCTGATAAGCCGCTGATATGCGGAAGTTTTCACAACTTCCTTGTTGGTCTGCATCGACTTTTATACCTTTATCATCAAAATCATCAACGCAAGTTGAGCCTTTTGATTTAAAGTGGTTTACAGCAACGTTTAGCTTTTTACCTGTTTGGTTAATAATAAAAGTTGCAACAAGTGAATCACGTTGATAATTATCACCACTTTCAACTTCTTTGCCATCTTTAGTCACTGGGTCAGCATGTTGCTGTGGCATTTTAATAATACCGGACTTAGCCAATGTTACTTTACTTGGGCGGTATAATAGTCCTGTTGTGATCGCATCTGTACCTATGGTATCCGCTTTATCTAATGTGCCATCTTTATTACTGTCGATACCAACAAACACATAATGGTTGTTAACACCGTCAATATCAGCATTAATGCTTTCAACTAACGCATGTAAAGCACCATTATCACCAAAACCATTATTTTCAATTTCCATTAAACCGATAATGTCAGTATCTAATGCAAGTATTGCTTTCGTAATTTTGGCTAGTTGACGATCATACTCTAGCTCTGACTTCGCACCACGGTTTTGTCCTGTAGGATTTTCATCGCCACTAATTGATGTAGTAAATAAATTCAAAACATTTTGAGTTGCAATGGTAATAGGGAAACTACCTACAGTCGTCGTAGTATCTAATGCTGGTTTATCTGTTCTTGGCGTATTATGTTTGAAGTTATCTGCTGTGGCTTCATTGGTAACAGTTACGCTAAAATTACCATAGCTATGGCTTAATACACCTTCAATACCGACTACACTGTCATTAACTCGAATGTAATTAAGATTCGGGTTATCAATATAAGTTGGGAAGTAAGGAATGGCACCTGATGATGCTTGAGTATTACTTTCTAATAATACACGGAAGTTTTTATTTTCAGCTTTCTGTGCATTCGCATCTTTACTGCCAGCTGGATGTTCCTGATTTGGCTGCATGTTAGGGCGTTTATAAGCTAGAGAGATATTATCTCTTCTTGCACCGAAATCACGAGAGAAAGTGCGTGATACACGCATAGTTTGATTGCCATCTACATTAGAGTCCATGTCATCAGGGAATTTAACTAACATGCCTTCATAGCGTTCAAGCGTTTTTTGAAAGTCAGTTCCGTCAGCCTCTAAGATTGTGATATCAACCGCAGCTGGTACTGTTGTTGCTGTATCAGTAACAACAAAGTTATTTGTTTTTAGCTTAGTGAAATTATAATCTTCATAAATCTTACTGCTTACACAAATAGTTTTACCAACAAGGTCATCTGTTGCTGCACTTGTTTCAACAAAAATACCATTTGAATAATTTTCGCTTGAATCTGTACCTTGAAGATATAAGCCGATTCTTGGTAAGCTTGTAACGGCTGTGACAACGCCTTCAACATAATAGCTGTCTGCTGATTCATATCCAGAAGTAATCAGTGGTGATTTCCAACTGTCACCTTGAATGTCTTCAATGGCTGTTTTTGGATTAGCATCTGTACAGGTGAATGCAACGGGTGCCGAAGCTAGTTCATTTTTAGCTAAACCTGTGAAGTCGTCTTTATCCAGCTCTTCCCATTCTTTAACATCATATTTAACTTTGTGTATTGGATTATTATCACCTGTAAGTAAGCGGCGGCGTAGTGTGATATCTTCCCCCCATTTTTTACCTTTACCACCATCTACAACGCCAACAACATCAAGCAGTATTGGTGATCCTGGAACTGTTATATCAGCAAGAGCATGTACATCATCACCATTCCCGAAGGTGCCTGAAATAACTGGTGTGCCTCCATTTTCAGTGACAGCAGCTCTTACAGCGGCAGATTTTGTATTTTTATCAACTAAAACTAGTGTTTGGCCTGCTAGGATCTTAATACCTTCAAGATTTTCTAGTGTTGACCAGCTACCTTTGGTCCCATTAGTTTGTTTTGTTATCCCAATGTTTGACGGGAAAGTGAAATCATCATCACCGAAATTGGTTAATTCAATGGCTTTATTGTAGCTACTTCCTTCTACATATTCAGTGATTACAATATCTGTTAGTGCGGCTTGTACTCCGGCTGAGAGAATACTACCAATGGCAAGAGCTAATATTTTCTTTTTCATCATTTATCCTAATTTAGTTAGACATTATTATTATGTTAAGGCTTAAATGTATGGACATTTGTATGCCTCGTTAGGGGCTGCACACAATAGTGCAGCTTTGTAGTTATAATTTTTATTGATAAGACATTTCATTTTTTACTCTGGATAAGCGGCTTTGATCGATGAGTGGCTTGATTGGCGCTTGTTCCTCATTAGTATCTTTAACTTTATTATTTAAGTTAACAGGGGGCTGGTGGTTAAACTGCAGAGTAAAACCGTCATTTAGGTAATGGCTTATGTGGGTAGCTGGATTTATCATGCTACGAATGTAAAAATCTTTATCATTACTTATATTCCAACTAATCTGATTGTTATCAATACTTAATGTAGGGAAATAAACTATACATCAACGTTCAAAATAGATAGGTTCGTTACAGGTCAAATCCTTAAAGTGTGATTTAGAGCTATTGCTTCATCATTTTTAGTAAAGAAAATGAAACATTCATCAAATATTTTTCAGGTATCACAAAGCTGGAATGTATTGTTTTTTATACTTAAGGCCTTTTATTACAATGATTTGTAGGATTTCGTTGGCTTCGCCTATTTATTCGGTACTTATATTTTAATTTCTCTATGACTTCTTGGTCAGTATCTTTTATTTTTAATACTTTGTATTTTTAGGCTGATTCACAATGATCTGAATTAGCATAATATGCTGTTTCGCTTTATGTCTAAATGTGCGTTATAAATTAATTAGAGGGGGGGGTAGTGTTAAGGATAATGTCTATTTATTTTTAATATGAATAAGTAGTTTTATGTTCTAGTTGGTTATAGGGTTTGCTTAAGTAAATATCACCTATGAGGTACAATTTGTTTCTTATCAACTACTTAATTGTTTATTTATTGTCTGTGTATTTTTTGTACATCTTCTTTGTAGGTCGTTAATTCTGCTTTTAAATTGAATAAATAATGAAGTTCTTTTAAATCAAAAGCTTAATTAAGTGCCCATTTTAAATGGATAAAATAGATGTTTAATAAGTCTTTTTGCAACAACAGCTTACTGTGATACTACTCACATGTAGTTAAAAATATTACCCGTAACATGTAATGCAGTTGATTTGACCTTTGATCACATTTTTTAATATTTGATACTGTGTTTGTTACAGATTTATTGAACTTTTTATAAATCTAGATACACTCGCGCCATAAAAATAGCGCTGACTCATACAGAGTTGTGCACCATAAAATGGAAGTAATGATGAAAAATGTTAAAAATGTAGCATTAGCTGCAACAACTCTTGCAGCTCTATCTTGCAACGCGTTCGCGGCTGATTATTCTGATGATATCCATAAGAATGATTACAAATGGTCACAGTTCAACTTAATGTATGCCGTTGGTGAAAAACCAAGTGGTGAAGATAATCTAAAGCATGATTATTTAGAAATGGAGTTTGGCGGCCGCTCAGGGGTTGTTGATCTATACGGTTATGTTGATGTATTTAATCTAATGAGTTCTGACTCTAGCGATTCAGATAAGAAAGATGATGCAAGCAAAATGTTCATGAAACTTGCTCCGCGTTTTTCTCTTGATGGCATGACTGGTCAAGATTTGTCTTTTGGTCCAGTACAAGAAGTATATATAGCTACGTTATTTAACTGGGGTGGCGGTTCTGCAAACGCGAATGGCGGCAATGGCGATGTTAACAATGCATTCTTCGGTCTAGGTTCTGATGTGATGGTGCCTTGGTTAGGTACAGTCGGTATGAATGTTTATGGTTTATACGATATCAACGCGAAAGACTGGAATGGTTACCAATTCTCGATGAACTGGTTCAAACCTTTTGTTAACTTTGATAACGGTAGCTTCATCTCTTACCAGGGTTACATCGATTACCAATTTGGTGCTGATACAGATGCAAATCATGTTAGCAGTGGTGGTGTTATGTTCAATGGTATCTACTGGCACTCAGAGCGTTACTCTGTGGGTTATGGCTTAAAAGCGTATAATGATGCTTATACACTTAAAGATGGTGTAGCATTTGGTGGGTTAGACACTTCAGGCTTCGCACATTACTTCGCTGCAACATACAAATTCTAAAACCTAATTTTAGAATAAGTGGTGGAGCCGCGGTTAGCGTGGCTTCACATATTACTCCATTGATTTTCTATAATTTACTCACTTCTTATAATCCCCTGTGATGCTCTCTT
>Ga0209291_1002694_pt1 | contig 13986 bp, 10 predicted proteins | sample GOMGulsemesocosm_FD_184633 | JGI IMG/M metagenome (GOLD analysis project Ga0209291, IMG submission 184633) | Methane-oxidizing microbial communities from mesocosms in the Gulf of Mexico - GOM9B Gulf of Mexico (SPAdes) (version 2) | ecosystem: Environmental > Aquatic > Marine > Cold seeps...
GCTGTGGTGCGATTAGCACTGATGTTAAAGTACGTGATGTTGTGATCGGTATGGGTGCATCGACTGATTCTGGGGTCAATCGCGCACGTTTTGATGGCTATGATTTTGCAGCCATCGCATCATGGGAATTATTAAGTAAAGTAACACGTGCAGCTAAAGCATGTAATATTGATGCGAAGGTAGGTAACATTTTCACTGCTGATCTATTCTACACACCAAAGCCTGAGTCATTTGATACAATGGAAAAATTGGGAATATTAGGTGTAGAAATGGAGGCGGCTGGCCTATACGGCGTAGCTGCTGAATTCGGCGCAAATGCTATCTGTATCTGCACTGTATCTGATCACATCCGTACTGGTGAAGTTACAACGGCAGAAGAACGTCAATTAACGTTCAATGATATGATTGTAATGGCATTAGAGTCTGTTTTGATTGAAGACTAATAGATACTGATTGCGAATGATGCCCGCTAATGAAGATTGGTGGGCATTTTTATTTCTGCTTTTATTCTACACTTTTTATATTACATAATCGTGCTGAATATCACCGCTCTCCTGTGTGGAGTTGATGAATACTTGTGTCGACCGCATCCAAGGTTTACACTTATCCCACATTCCTTATTCCTTGTTAAAAGAGAACATAATGGCTGGTCCTCAGTTTATCTATTCGATGCACCGTGTTGGCAAAATTGTGCCACCGAAGCGTCAAATCCTTAAAGACATCTCGCTTAGTTTTTACCCTGGCGCTAAAATTGGCGTATTGGGTCTAAATGGCTCTGGTAAATCAAGCTTATTACGTATTATGGCTGGCGTAGATCAAGACTTCGAAGGTGAAGCGCGTCCATTAGCTGGTACTAAAATTGGTTACTTACCGCAAGAACCTGTACTGGATCTAGAAAAAACAGTACGTGAAGTCGTTGAAGAAGCGATTTCAGAACTTAAAGATGCAATGGCAGGTCTTGACCAAGTTTATGCTGATTATGCCGAACCAGATGCGGATTTTGATAAGTTAGCGAAGAAACAAGAAAAGTTTGAATCTATCATTCAAGCGCACGATGGTCACAACATCGAAAACCAACTAGAGCGTGCTGCAGATGCATTACGTTTACCTGAATGGGACACTAAAATTAAAGTCCTATCGGGTGGTGAACGTCGCCGTGTTGCTATCTGTCGTTTGTTATTAGAAAAACCAGACATGTTATTACTAGACGAACCAACCAACCACTTGGATGCTGAATCTGTAGCTTGGTTAGAGCGTTTCCTACATGATTATGAAGGTACTGTTGTTGCGATCACGCATGATAGATATTTCCTTGATAATGTAGCCGGTTGGATCTTAGAGCTTGACCGTGGTGAAGGTATTCCATGGGAAGGTAACTACTCTTCTTGGTTAGAGCAGAAAGATGCGCGTCTAGAACAAGAAGCATCGCAAGAAAGTGCACGCAAAAAATCGATTGAAAAAGAACTTGAATGGGTTCGTTCAAATCCAAAAGGTCGTCAAGCGAAAAGTAAAGCGCGTATGGCACGTTTTGAAGAGCTTAATCAATCAGATTATCAACGTCGTAACGAAACCAATGAACTGTTCATCCCACCGGGTGAGCGTTTAGGTGACAAAGTCATTGACGTTGAAAATCTAGGTAAAGCGTATGACGGTCGTGTATTAATTGATAACTTGTCATTCTCTATGCCAAAAGGCGCAATTGTTGGTATTATCGGTCCCAATGGTGCTGGTAAGTCAACATTATTCAAAATGCTAGATGGCAGCGAGTCTCCAGACTCTGGTTCGGTTTCAGTGGGTGAATCAGTAAAACTAGCAAGTGTAGATCAGTTCCGTGATCACATGAACGGTGATAATACTGTATGGCAGGAACTGTCAGATGGTTTAGATATTATCAAAGTTGGTAATACTGAAATGTCATCACGTGCTTACTGTAGTCGTTTTAACTTCAAAGGTACTGATCAGCAAAAACGTGTTGGGCAACTGTCTGGTGGTGAACGTGGTCGTTTACACCTTGCTAAGCTTTTACAGTCTGGCGGTAACGTGATCCTACTGGATGAGCCAACCAATGACTTGGATATCGAGACACTACGTGCACTTGAAGAAGCTATTCTCGAGTTCCCTGGTTGTGCGATGGTTATTTCCCATGACCGTTGGTTCCTTGATCGAATTGCGACGCATATCCTAGATTACCGTGATGAAGGTAAAGTGAACTTCTACGAAGGTAACTACACAGATTACGAAGCATGGTTGAAGAAAACCTTAGGGCCAGAAGCGGCACAACCACACCGTATTAAATACAAACGCATTAGTTAATTTTGTCGTCATTTTTGACTAAATAACGACAAATGTGAATTAAGAGTAAAAGCCTGTAATTATGATATTACGGGCTTTTTTTTGCTTGTTTTATTCACTACGTATAACGCCTTTATCTTTAAATTGCGATGAGGTGTGGTTATTGCTCTGATTTAGAATGGTAAATAAGTTGTTGTTCGTTAAGTGTTTGTGATGAAATTTTGATTTCGATTTAACAACTTGGCAGAATGACAACACAATATAGACAATGGATTGTTTTATTCCCTGTGACTTTTATTAGATATGCTATTTTTATCTCCCTTACTTTATCTTTCAGTATTAGCGCTTTTACAGTGCGAGCTGAATATAAAACCGAGCATGTCCGTATTTTATTGCCGCCTACGTCGATAGTTCAATCTGCGGGTTACTATATGGCGCAGCATAAGGGATTTTTTAGTGCACAGGGCCTTAATGCGGACTTAATTTCGATGCGTTCTCGTCAATCAATCAGCAAAGCTGTCGATCAAGGAGAGGCCGAATACGGGGTGACGAATGCGGATGTATTAATTGCAAAAGCCAATGGCCGGGCACTCGTTGCCATAGCCGTCATATTTCAACATTCCCCGAGTGCTTTATTAGTATTAAAAGACAAAGGTATGAATAAGTTAGCCGATTTAAATGATAAACGGGTGCTATTATTACCTGAATTTAAAGATATTGAAGTGCTCAGTTTATTACGTAAACAGCATATTCATTCAATTAATATCTTATCCCCTTCGGTCGCACGTGATATTACGACGTTAGTGAACAATCAATTTGACGCTCTCAGCATTAATTTAACCAGCGGCCCCTATAACGCTGTACGTCAAGGGGTGGAACCGGTTATTTTCACACCGAAAAATTACGGTATCGATTTTTACAGTGGTTTTTTATTTACCAGCGTAACAGAAGCAAGCTTAAACCCCGAACGTGTTGCTGCAGTACGGACGGCGGTACTACAAGGATGGGAATACGCATTAACACATACCGAAGAAACGCTGGATGTATTGGTGGCGTTGAATCAACCGTTACCGTCGGCTGCTTTGGATGAATTACGTAATCAATTTAAATATCAGCTAATCATTATGCGGGATTATATTCTGCCTGATTTTGTGCCCTTGGGGTATATCAATCGTCAGCATCTTGTCGATATTCAACAGCAACTGATCGATCTTGATTTTATTTCACAAAGCAGTGATTTTAGCCAATTTATTTATACGCCGCCTCGCGCCAAAATAGACTGGCAAGTATGGGGCGTTTGGGTCAAGGTTATTGTCGCGGCGTTATTATTTAATGGTTTGTGGTTATTTTATTTGTTAATCATCAACCAAAGATTAAAACGCGAAGTACTGGAAAGAAGGCGTGCCGAGCAGCAGGTTCGGTATGCCGCCATGCATGATAACTTAACTGGGTTAGCAAACCGAGCGCAGCTGATGGAGACCCTTGAACATATTCTGCCGCTGGCTCAAAAAGGTAAGATCACCCCGGTATTATTGTTCATGGATCTGGATCGTTTTAAGCTAGTCAACGACCGCTATGGGCATGCGGCAGGAGATGAACTACTTATTGCCGCTGCGCAGCGTATGTCTCGTTTACTTGGCGGGCCAGGCGAATTATTAACGCGGTTAGGTGGAGATGAGTTTGTCGTTTTATTGCCAAATTCGAATCTCCGTTATGCTGGTCAGCTAAGTGAACAAATCGAACGTACTTTATTGCAATCATTTGCCTTATCTGTGTGTAATGTATCTATCGGCATTAGTATTGGTTATAGCGTTTATCACCACGATATGAGTGCTGATGAGCTATTAACAGGTGCTGATAACCAGATGTACGAAATAAAAAGTGAGCATCATCAAAAAAGAAAGCAAATAGTCTGTTAAGTGGCACTTATTTTGCTTGTTTCACGTTATTATCTATTACTTGACGCTTTGTACGTGTACTTAGTAGTAACGTGCAGATTTTTCCTGTAAATAACGATGGTCGTGTTTTCTATGTCATCTCATACTGATGTATTTAACCGTCGCTTATTTTAGCTGTACTTATTTTAGTCGTAAGTGTCTAGCCGTAATAGTTGTATTCATTTTCCAATTTAAGCAGTGATCGCCAGCATGGAATTATCTCATTACACCGACATAATTAAAAAATTAACGACCTTGTATCATGAACCTGATTTTAGTCTTTTGTTCGCACAGTTGACTGAAGGTGAAACGAACAGTAAACGTTTTTTGATCAAGATGGAGGTCAATCGCCTTTCTGCGCCCACACGACGGATCCTCGATTTTCGTCAACGTGGTGATAGTGGCGCGGTAGCGTATGAGTATGATGGTATTTTACATCACATTAATCCGGTCGAAATTAAGTTTTTAGAAACATTGTTAGCTCAGCACCAAGGTAATTATACGCTGGGTATTTATGAAGAAGTATTGGCTTTTCATCAACGTGAACGCAGTAAACCAGTAAATGAGCGCAATGTTATAAAGGTTGAACCCGCGGCTAAATTTGCGGTCGAACCGATTCAATATGCGTCTTATTTTGTGCGTGACGAAGAGCGTATGCACTACAGTTCAGCGATAAAAATTCGGTTTGGCGACCGTGTTATTGATGCCATGACCTCTGATTTATCCACCAGTGGCATTAAAGTTAAAGTGAATAAAAATCACGCCATTGTGACAGGCAGTTTAGTGAATGTGAACTTTTCGAGCTTACGTCAAGAATATGCTAACCATTTATTACGTGATTTTTTTGCTTATAAACTCATGGGCATCGATGAAGAAGAGAAGTTTGATTATTTACGTTTAATGCGGATTGACGAAAATAATGAATTAGATACCTTTATCAGTAAATTGATCGCGCAAAATAAAAGTAAATACAAAGTTAACGTCCGTTATCAAGAAGAGAATGTTGTTGTAAAAGGGTATGAACAGTTCTTTTTACCACGAATGTCAGGCTTACCTCTGTATATCTCGGGTGATGAACAGCCTGTATTAAGTCATTTGTTATTGAATGAAAATAATCGTGGTGTATACGATTATTGGATCAATGAAGAATCTAAAAGTCAGCTTGAAGCATGTTGGCAGACAGATTGGATGCAAGGACTATTACAGACCAAGGAAAGTATCGAAACGACCATTTACAGTTTTTATTATACGCAGAATGGGCGCCTGTACTTTTACGCAGCCGACGCGATTAGTTTGGCTAAGTCAGGTTTGAAAGCCTTGTTTTTGTCTTTTGCTTGTCAACGACCTAATTTCAGAGCATTTAAATTTTCATTATACCCGTCAGCATTTGATGAAAAGAAACATTTACTGGAAGCAGAATGTCACCAACAGCCGATAGGGTCGACAATGCTCGCGGCATTACAAGATATTCGTTGGGTTGGGTTGCTGCAAGATATTACCAATGAAAATATTCTGAATGATTATAAAGCGTATGCGCAGCACAGCAGTGATTTTAACCTGCTGCATCAATATCGTTTACCGGCTGCGGATCAACGCGCGATATTAGCCCAGTTTAAATTTGTACAACTACGTAAAGAAGCCCGATTCAGTTACAAAACGGCGATTGTAGTGAATCATACCGAACGTAGTATCAAAGGTTGGAGTAATGATTTTTCGACTGAAGGATTACAGATCGAATTAGAATCGCCGTTGGATGTGCAGATCGGTCATCGCGTTTACCTTGAACTGCCGATGTTACAAAAACTGTCGAAGAAAGTAGCGCTTGTCAATTTACCTTACAGTGTTGTTGGCTGTAATAAAGCGAAAACAATTCTACACTTGCAGATTGTCGGCGATAAAGAGGCACATATTGGCTGTAAGTTCTTTAGTTTGTTGATCAGTAGCAATAAAGGCAAGTTAAAAAGTACTCCAGAGCCAACGCAATCACCAGGTGTCACCGCGGTATTACGAAATATGTATTGTCAGCATTTAGCGACCATGCCCTTGTATATTCATAAGGTAAACACGAGTTACCAGATGGACAGGATAGGCATTAGCCCGAACGAAAATAGTTTAGCACCGCTGTTTGAATATTTTGGGCAAGCTGAATCCCGCTACAATCTGTACCCTCTGTTATCAGATAATAATATTAAACAGGTTTTCGATGATGCATTAGCCGGGTTAGAACCCACTTATCGCCCTTGGCAGCAGGTGCTTTATATTACGATCGCAACCAGTGATTCGGTAGTCACAACGCGATTTGAAAAAGATTTTAGTGATGAGCATGAACGCCGTCAGTTCATTACCCATAGTTTACAAAAAGGCGCTTTCTTTGCGATCCAAGTGATGCTGTCTCGTACTGGGCGGCCGGATATGGAATACATTGAAAAAGAACTTAACTACGTTAGCCATTATGCGATACACAGAGCACAAAAGCTTGAAGACGAATTATGGCGTGTACGTGGAGTGGTGGATCTGATTGATGTGTCTGATGAGTTGTTATATAGACTCGGCCTACGCCGCATGCGTTAATGAGCACTGATCTATTTGTTGTTCGTCTATTGATTAATAGAGTCCACGTAAAAACCGCTAACGTGGACGCCTATTTGCTTTAGATTAGGTTACGACCAGCTCGCGTCCACACAGTTCGCTGCGTGTAGCAGTCCGACTAACCCTTCCAGATCATGATGATTTAATGCCACTTGCGCTTGCTGTTGAACAATAGGTTTAGCATGAATAGCCACACCGAGAGCCGCACTTTTCAACATGATTAAATCATTAGCGCCATCACCAATCGCGACTGTTTGCTGCGGAGCAATCTGATATTCCTGTGCGAGTGCTTGCAGGGTATCGGCTTTCACCTGAGCATCAACAATATCGCCAATAATCTGACCCGTTAAGATGCCATCGACGATTTCGAGTTCATTGGCATAAACAGCATCAAATCCTAAATCATCTTGTAGACGCTTAGCAAAGTAAGTAAAACCGCCTGACGCGATTGCTACTTTCCAGTTTGCTTGGTGCAAGGTGGCAATCAATAACTCTAAACCGGGCATTAGCGGCATGGCATCGGCAACTTGAGTTAATACGGCTTCCGGACAGTTGGTTAGCGTCGCTACGCGCGAACGTAGGCTTTCAGAAAAATCTAATTCACCATTCATGGCGCTTGCCGTTACGGCTGCGACTTGTTCACCGACGCCTGCAAGTTTGGCTATTTCATCGATACATTCAATTTGAATCGTCGTTGAATCCATATCCATTAATACCACCCCAGGTTGCTTTAAACTCGGTAGTGTCTGGCTTAATGCATAATCAACATGGTAATCATTACGCCAGCTTGCTAACGTATCTTTAAATTGCAGCTGTAGTTCATCTGATAACGTGGTAAAGCCTAAAACAATAATGTCACCTTGATTGGCTGGTGCTGCGCGTTGCGTGTCGGTTAATGCGTTATTGTTTAATGCATAGTTCGCTGGTGGATATAGGATAATATCGCCAGAGTCTTGCATTGACAGCTGCAGTTGACTCAATGCTGACAGTAGGTTTAGCAGCGCGTCACTTGTTATACTTGGTGCGATTAAAGTGAGATAATAGTGACTACTGTTATTACTACTATTTGTTGGCAGTTCTTGCGCCGAAATATTAAATTGACCCTGACAATAAGTGACATGTTTTATTTCAGTGCTTTGCAAGGTTAACAATTGTGGCCATGCTATTGGCGGAGTATTACTAAATAAAGTCTCAGCGAGTTGAGTCATTTTGCTACTAATCCTTGTAATCGATAGGTTACTGCTAGCAAAGATAACGTATTCGACTTAAAATTGCGATTCGTAATTACGGTATTCAGAAAGGAGCTCGTTGTGGTTAAAGGTAAGAATAATGACAATCCTGTAAATACAGAGCTGGTTCCGCATGAGCCACATTTAGCGACAAACCAGACGAGCAAGTATAATCAAGATGGTAAATCTAATGGCCGTAATAAGTTCTTAAAGCGTCAAACTTCATTATTGATTGCGTTAAGTCTTAGCTCACTCTTCATTTTTATTGCGATTTCGTTATATAACAATGTCACGGCCTCTCGCTATCACCAGGTTGATATGTTGGTGCATTCATTACTGGATTATCCGACAAAAATGGCGGCTAACTTGATTGTTACCCGTGAGTCTAGCGATCTTAATACCCGCGTTAACAGTAAAAAACAGCTACAACAGCTGGTGGATGAAGTCAGCGAAAATCAGTATGTCACTAGCCTGCATATTTTTGCTGAAGATGGTAAGTTATTAAGTTCTTCTCAAGAAGACTATATGGCCGAATTACTGGCTAAAAAACAATATACAGCACCCAAGGGGGTGCGTGTTTATCTCAAGCCGATATTGGCAGACAACAAACCTGTAGGTTTTTTACAGTTGCATTTTAGTTATCAACAAATGCTTAAAACCTTCACTATTTTCCAGTTTGACGCCACTAAGTCTATTTTAATCTTGTTTTTATTGTTATTGCTGTTTGGTGTCATGATCGGTGTGACGATCAACCGCGTTCATCATAAGTTTCGTTCAAAAGGGTAATCAAATGTCTAAACATATACATATTCTGGGTATTTGTGGCACGTTCATGGGTGGTATTGCAGTACTGGCTAAACAGCTAGGTTATAAAGTCACGGGCTCAGATGCCAATGTGTACCCGCCAATGAGCACCCAACTAGAAGAGCAAGGTATCAAGCTTATCGAAGGTTACGACCCGAGTCAGCTTGATCCTGCGCCAGACATGGTGATTGTAGGAAATGCTATGTCACGTGGAAATCCTTGTGTCGAATACACGTTAGACCGAAAGCTCGCTTATACTTCAGGGCCACAGTGGCTGTCTGAACATTTATTACAACACCGTTATGTGATTGCAGCTTCGGGGACCCATGGTAAAACGACTACAGCGGCTATGGTTGCATGGATCTTAGAATATGCGGGACTCGAACCGGGTTTCTTAATTGGCGGCGTACCACAGAACTTCACTGAATCAGCACGCTTAGGTGGTGGCTATTTCTTTGTCATTGAAGCGGATGAATACGATACCGCCTTTTTCGATAAACGTTCTAAGTTTGTACATTACCAACCAAATACGCTGATCATGAATAACCTTGAATATGACCATGCCGATATTTTTCCTGACTTAGCGGCGATCCAACGTCAATTTCATCACGTAGTCAGAACCGTCCCTAGTAATGGCCTGATCTTAATGCCAGAGAATGTACCAGCATTGGATGACGTGATACAACAAGGTTGCTGGACGCCAGTGCAATCTTTATGTTTAGAGAATAAAACTCAGGGGTCTGAAAATAAAGCATTAGGCGCTGAAGGCAGCCATTGGCAAGCGAAGAAATTACGTGAAGATGCCAGCCAATTTGAAGTTTACTGCCAAGGTGAGTTAGCTGGTGTGGTTAAGTGGAACTTGATTGGCGATCATAATTTACAAAATGGCATGATGGCGATCGCAGCTGCGCATTATGCAGGCGTTGAGTTAAACCAAGCCATTGCAGGACTAGGGGCGTTTAAAACCCCGAAACGCCGCATGGAAATTAAAGGTGAAGTGCAGGGTATCCGCGTTTATGATGATTTTGCGCACCACCCGACGGCGATCGCCACGACATTAGCTGGATTACGCGCTGCTGTCGGTAGTGAACGAATCATTGCCGTATTAGAGCCGCGTTCAAACACCATGCGCATGGGCACGCATCAACAAGCATTAGCACAATCATTAATGCAGGCTGATGATGTGTTGTTATATCAACCCGAAGGTTTAGATTGGAATCTACAACCGGTTGCTGATGAGCTATGTGCTACTCATGGTTCGGGTGCGATCAATGCGTCAGGTATCGATAATCGTCATAAAGCGGCTATTCATCAGTACATTGATGGGTTGATCGCTGAGATCACAACGCGGGCGAAAGCACAGGCAGGTCCTTGCCATGTACTAATTATGAGTAATGGTGGCTTTGCGGGTATTCATGATAAATTGTTAGCTAAATTAGAAGTTAAATCATAATTAGACAAATGAACACTCGAAAATGATGAAATATATGAAGAAAGGCGATGACTACCATGCAAACTAAAACGGCTGAATTTAGCAAACGCATTACCTTAGGGGTTAGTGGTGCGTCAGGCTCACAATATGCTATACGTTTATTGGAATTATTATTAGCGGCAGATGTACAAGTACATTTACTGATGTCGGATGCGGCTAAAGTAGTCATGGCAACCGAAACTGATGAAAAATGGCCAGCAGACAATAAAGCATTACAGCTGTTTTTAACCGATAAATATCAAGCGAAAGCAGGGCAGTTATTGGTGCCAAGCAATAAAGATTGGTTCTCGCCAGTTGCCTCTGGTTCAGGTGCACCAAAACAAATGGTTATTTGTCCGTGTAGTATGGGGACCGTTGCTGCCGTGGCGCAAGGCATGTCGACTAACTTATTACACCGTGCTGCTGATGTGGTATTAAAAGAACGTGGTCAACTGGTATTGATCCCGCGTGAAACACCGCTATCACCGATCCATTTAGAAAATATGCTGAAGTTGTCACGCCTTGGGGTCACCATCATGCCTGCCGCACCGGGTTTTTACCGAAAACCAAAAACGCTTGATGATCTTATTGATTTGATGGTCGCACGTATTCTTGACCACTTGGACGTTGACCAGTCTATTTATGCGGGATGGGGACGTTAAGCGTTAGATATCGATCCCCTCCCTTGACCGTAAGGGGAGGGGGAATTCGTGCTCGCGTTAAGCTTTCGCTAATGCTGACGTTACATACTTTTCTAAAAACTCAATAATCCTTTTTTTATCCATGGCTTGAGGTTGATTCACTAATTGTAAGATCATATAACCTTGGTTGGATAGACTGCGGGCAAATTCAGTGGTGGTTAAATAGGTATTTATTTCACCCGATGCGATAGCAGGTTCTATCTTGTTGCTGATAATGGCGATGTTGTTATCGAGTAGCGCCAGATAACGCGGCCAAGTATCTTCTCGAATAGAGGAACTCCATTCTAACCAAATGTAAGTGAACTGTGGATTATTGATGGCGGCGTCAACAAAATCGGCTAAATAGTCATGAATGGCTTGGTGCGCGCTTTTACTTGGTTGCCCTGCAAGGTCAATAAAGTTCTTACGTACCATGTGGCTAAAGAAGTCTTCAATTTGTATTAATACACTGTCTACCAGTTGTTCTCTGCTGCTGAAATAGTTAAATACAGTGGCGACGGACACCTGTGCTAACTCTGCTATTTCTGCGTGACCAGCACGGCCAAGACCGCGTTTAGAGAATACTTCTATCGCACACTGCATTAATTGTTCGCGACGAGCTTCGGGAGAGAGACGGGTACGCCGTCTGGTTACTGCAGGCATTTCCATATGTTGCATCCAAGTATAATAATTAAATGTTAATTTATTGTTAATGTTATCATTAGGCCTGCACCGAGTTCAACCGTGACGTGCAACTAATCTCGTTTCTTAGTGATAATAACTCGTATTTAATCATCACAATCTCAGTGGTTTTTAATGAAATTATTTCGACTATTGCCATTAGGCTGTTAGACTGTGCGCAATTTTTAGATATCAACGTTGAGAATCGTTATTTTTGAGGTTGTATATTTTAGACATACATTTTTAGAGAGCGGTATTTATCGGTTATTTGCTGGTGGTGCTGGGATCGTTTGGAGAAATTACCATGAAACACACTGTTGAAGTGATGATCACTGAAGCTGACGTGCAAGCCAAAGTAAAAGAGTTAGCGGCACAAATTGAAACGCATTATAAAGATACTGAAACGCTAATCATTGTTTGCTTATTACGTGGTTCAGTTATTTATATGTCGGATCTGTGTCGTCATATTAATTTACCGATTGAGTTAGACTTCATGACAGCATCAAGCTACGGTAATTCAATGGAAAGTAACCGTGATGTACGTATCTTAAAAGACTTAGATAGCGACATTAAAGGTAAAGATGTACTTATCGTTGAAGACATCATTGATACTGGTTTCACACTGAGCAAAATCAAAACGATGTTAGAACTGCGTGATCCTAAATCAATCACTATTACGACACTATTAGACAAACCGTCTCGTCGTGAAGTAACGGTACCGGTTGATTGGGTTGGTTTTGAGATCCCTGACGAGTTCGTGGTTGGTTATGGTATCGATTACGGTCAAAAATACCGTAACTTACCTTACGTAGGTAAAGTTGTACCGTTAGAAGGTTAAGTTTTACTTAATCTGTTCGAGTCGTTTAAAGCCGTTCAGCCGCAATAGCAGATCTTACTTTAAACGACCCGTTTTTATTATTGCCTTTGGTAGACTTCAGTCTTTCATGGCGAGTTTAAGCTGGAGTCTCTACTCCATCCTCGCATTTCTACACCATTCCAGTATAATTCATCTCCCATTCTTCACTAGGTTTGTTCATCTCATGACGTTAGCACTTGAAATAAAAGGGCTCCAGAAGACGTATTCTGGCGGAGTTCAAGCGGTCAAAAATATAAACCTTACCGTAGCCAAAGGTGATTTCTATGCACTGTTAGGGCCTAACGGTGCGGGTAAGTCGACGACTATCGGCGTGATGAGCTCATTGGTAAATAAAACCGCCGGACAAGTTAAGATCTTCGGTTTTGATATTGATACAGATCTTGAAGCGGCCAAGAGTAAGATTGGCTTAGTACCACAAGAATTTAATTTTAATCCGTTTGAAAAGATTGAAAATATTATCGTCAATCAAGCGGGTTATTATGGTGTACCGCGTAAAGAAGCGTTAGTGCGTTGTGAAGCATTATTAAAACAACTGGAATTATGGGACAAACGCCATGACGCGGCGCGTAATTTATCTGGTGGTATGAAACGTCGATTAATGATCGCGCGTGCATTAGTGCATGATCCAGAGCTGCTTATTTTAGATGAACCAACGGCCGGTGTTGATATTGAATTACGACGTACCATGTGGGAATTCTTGCAGCGTAAGAATGAGCAGGGTATTACGATTATTCTTACCACGCATTATTTAGAAGAAGCAGAAATGCTGTGCCGTAATATCGGCATTATTGATAAAGGTTTGTTAATTGAGGATACCTCAATGAAAGCCCTATTATCACAATTAAATAGTGAATCCTATTTACTTGATATAAAGAGTCGATTTGATATAAAGAGTCGATTTGATATAAACAGCAAATTAATCAAACCTGAATTAGACGGTTACAGCTGTCGATTATTAGATGATCATACCTTAGAAGTGGATGTGGCTAAAAATCGCGGTTTAAATTCGTTATTCGCGCAATTGGCGGCAATGAACATTCAAGTTCAGGGGATTCGTAATAAAGAAAACCGTCTCGAAGCATTATTCATGGATATAGTCGAGCAGGGTAGACAAGTGCAAGCCCATTAGTTTGCACGGAAACTTGAATAGGTTAGTTAAAATGAAAAAAAATTATTTAATCGCGTTTAACAGTATTCTGAATAAAGAAATCACCCGCTTTACGCGTATTTGGGTGCAAACCTTAGTACCGCCAGCAATTACCATGTCGTTATACTTTGTCATCTTCGGCAACCTGATTGGCTCTCGTGTCGGCCAGATGGAAGGGTTTAGCTACATGGCGTTTATTGTTCCTGGTTTGATCATGATGTCGGTGATCACCAACTCTTACTCAAATGTGGCGTCGTCGTTTTACAGCGCCAAGTTTCA
>Ga0209291_1002696_pt1 | contig 13984 bp, 10 predicted proteins | sample GOMGulsemesocosm_FD_184633 | JGI IMG/M metagenome (GOLD analysis project Ga0209291, IMG submission 184633) | Methane-oxidizing microbial communities from mesocosms in the Gulf of Mexico - GOM9B Gulf of Mexico (SPAdes) (version 2) | ecosystem: Environmental > Aquatic > Marine > Cold seeps...
TAAATAATAATGATAATCTCTATAAAGAACAGTTTGAGCTCCTTGAAAACAACAAGGCGATGCATGTAAAGTCTACACAGCATTGTGTAATGCCACCGTTAATTCAGAGCAGCTAGTTCTAAGTATTATCTACAGTTTATCAAAGCTTAGATGATGATAAGGCTAAGCCCCTATTCTTATATTACGGGGTATAACTCCTACTTTTTTCTAACTTCTAGCCATTACCTGCTTATTAAAGTCATAGTTAATTTAAATCTAGATAAGGATTATTAATTATGACTACTGATGAATTTTCTTTCCTAGCCTCCTACCTGAAAATACCCTTACCGAATCCGCATTACGAAATGAATTGAAACAATTTAATTAATGGCTTGAAGTTTGTAATGAATGTGTAAAATTTAATATATTAAATGGGGCGCGCGACTTGTCACTAAAACCTTAACTTCAATCAAAATCATATATCATTAGCATCGGCTTTATTGTTGTCCATTAGTTCTATCCAAGTAGCGGAATCAGTTCATTGGGATTGCGCATCATTATCCTATAAATCTGTAGATATCGATGAAGGTAAGTTAACGGGCTTTGATGTTTCTGGTTCAAAACTGATCGGAGAAAATTTTTTATCACAGGAAGTTATTCATCTGTATCTGATGGTGCTTATGTGTTTGGTTCTAGAGTGAATGTAGATTTTAATACATTGTCTGTTGGTCTTGGTTATCGACATGCAATTTCTAGCAACTCTGACTTATTTGGTCTTGTTTCATACGAAGATATTGAAGTTGAAGCTTCTTTCAAGGAAAAATCTCGAGATGTAAGTGATAACGGATATGGTTTACAGGCTGGTATTCGTTCATTAGTTACACAAAATATTGAATTAAGTGGTTCGATTACTTATATTGACATTGCTGAAGAATCAGAGACAGGTTTTAATGTTTTGGCAATGTATCATTTAACAAATCAATTTTCGGTAGGTGCTGGATATAGCAAGACTGATGATGTTGATTCTCTTAGTTTATCGGCAGTTTTATTTTTTTAATTAAATCGAGACTACTAAGTTACTTAAACTAAACAAAATTAACCAAGGAAAACATGAGAAATGAATACTAAAAATAAGAGTATAAAATTACCTTTAAAAATTCGACTTATATTAGGTGTTTTTGCTGTTCCTTCATTAATTTTAGCGTATATGGTTGGTACAATGGCATTGAATGGCAATTACCAAGGCGTTGATTATTTCGAGTGGATTTATTCCTTGCTTGGCTTTTTTGCTCTGTATATTGCAATATCCGGCAAGCGGGTGTTTTAGTTTTGGTAAATTAGCAAGTGTAAATAGGATGCTTCTATAAGTCATTCATGCCGACTTTGAGCAGTTTGCTAGGTTCCGCTTCGTTTCTCATCTTAGCCAACAATTTATTTTTAATTTAGTGATACCTAACTATGCATTGAATAAGAATGAAACTGCGGAAAAATTAAAACAAGCGTTTGAATTTATGGAGCAGGCTTGTTATAAGTAAACAATATAAAAGCTAATAATCTGTATCAAATGAAACTGCACCAAATTGAAGGCTATATTCAGTCTATTTACTTAGTAGAATATTCTGAAAAGTTATTGTTACTCGATGGGTGTTGCCGTGCAGATGTCGATACCATTAAAACCTTTATAACAAAAAAATTACACCGACCATTATCGGATCTTAAACTCATGGTCGTCACTCATATGCACCCAGATCATGCTGGAGCCGCTCATGTATTGAGAAAAAAAACGGGTTGTAAAATTGCCAGTGCCAATGTTTCCGGACATTGGTATACAGGTTTAGATGGATTATTGATGCACTTGACTGATATGGCATTGACTCGCTGGGTTGCGAAACGGAAAAATAAGCCTGCAAAAAATCTTTGGTACTCCTCCAAATTGAAGCCTGAAATAAAAATAAATGATGGTGGAACTTTACCCGGCTTTGCTGAATGGCAAGTCATTTATACTCAAGGGCATACAGACAGAGATATTTCCTTGCTACACCAACCAAGTCAGCTTATTTATGTAGCTGATCTAATGGTGAAAGTAAAAGGACGTTTTATTCCTCCTTTTCCTGTTTTTTATCCCAATCGCTATAAAAGTTCCCTGGCTAAATTAAATAACCTTCAACCTAAGTCTATTTTGCTGGCTCATGGTGGAGAAGTTCAACTTAGCGATGATGATTATCAACATCTCTTACTCAAAGCTCCAGATATCCCTTTAACTCATTGGCGCTCCGTTAAAGCTAAACTGAGTAAAGTATTTACATAAGCTTATTAAGGCATTTATTCACACGGTAGTAAATATAGTAATATGGTGTCTACTTCCATACTTGAGAGAAGATCACAGCGATTGACTCTTGAACCACCATAGACCCGATTTATAGATTGGCCTGACACTTCCATTTTTTTACCACTATTTAAGCTTCATTTGACAAGATTTTAGCTCTTTCATTCTTGCTAAAGTATAACGTCAAGCCAGTAAGAATTTTGTTTGTAGACCCTCTAATATTGTTTGTTAATTGCTTAAATGTGGATTTCACTGTTTTGAATCGCCTGAGATGAAAATTCTGATATTAGTACTATAATGATCATGACTTTACTTGAATAGCTTTTGATATGTTGTTGGTTATTAATTGGCTGTAAAGGGGGCTTTATGAAAGCAATAAAATATGGAGTGATAATTTTAGCAAGCTACTGCGCCTCTAGTCACAGTGAGCCCAATGATAGAAACTCGATTTTTGATTTGACGCTTAAAGAGCTATTGGAAATACAGGTGATTACTGCCGCTTCGGGATTTGAGCAGAGTGTTGCTAGAGCGCCAGCTACCGTAACAGTAATAAATAATGAAGAGTGGCGTTCTCAAGGGGCATATTTTTTATCAGAAGTGTTAGATGCAGTGCCCGGATTACATGTCGGCAAACCACTAGATGATTATACACATCATAGCTATTCGATCAGGGGCCTGTCTGGATTTAATTCAAATCAAATTAAACTGTTAATTGATGGCGAACCGTTTGAATTTATGCAAAGCGGCAGTTTATTTATAGGTTTGCGCATGCCTTTATCAAGTTATAAGCGAATTGAAATTGTTAAAGGACCAGGTTCTGCGGTATACGGAGCAGATGCCTTTGCGGGAGTCATTAATCTAGTTTCCTATGAACACAATGAATTACCTGCTCAATTTAGCGCTCGAGTGGGCAGCTTTAATACAGTAGATGTTTCAATGAGCAATGACTTTTCTATAGGAAAATCCCATATTCAATGGTCATTTGACTACAGTAAATCTGATGACGATAAAAACAGAATTGTTAGTGCCGATTTGCAGTCTATTTTTGATAGTGCATTTGGCACGTCAGCTTCCTTAACGCCAGGACCGATAGATGAACATTATGAAGTCTTTACTGGACTGATAAAATGGCAATGGCAGAATATTAATGTGGATTTATTTACTTGGCGAAATTTCGATTTAGGTATGGGGGCCGGAGTTGCCCAAGCATTAGACCCGAATGGCTCTTCAAAAACATACCAAAATCAGCTAAATATTAAATACAACTTAAGTCATTATGTGTCCGGAGATCTAAATGCTAGTTTCAGCTTTAAAGAGCAACAAACTAAAAATTTTTTGTATGTCTTTCCTGCAGGTACTGTGCTGCCAATTGGCGCTAGTGGTAATGTCGACTTTTCAGAAACTGTCGGCTTAACTGAGTTTAAAGATGGCTTTATCGGCACTCCCAGTCCAGGCGGAGAAACATTCACTCTTAGGTTGACTCACTTACTAAACTTAAATGAAAATAACCTACTCCGTTGGGAAATAGGCTATGAACGTCAAAACTTTAGTACAAGTGAACGTAAGAACTTTGGCCCCAGTATTCTTGATGGAACTCAAGCGGTAGTTAATGATGAACTGACTGATGTTACAGGAACTGATTTAATATATGTTGAGGATTCCAAGAGAAGCTTTCATTATTTGTCAGTACAAAATGAATGGCAGATGACCCCTGATAAACTGCTATCTTTAGGTGTAAGGTATGATGATTATTCTGATTTTGGCTCTACTACTAACCCCAGACTAGGGATTATTTGGCAAGTAAAAGAAGATATTACCTTTAAATTTTTCGCTGGCTCTGCCTTTCGTGCACCAGATATCATCCAAACTCGGAACAAAAACAACCCTGTACGAATTGGTAACCCATCGCTTGAGCCTGAAACTATCGATACCCTTGAAACAGGAGTCAACCTTGATTATATGGTGAATAATAATTTGATGATATCGGGTAGTATTTACAATTACCATGCTAAGAACCTAGTCGCTTATGTATTTGATTCGCAATCAGGAGGCGAGAAGGCGGAAAATATTGGAGAACAAAAGGGACAAGGAGGAGAGCTATGGCTGAAGTGGAAGTCTGATAATAGCATTACTCTTGATTTCAGTTACTCCTTTCTAACGGCGGAAAATAAAGAAGGGTTAGATATCGCGGATATTCCAAATAAAATGGCCTACCTAAGTGTCAACTGGCTAATGAGTGACGACTGGCGCTGGAATATTTCAGGAAAATGGGTAGCAGACCGAAAAAGAGTATCAACAGATACTCGCTCTAAAATAGATGATTATTACCTTGTCACCAGTAAAATAGAGCACAGAGGTTTAGTCAAAAACCTAACCCTTGCATTGTCTTTTAATAACCTCTTTGATGAAAAAGCTAGGGAACCAAGCAATGGAGTTATTCCTGATGATTATCCATTGGCAGGGCGGCAAATATTGTTAGAGTTTTCCTATAATTTATAGTTTTTGTATTTACAAAAACATGATGTATTCCAAAGTATATTTTTCCAGACTTGAAGCACATAATTAGAGTCAATTATACATGTTAAGTTGCTAACCTTTGTGGCGTGAGTTGTTATGATTGTACAGTCCAACTGCTCAATGTAACTGACTCTCCATTTTCCCTGCCCTGTAAGGGGGCAGGGAAAATGGAGTAGCTTGTGAAAATTTCTTTATTCATGGTGTGCTTTGCAATTACAGTCATTGACAACGAGTGATTGAAGGGGGAAGTGCCTCAATATATCCTCCATTTAATGCATCACTAGGGGTTAAGGTATAAGCGTCTTTCTTGATTGAGTTTCATGAGATATTAACTACACTTAAAATTATATAAATTCGATTTTGGATACTTTTTTGTGGAAAAAGATGAAAATAAATCTAGTATTTATTGGCTATTCTTTTTGGTAAGTATTTCATGTGGAACTAGCGCCGATACACAAGTTCAAAAAAAGGAAACAGATCAAAATTTAGAAGATATATTTTCGCTCTCGTTAGAAGAGTTAATGTCTATAAGTGTCGGTTCGAGGCGTTTATCAGGTGGGTATACAAATGAATCCTTCACACCATTTAATATATTTACCGAAAAAGATATTAGCAGGCAAAGAGGAACCAACTTAAATACTATTATTCGAACTTTGCTCCCTTCGTTCAACGTGGCTACTCAGACAAACCTTGATGAAGCCGCAATTATTAGACCCGCAAATTTTCGAGGCCTTGCTCCTGATCATATGATGATCTTACTCAATGGTAAGCGGCGACACAGAGGTTCTTTATTGTCATACTTGGGCGGTGGGGTGTCCGATGGAGCTCAAGGTGTTGATATCGAATCGATCCCTACGATAGCCTTAAAGTCTATTCAAGTATTAAGAGATGGTGCTTCCGCCCAATATGGCTCAGATGCGATTGCTGGTATTATCAATTTGGAGTTGAAAGATCAAAGTGAAGGTTTTAGCTTAGAGGCTAGGACTATGGTGACTAGCTCTGGAGACGGTGACGTACATTATATTTCGACAAATGCTGGGTTTTCATTAACCGATAATGGCTTCATTAACTTAAGCGCAGAATATTCAGAACACGATAAAACTGAACGTCAGGTACAACGTGAAGATGCGGCCCGTCTGGCGCAATATAATTCAGAAATCCCCAATTCAGCTCAAACTTGGGGCAAGCCAGAAAAAAAAGGTAACGTAAAATTATTCTATAATTCCGCTATTTCCTTTAATGACAAATCCCAAATTTACAGTTTTGGTAATATTTCTAATCGAATCGTTAATACAGTCTTTTATTATCGCACGCCAAATGGTGAAGATCGTCCTGCTCGATATTCAAATGATGGTGGTCAAACATTACTGGTAGGAGATTTAAACCTCAGTAATGATATTACTTGCCCAAGCATTAATATTGTCAACGGCAACCCGCTCACAAGTCCTAATTACCATCTCATCAGTAACGGCGGCGAGTTAGACTCTGAATGCTTTGCTTGGAGCGAAATTCGTCCAGGAGGATTTACCCCGATTTTCTCCGGTGAAGTTCAAGATAGTTCTCTTTTGCTTGGTGGCAAGGGAGATTGGCAAAAATTACAGTGGGATGTAAGCACCCATTGGGGGCGCTCAAAAACACGCTTGTTTTTTAACAACAGCATGAATCCTTCTAATCCAAATTCAAGTCCTGATACAGAAATAAGTCCAGGAGGTTTCATGCAAACAGAATTAAATATAAATGTTGATTTTTCTTATCCCATTGATGTCGGCTATTATTCTGATTTGGTGTTAGCAACTGGTTTTGAGTGGCGTGATGAAACTATGGAAGTGGTTGCTGGTGATCCTGACAGCTATACTCCTGGAATATTAGCCGGCCAAGGATTTCGTTCTACCGTTGACGGCTACGCAGGACTTAGTCCTGAAACGGCAGGTAAATTTACTCGTAAAAATATTTCACTTTACCTTGAAGCAGAAGCTGATGTCTTTAAAAACTGGATGTTGGGACTTTCTATACGCTGGGAAGACTTTGAAGATTTTGGTACAACAACTAATTATAAAGTTGGCAACCTTTATAAATTCAATGAGAGCCTCAGCATGCGAGCATCTGTTAGCAGCGGGTTTCGAGCCCCTACTCCAGGACAATCGAATATTCAAAGGACTTCAACTGTGGTAACTGCATCAGGCGTCAAAGAGTCTGGCATATTACCGCCTGGGTCCGCGTTAGCCAATTCGTTGTCATCGGTAGTACCCGGAGCCCCTGTATCTCAACAATTGACCTCTGAAAAATCGAATAACATGTCGTTTGGTTTTGTTTTTAATAGTTTAAAAAGTACAGCTAGTATTGATTTCTATCAGTTAAAGGTCACCGATAGGATCAGTCTTTCACCTTTTGTAAATACAACTTCAGCCGATTTCTCAGCACCGGAGCAAGCGTCCATTAACGAAGTCATTGCGGAATTAGTTTCACAAGGGGTTCCCGGAGCTAGCACCATTAACAGTTTCCAATTTTTTATTAATGACTTTGATACTGTAACTAAGGGAGTGGATTTTACTTTAGAAGTTCCGATTGATTTATTCGAGAAAAATAATACTACGTTTTCGTTCACCTATAATCATACAGTGACAAAAGTTGATACCAATCAAGACAATCTTATTGATTCTTCTCGTATTTCATTATTAGAAAGTGCTTTGCCAGATAACCGTTGGATTATAACTGGTCTGCATGAAAGTCAAAATTGGTATGTTTTAGCGAGAATAAGTTATTTCGACGCTATCACGATAATATCAGATGCTAATAGTAGTTTTGATGGAAATTATGGCGCAAAAACGATTTTTGATATCGATGGCGCATATAATTTCGATAATGGCGTGGTACTGCAATTTGGCGTTGAAAATTTATTTAATGTTAAACCTGATAAATATCCTGACCCAGCATCCTTTAGTGGGCAAGTGTATCCAGATGAATCACCTTTTGGATTCCACGGAACCTACTATTATCTAGCATTTAAATATGGATTTTAACGCTTCTAATAGTGTTATCCTAACTTTATAGCTCGGCTTGAAAAGCCGATTTATTCTTCTTAATTAACTTCTCACGTTTATGTGGCAACACCTTTATTTTAGCTAGATCGCCACCTGTCACTTTTACTAGTCGTTTGTCCATCACTTTAAATCATAACCACAACCATGGTATGTAGGTCTCGATATACTGTTTGGCTCAGAATATTGGCCACAACTTAATAGTTTTTATGTCGGTTTGGGGCGTTAGCTAGATAGAAAATACTACTAATGTCAGCAATTCTGAAGATAACGGACATAAAAATGAAGTTTGTTGCCCTAATAATTTAGATCGCTCTGTGGCATATGTTATACCTTAGTGAATAATTCCAATAAAGCATAAAAGGATCTATTGTTAATGTCATAAAACGCTCTATTTAAACCTTGTATTCTGTTCTATAAATGGGTCTCAATGTGACATTAGTGAGCACTACTAACAGGTGGCAAGGTTTCACTTCGTTGAACACTTTAACCAACAATTCTCATCCATAATTAGCCGTTGCGTTCAGTTATGCAAAGTCATTCAAAATTTATTTGGTTGCTATTGTAATAAAAAAGCTAAGTAGGAGACTATTACTCTGAAACAATAATTTTGTCGCCCACAGCTTGGGGGATGCTTTTCAAAGTAAGGATATATATGTCAAATGTAATGGAAGCAATCAAAATTAGAGATAACAGACGTGATTTAAAATTAGTCATGATTTTAGCATTTGCTTTAGTTGCTATTTCTTTTTTCGTTGTAGGTTTTATTTATTCTCAAGTACCCCAAATAGAAATGCTAATTAAACTAATCGCTATTTTTGGTGTTATAAATGCAGGGCTCGTTTATTACTTATGTAAAAAAATTGATTGTGTATCAAAGAGATAGTGGCTAATCAGCTGAATTTTTAATGGGTTGATAGAATGCATATCAAATATGTGCACATTACTTAAAAATGGATGATTTAAACATGAAACAAGCAAAAAAGAGTAACCACTATTTCAACACAAGTCTTATGTTAACTACAATTGGGACTGTACTTTCAATACAAAAACCAGACTACTATATTGATATTATTATACTTTCAGTTGCTATTGCATTTGGAATAATAGGGGCATTTAAGAATAAATCGTAATGCTACTCCACTTAAAATTACGAAAGGAGAGTAAAATGTTGATTTTGCTCCTTCATCGTTTACTTTTAGTAAACAATCCTCTCCTGATATTAGGGCGATATGAAACAATATGAGTTTGATTAAACCTAACATTAAGGCAGTTTATTGTGGAGTTGTTGCTACAATGATTGGGTTGATAGCCTTTACAATAAGCTGGAATACATGGGAGCTATGGAACGGGCCATTACCCGGATATCAATTTTTTTTATTTCCAGGTAATTTATCACTAATTTATTTTTGGCACCCAATATTCACAGAAGAAGTTAATCTTTGGCCTAAATTACTCATGCTGCTTTCAGGCCAATTTTTCGTAACAACGAGCGTAGTAGTTATTCTCAGCAAAGCAATAAAGCACTTTAAACAAATGATTTCATATTAATATTTTAAAGTTGGACTCGTAACCGTGTGCTCGGTTCCACTTCATTAAGCATTTTAGCAAACTGTTTCGCGCTATTTAAAACGGCAACATCGACACAAAAGATAATCTGAAGCACTGTTTAACACTAGTTACCTAATCTCTCCAATATGGCATTAGTTGTTATTCCAACGGTTCGGTTGGACTGAATCACCTTATTTTACTGCCCTTTAAGGGGGGAGGGGGCTAATGGAGTGACATCCGAAAATTTATTTATAGCGTACTTTGTAATTAGAGTCACTTCAAAAGAGTGCGCACTATATAGTTAAAGCGTTGTAGATTTCAATTTAGCTAGTTAGCCATGCCTTCATAATGGGCAGTTAGACATGGCTTTTTCTGATACAATTATTTACTAATTATACGTTTTATAAGCCTTATTTTTTAGCTGAAGTATTAGTGGTTTCTTTCACATGTGTTTCTAGCCATTGATATTGTTCCCACAACATATGTAGTAAAGACTCTCTGGCTCTATAACCATGCTGCTCATGCGGTAACATCACCAAACGGGCATTGCCGCCAAGTCCTTTTAAGGCAGCAAACATACGCTCTGATTGCATTGGGAATGTTCCCGAATTTGGGTCTTCTTTACCGTGGATCATCAACATAGGTTCATTGATTTTTTCCGCATGAAAAAAAGGTGACATCGAAGCATATGCTTGTTGACCTTCCCAGAAGCTACGTTCTTCACCTTGGAATCCAAATGGTGTTAAAGTACGGTTATAAGCGCCGCTTCGAGCAATACCTGCTTTAAATAAGTCACTATGAGCGAGTAAATTAGCAACCATGAAAGCACCATATGAATGACCTGCAATAGCGATACGATCCTTATCTGTAACCCCTTTGTCCACTAGAACATCAACAGCTGCTTGAGCGCTAGCGACTAACTGCTCACGAAAAGTATCATTAGGTAAAGCACCATTAAAACCTACAATCGGCATTTTTGCACCAGAGAAAACTGCAAAGCCCTGCGCTAAATGTGGCATGGGTCCCCAATAACTAACACGAACAAATTCATAAGGTGAATCGGAGACTTGGCCTGCGACTTTCTTGTCTTTATATTCTCTTGGATATGCCCAAATTAATGTAGGTAGGGGGCCTTGGCTTTTATCATAGCCGGCAGGTAGATAAAGTGTGCCACTTAATTCCACCCCATCTTTACGTTTATATTTTAGTTTTTCTTTACTAACCCCTACAAAAGCAGGCGTTGGGTGTGGGAAGTGAGTAAATTTAGTTAAGGTATTCTTATCTAAATTACGAACAAAGAAGTTAGGTTGTTCGGTAGTCGACTCTCGCAACGTCATTACTTTAGTTGCTTTTTCATTAAGGACTAAAACAACACGCTCATAGTAAGGTGCTTTTGATTTCCATAAGTTTGTTTTCTTTTTAGTACTAAAGTCATATTGATTTAAAAAAGGAATATTACCTTGTGCAGAAGCGCCTCTGCCCGTTAAATAAACGTTATTATTGTTATCAAACGTTTTAATAACATTTAAACCAAATTGGTTTCTTTCTTTAACGAAACGACCAGGATCATTGTAGCGATCATTATAAGAACGTTCTTGGAAGAGTTCTTTTTTAGCTTTAGGCTTACTAGGATTAAATTTCCATTGTCTAATTTGACGATCACTAAAACGCCAATCACTGATGATGGCGAAATTATCATTACCCCAAGTTATAGCATTGAAACGACGTTCTACTTTTTGGAATACTTTAGGACTGTTTTTAAAAGGAGCTGTCCATGTATACACATAATCATGATGATCAACTTCTGTTTTCATATTGCCGCCGTCTTGGGCTTCAGCCCAAACTAATGTGGCAGCTACATCACTTCGCCAATTGATATTACGACGACCCTCTCGAACAGAGTCAAACCCTTTAGGAATATTTTCTCCTGAGGTTAAATCGGCAACTTGAGTTACTAATTTACCATTAACCGTCCATACTTGTGTTTCTATTGGGAAGCGTCTCGCTGGTACAAGGTATGAAAAAGGCTTCTTAATTTGTGATACTAATAAGTACTTACCATCAGGCGAAATGTTAAAATCTTTAATCAGGGCTGATTTGCCAAGCTTATTTATTTGACCATTCAAGTTAATTTCAGCTAATTGAGAGCGAGTTAAAAACTCAAAAATGGCTTCATCATAAGGAGTCTTCAATAAGTTTGAGTAGGTTCTAACGGCTGCTTTTTTTCCTGATGTTGTTTGAATTACTGGCTCAATAGTCGCTCTAGATGCCAGAGGTTTATCGCTTGCTTTAGCAATCGTTAATCGAGTGTAAAAACCACTTGAATCGCGTTTCCAACGATATTTAGTACCACCAAGTGAAGCATTGATTGTTTGTTTACTTACTTGCTTAGTTTTCTTCGTTTTAAGATTATACTTCCACAGGGTTAGCCCTTGTTTGTTTTCTACAATAAAAGCCAAGTATTGGGAATTAGGTGAAAAATTAACACTCATAATTTTCCCTGTCGGCAAGCCCTTAATCTTAACTTGTTTATCACCATTAACTTGTTTAAGAGAAATGCCGGTATAGCCACTAGACCTACTTGGGGCAAAAATATTGGCATTAATTCTTAATCCTGCGAGTTTTTCTTCAGCCTGAGAAAGTTCATCAATCGACTTAGCTCCCGGGCGAGCTAATATAGCTACCCATTGTTTATCTGCCGAAATCCTGACACTAGGTTGTCTTGGCGCATCAACTAAATCTGCAAGTTGTTTTGGTGGTATTTTAAAGCCGCTATCAGCAATAACACTTTGGCTTAAAGTAACGGTAAGTAATATAAACAGTAAACGTTTCAATTAGATATTCCTTTTCTTCGGTTGAAATTCGAATATACCATAGCATATTTCATTTCGATTTTTGGCTACTTTTGCCATAAGGTATTTATTCTAAAAATAAATTTATATCTCGCACCGGGGACGAAAATCCCATAGAAAAATACTACTAAAGTCAGCGACTCTTGAAGGTAGTGGACATAATATTGGTGATAATTGACATGAAAGTTAGGACCATTTTTGGCATTAGTTGTCAGTCCAACGGCTCAATTGGACTGACGTCCCCGTTTTTAATGTCATGTATGCTTCATAGGAGTACTAAGGGGATAGCTTCAAATTTAATACTTCATTATAGTCCTTTGGGGGCGCTTCTGTTCCAATTGTTATTTCGTGCTTCCACTTTTATTGTTACTTCAGGTCAGCGTGTGTGTTTTATGTAAGCAATTGAAAATGGCGTGTTTTCTTTGGCGCGATTTGCGGAGGTTAGATAAATACCTTTATCGTGTAAGGCGCAGTTTCTGACCCTTTTAATTATTTTGTTGGAAAATTTTGTTCAAAATTATTGCCCACAGAGTGAACAAACGATACCTTGTAAGCTGTACATTCCTAGGAAATAAATTGAAAGGAAATTAAGCAGGCTGTCGTGAACTCATTGTTGAATTCAACACTGTCTTAAATTGCCATCTATATATGACTAAACCAACTTACATTGTAGAGCTGACAAATAACATCGTTGTGGCAAAAATTTCAGGGGACTGGAATATACAAGCTGACATCGGTTATTTAACCATACTTGATGAAACTATCTCCAGGGTACGAAACGGTAAATGGGCCTTATTTGCTGATCTTCGTGGTTGGCGAGTTTCTGAGGAGGTTGCAAACTACAAGCACAACCTGACAATCGAGTTAACGAGAAACAATCAGCAAGCCGAATGCTGGCTAGTGGATACTATGGACCAAGGAAAACACATTCAGCATCATATCGAGAACGCAGGCGTTCCTTTGTATAAATGTGTAAGCAGACAAGATGCCGAAAAGTGGCTAATGCAGAACGGGTTCTATCTTTAAAGATATTTAAGCTCGTTCAATCTGAGAGAATCAATAGGGTTAGCGTTGTTATCCTCAGTAGTCATTGACTCTAATGTCTATACTACCGTCCGCTATTGGCACTAGAAGGCCCTTTTGATGATGTTTTTAGCCTTTGAACGCTCCGCTAAGTGGCATTAGTTGTCATTCCGACAGCTCGGTTGGACTGACTCTCCCATTTTTACTGCTCTGTAAGGTTCATAGGAGTACTAAAGGGATACCTTCAAGTTTATATACTTAATTATAGTGCTTTTGGGGTACTTTTGTTTTAATTATAACTTCGTGTTTACCACTCTATTTTAACTTCAGCTTAGAGCCGCCTAAGTAAATAATTTATAAGCATCAATCTGGGGACGCTTAAGCAGGTACAGCCCTATCCATAAGAAAAAACACTCTTTAACCATTAATGGTTGATATTTAATAAATATAAATAAATAATCAATCTCCTTATTTGATACGGACATTAAACGAATGAAAACCATTGTATTTGCTCTTTTTTCTCTCCTGAGTACAAGTTGCTTAGCATTTTCAGTCTTACCTAATCTAGATTTCGAAAAAATTGAAGCTGCATCACCTAAAGGGTGGATCAGTTTAGGGGATCCGTTGAACTACTCACATTCAATTGATAATAAAACTTTTCAAAGTGGCAAGCATTCCGCTTCAATAGAATTTATAGG
>Ga0209291_1002699_pt1 | contig 13976 bp, 14 predicted proteins | sample GOMGulsemesocosm_FD_184633 | JGI IMG/M metagenome (GOLD analysis project Ga0209291, IMG submission 184633) | Methane-oxidizing microbial communities from mesocosms in the Gulf of Mexico - GOM9B Gulf of Mexico (SPAdes) (version 2) | ecosystem: Environmental > Aquatic > Marine > Cold seeps...
ATCCTGTTAAACTAACTAAAAACAAAGATTTGTATCCAATTATATAACATTGCCGTAATAACTCCTTAAACTCAAATGGTGGTTTAAAGAGTGATTTGAAAAAACGAATTCCAAAATAGGTAAGAGCCCCAATCTCTATTAAAAAAGATCGTATTTGCTTAAAAACTTGGATAGATTTAACCATTACGATAGTAATTTATATATAGTTACTTATATAAATTTAATACTTTTTTTGCTTTATTTCACTGATAAAGATCATTTTAGTATTTTGAGTATCTGAATATTTACTGACATATATCAGTATGATCTCGAATGAAAATGGTTAACTTTATATATATTGATTTAACTACTGATGATGAACAAGTTGTTTTAAAAAAAAGAAAAATTAGGTTACCCAGTTATTGATGATGAAAATACATTAGGCTTGAAGGCCAAATCATATATAAGTTGCGCAATTGATAAAATTAAAAAATAGGAAATGAGACAAATTGTATTATTATCAGACTTTTCAGAAAATTCTTTTCAAGCAATACTTTATGCTATGAACTTTTTTGAAAAAGAAGAGGTAAGTTTTCACATACTGCATGTTAAAGATAGTAGAGGGTTGATGTTAGATGATTTAATGACGAGTACTTCTGGAGAAAATATGCAATCAGCTTTGTTAGGTAATACAAAAAAGAAGTTAAAAGAATTATTAGAGAGAGTTCATAATTTAAATGAAAATTTAAGCCATCAATTTAGAACTCAATATTTGTTTGATCCTTTTTTCGACGCAATTACTAAATATTGTAAAAAAGAACAAATTGAAATATTAGTGATGGGAACAACTGGAGCAACTGGATCTAAACGTGTGTTATTGGGTAGTACAGCAGCTAAAGTGATTAATAAAATTGATGTTCCAATTTTGGCCGTACCACAAGGAAGTGTTTTTTCACATATAGAAAAGGTGCTTTTTTCAGTAGATTATAAAGTAGATTATTTGCCTAAAACATTAGAACCATTATTAAGTATGTTAAATACTTTCATGCCGAATGTGTACACAATTTATGCTGATGAAAATCAAACTGAATATAATAAGGAACAATTATTGAATAAAATAGAGTTGGATAAACTGTTAGAACCATTTAACAATTCTGCACACAAAGTCACTAGTTTACCTTTAGATCAGACCCTGAGTTGCTTACTAGAATTTTTACATATCGATTTATTAATAATGATTAAAAAAGAAAAGACTTTTTTACAAAAATTGATAAACAGCTCTCATATTAGAAAAGTGAGTTATCATTTAAAAACGCCTTTATTTATATTGCCAAAAGAGGTGGTTTTAGTTGATTAACTATCTGAATTATCTGATTTTTATCATAGTAATTCAGTATGTTTTTCATGAACTTTATGTAGAGAAAAAGCATTTATATAAACGTCTTTTAAGTAAGACATAATTTCTTCACTATGAAAAAAAGAGTTCCCGTTTCAAACATCATGACTAGTAATTTAGTTTTACTAAACCTAAATGATACATTAGAAAAAGCTGAAGAGCTATTTAAAAAACATAATATCAGACATATACCTGTTGTTAATAATAATAAAATTGAAGGTATTTTGAGCTATACTGATTTATTACGCATCAGTTTTGCCGATGCCGTTTATGAAGAGGAAGATCATGTAGATACTATTGTCTATAATATGTTTAGCTTAAAACAGGTAATGGTTAGGAATGTAACTACAGTAAAAACTTCTGACGCTATCTATGATGTAGCTAAAATTTTGGCAAAAGAAAATTTTCATGCATTGCCAGTTGAAAAAAATGGTAAGTTAATAGGTATTGTTACTACAACAGATTTAATAAATTATTTACTGGAACAGTATTAAGCACACATTAAAACAAACCCGCTAATATTATTTTATTAGCGGGTTTGTTTTAATATAAATTAAATAGCTTAATCTGTTTTAGTACTTGGAACAGTTAAAATTGGTATCGTACAGTGATGAGCTAAGCGTTTGGCCAAACTATAATGAAATAACGCTTCTATAAAACTGTTATTGTAGATGGTTGTAATGAGTAAATTAATTTGATGCTTATCAATATAAGCACTTATTTGTTCTAATGAGTTAGCATCAATAATAGAAAAATTTACATCTTTATATTTAGTAAATTGCAACTTTTCTTTCCAGTCATTAATTAATTTTTCCTTATAATCAGAATAATCAATCGCTGTATTCACACATTCAAAATGAGCGTTTAGATTGTCAGATAAGTCTAAGGCATATTTTAAAGAAGAAATTTCTTCTGGAAAAAAATCAGAGGTAAATAATATGTTTTTCAAACCATTACCATAATATGATTCTTCTGGTATTGCTAATACAGGACAAGGTGCTTTTTCCATAAGGTGGCTTGTAACTGATCCCATAAAAACTTCTTTTAAACCAGAAGCTCCTTTTGTTCCCATTATAACAAAATCTATGTTTTCCTTTTCAATTGTTTTAAGCATGCCATCAATAGGACTATCCTCTAGCATTATAAAAGTGTTTTTAATATGATCTAATTGATGTTTCTCAGCAATAATATGAAGCAATTTTGCAGTATCTTTATACATATCAAACTCATCAGTTTGCAAATGCTCATACAGATTTTGGTAGGTGTTTGGTAAATACATAGATGCAACTACTGGTCTAGTATAAGTATGAAGTGTTACAAGTTCCGCACTAAATTGATTTGCCAAATGCAAAGCATAAGTAAATGCGTTAATAGCACAATCTGAAAAATCAGTATTATATAGTATTTTCTTCATGAGAATGATAATTTGTTATTATAAAAATATAATTTATTAGATAAAAAACCTATGATAATTGTCATTTAAAATAGTGCTTTTAAATGGTAATTTAGTAGTAAATATGGGAAATTATAAAAGCACAATATTTACTACTGATTTTGCTGATACTTTTTAGTTGCAAACAAAACACAAAACTACAAGAAATATTAGTGAAGATCCTGTTAAGGAAATATCATTATCTAAAGGTATAGATAGCTCTCGCCAACAAGAAAGCGTAGTCGTTAAGTCCGAAAACAAAAAAGAGCAATTAGAATTGTTTAAGGGTAAAGGAAAGCAAAAAAACTTAGTTACAGATAAGTATTTGTTAAAGAAAATGAGAAAACAATTTTAGATTTCTATTACCCATTTTTAAATGAAGAAGTAAACAATAATTTTAAAATTTTCAATACTTATATTAAAAATGAAGTAGTGGGAGTAACTGGAGCATTAATGTTTGATAATGAAGAGTTTATTTCTTTATGTGATACCGTGTGAAACGAGAAAACAAAAGAGTGTTATAAACTATGTAATTAAGCAGAATGTTAATGTAATTAGTACAATTTTTGTAATTAAAAACTATTATTCAGGTGCAGCACAAAAAAGTGTCCACTTTAAAACGGTAAATTATAATTTCGATAATTCAAAAATAGTTAGCTTTTCGGATTATTTTCGGGAAAATATAGAACAATCTATTTTACAAAAATTGAACTCAATTATAAAAAACAGTATCAACTCTGGAGAGAAGTATTATGATTGTTGGGAGGTTTCTGAATCGATTTTGAAATCCTACAAAAATAATTTTTCGATTGATGGAAAGTCTATAAGGTTCTATTTTGATGATTGTGTAATTTGCCCATCATATACAGGAACTTATTATATTGAAGTTGATAAAAAGAAATTATATCCGTATATTCAAAGTGAGTATTATCTTGAACACAGTTTTAAGGAAATTCTTTAGTTAAACTAACTAAATATGAATGGGCAGAAGATGCATTATTTTAAAAGGTATTTGGGTGAATTTATTTATGGAGGAATGGATGGTAGCATTACTACTTTTGCTGTTGTTGCAGGTTCTGTAGGTGCTAAGTTAGATAGTTCAATTATAATTATTCTTGGGTTAGCAAATCTTTTGGCAGATGGTTTTGCTATGTCAATTGGTGCTTACTTGTCAACAAAAGCTCAGAAGGATAGTAATCCTCACAATGTTGTGATAGAAAAAAATAGTAAATCAGCTTTTAAAGTAGGAGTTAGCACTTATCTTTCTTTTGTTTTTGTAGGTATTATACCCTTGTTAATTTACTTAATAGATTATATATACCCAATAGAATGCAATTTATTTTTCGTTTCATCCGCATTAACCATATCATGTTTTTTCATTATAGGGTGGTTAAAATCGTATGTTAACGGAGGTATTTTATATAAAGGTATTTCAGAAACGGTAATCTTAGGCGTATTAGCAGCAACCGTAGCGTATACAGTTGGAGGCTTACTTAAAAGTATTTTATAATGTTTACATCGTTGTTTTTGAATAAGGCAATTAACATCAAAATTGATTTCCCTTAGGTAAAATAAGCATTGGTATTTTAGGATTCTGACCAATAATTGTTATCAGTGATTTGTGGATGATTTTTTCTAAATAATCCTTCTTATAATTTAATAATATTAGCAAATCTGTATTAGTGTCAGTAATAGTAAAATCTATTTGGTGTTTTTCTGTAGTATAATTTTAATGGTATCATCCAGATGATAGTAGCTTAAAATTATTTCAAAATGATGTTGAGGGTTTATTCTGCTATTTTCAGCATCTTTTTTTTAATTATTCAAATTAATTATTGGTTACTTAATATTACAATTTTCAACTTCAAAATATAATAATAATCAATTTTTAGGCAAACCCTTAGGGATGAGTACTATAAAGAAATTTTTTGATTGTAAAAGATATTCTTTAAATGATTAATATCATATTTTAAGTAGGATAAAGAAAGTAAATTTGAAACATAAATTTATCAGAATGAAAATTGAACAATTATATACCAAATGTTTAGCTGAGGCCACCTATTATATAGCTTCAAAAAATGAGGCTGCAATTGTAGATCCCTTACGTGAAATAGCTCCTTATTTAGCAATGGCTAAGAAGGATAAAGCAACTATAAAGTATATATTCTTAACTCATTTTCATGCCGATTTTGTTTCAGGACATGTTGATTTAGCAATAGCAACAGGAGCTACTATTGTATACGGGCCTACAGCAACAGCTGACTTTGATTTCTATGAAGGAAAACATAAAGAACAGTTTATGATAGGGGATATTAATATTCAGTTATTACACACACCAGGACATACGCTTGAATCTTCTTCATTTTTATTGTTTGATGAATCAGGAAAAGAACATTGTCTGTTTTCTGGTGATGCATTATTTATTGGTGATGTAGGAAGACCAGATTTGGCTGTTTCCTCTGCAGTATCAAAGGAAGATTTAGCTTCAAAATTATACCATTCATTGCATGATACAATCATGAAATTACCTAATGATATTTTAATTTACCCAAATCATGGTAAAGGATCAGCTTGTGGTAAAAATATGAGTAGTGAAACTTATGATACCTTAGGGAATCAAAAAAAAGTAAATTATGCTTTAAATCCAGAATTATCTAAAGAAGAATTTATTAAACAAGTATTAGGAGGGCTAACGGTTCCTCCACAGTATTTTCCTAAAAATGTAATGATGAATAAAGGGATTAATACTCCAATTGATGATATCATCACTAAAGGATTGACTGCGATAACTGCCGATCAATATCAACATTATTTAGCTATGAAAGATGTACTTTTTTTAGATGTTAGAAGTCCTAAAGAATTTACAGAAAAACATATATCTAACTCAATTTTTATTGGCTTAGATGGAACTTTTGCTCCTTGGGTAGGTGCGCTAATAGAAAATATTAACCAGCCAATTGTTTTAATTGCTCCTGAAGGAAGGGAAGAAGAAGCGGTAACTCGTTTATCTAGAATTGGGTACGATAATGTGTTAGGCTATATTAAAAGGGGAGTAGAGTCTTGGGAAAAAGAAGGATTAAAAATGAATGCAATTCCTTGTTTAGAAGCTAATAATGATAAATTACTAGCTGATAATTGTTCTTTTTTAGATGTTAGAAGAATAGGGGAGTTTAATGACAATAACATAAAAGAAGCCGAGCATTTACCTTTAGATCTTAATTTAAAAGCTAATACATTAGAAAAAAATGAATCATATTATGTGTATTGTGCTGGAGGATATAGATCGGTAATAGCAATATCAATATTAAATAGATTAGGTTATAAAAACCTCATAAATATCAATGGTGGATTTACAGAAATTAAAAATAATAGTAAAATACCTTTAAAAGAATGTAGAAGAAACTGTCCTACATGTGCCTGTAGTGATTAGTTTAGTTTAGTAGTTGAAAAAAAGTCCGATTGAAAATTTATTCAATCGGACTTTTTGTTTTGCTGTTAAATTTTAAAAGTAACCACAGGGATTTGTGCATGGTTGGCAATATCTTCACCAATGCTTCCCTTTAAAATATGTGCTAGCCCTTTTCTACCATGTGTTGGGATTCCAATTAAATCAACATTGTTTTCATTACAATAATTTAATATTCCTCTTTCTACATCATAATCATTATGAACACTAAAAGTAATGTCATTCGACGTAAGGTTTAATTTATTTAAGAAATTAGATATTTGTACTTCAATTTCATTAGTACTTTTAAAGTTTCTTCCAGGAGTGTTTATATAAAGTAAATTAATTTTAGTATTTAAATTACTAGCAAATTTTTTAGCTTTTTTAAATGCTTCAAAACAATCCTCTATAAAGTTTGAGGCAAAAACAAATTTATTGAAATCTAAATTTTCTTGATCTTCTTTAACTACTAATACAGGAATATCTGAAGTACGTACAACTTTTTCAGTGTTTGAACCTACAAACATTTCTTGTACTCCACTTGTTCCATGCGATCCCATAATTATCAAATCCGCTTTTTCTTTTTTAGCTGAGCTAATAATACCTTCAAAAGTTCTATAATGCTGTATTGCTTCTTTGACAGCAATTTCTTTTAGATACTCCTTGTTAAGAAAAGTACTAAAACGTTTTTTTGCTAGTTTTGTAAATAAAAGTAACTCTGGATATTCTTCTGAACTATCTTTTGTTAAAAAAGTTTCAGGAATATCCAGCATGTGTAATACAATAATTTCAGCATCATATTGCTTTGCAAATTTGGCTGCAGTTTTTAAAGCGTATTCTGATTCTTTGGAGAAATCTGTAGGGACTAAGATTCTGTTCATGATTATAAGTTATTTGGTTAATTATTAAATTGTCATGGAAAACAATTTTGTAGTAGGTTTATTACGTTGTAAATGCGCATCAAACGCCATACAAATGTTTCTTACATACGCTCTGGCTTCATCTGGAACAGAAAGCGATTGTTTATTTATAACAACCAAACCATCAGATTCCAATTCGCTTAAAAGCCCTAGATAACGCTCCATATTTACAAATTGCATAGCAGTATCCTTCCAAGAAGTTTCAAAATGACACATAATATTTAAAATATGTTTTCGTATAATTAAATCTTCTTCACTTAACAAGTGCCCTCTAAAAACGGGTATTTCTCTATTGTTTACTTGCTGTTGGTATTCTTTCACAGTTTTTGCATTTTGAGCAAAAGCATACCAAGTGTCACTAATAGCCGACATGCCCAAACCAATCATTAGTTGTGTTTTATTAGCAGTATAACCCATAAAGTTTCTGTGTAACGTTTTGGTTTTTGTTGCGGTATACAAACTATCGGTAGCCAAGGCAAAATGATCCATCCCAATTTCTATATAGCCAGCCTCTTCAAGCCATTGTTTCCCCTTTTCATATAACTCCCTTTTTTCAGAATCTTTAGGTAAATCATTCTCATTAAAGCCTCGTTGTCCCACACCTTTAATCCATGGTACATGGGCATAACTGTAAAAAGCAATTCTATCGGGAAGCAATTCTTTTGTTTTCGAAATAGTATGTTTTACCTTATCTAACGTCTGAAACGGAAGACCGAAAATTAAATCATGACTTATCGATGTATAACCTATTTCACGAGCCCATTGTGTTACTTGTTGTACATTTTCAAAAGGTTGAATTCTATGAATAGCTTTTTGTACGGTTTCATCATAATCCTGTACACCAAAACTCACTCTAGTAAACCCTAAATTATAAAGTGTTAATAACTGTTCTTTAGTGGTGTTATTAGGATGTCCTTCAAAACTAAATTCGTGATTAGGATGCTTATCTGCATTTTTAAAAATCCCCTTAATAAGACGTTTAAGGTTGTCACTCGAAAAAAAAGTTGGAGTACCACCGCCTAAATGAATTTCTTTGATAATAGGTCGTTCTAATAAAAGATTGAGGTATAATTGCCATTCTTTTATTAGTGTAGTGATATACTCTTCCTCAACTTCATGTCGTTTTGTGATATGTTTATGACAAGCACAAAAAGTACACAGACTTTCACAAAAAGGAAGGTGTATATACATACTAATTCCTTCTTCTTGATTGCTTTCAGAAAAAGAGCGTTGAAAAGTTTCTATCCATGAAGTTTTTGGGATACCTTCTTTGTTCCAGTATGGAACAGTAGGATAGCTGGTATACCTTGGACCAGGAATATTATATTTTTGAATAAGTGATTGCATTATCTTAACTATTAAAATGTAAAGCTAGTCCTTATATATATCATAAAACATGATATTCATCAGCTTACAAAAATTATGGTATTATTTGATGCTGATAATTATCAGTTATTATTATCATAATTACTGTAATTTTGTAGTAGAAAAAGTTAGTATTTACTATGGAGAATTCACATAAATTAGAAATGAGTAAAGAAGAGATGAAACAATATGGTTATCAGATTATTGATACCATTGTAGATCATTTCGATACACAAAATAAAAAGAAACCAGTTGCTATAGCTTCTAGACAGGAAATGGACGATTTATTTTTTGAAAACGCTCCAGAAGACCCTAGCGATGCTAAAAAAGTATTAGATTTTGTTACCAAAAAAGTATTACCTAACAGTAATATTGTTTCTCATCCAAAGTCGTATTCTTTTGTTCCGGGGCCTAGTAATTATGTAAGTGTAATGGCTGATACATTGGCTACAGGGTTTAACATTTTCTCTGGTGGATGGGCAGCTTCACCAGCAGCAGCTGAATTAGAAATAGTAACTATGAACTGGTTGTTAAAACTCTTTAAATTTCCAACAAAAAAAGGTGGAGGCTTATTTACTAGTGGGGGGTCAATGGCAAATTTAACTGCTTTAGTAACAGCGAGAAGACAACGTTGTGGTGATGATTTTTCTAATGCTATTATTTATATGTCAGATCAAGCACATTCTTCTAATATAAAAGCCATTAGAGTATTAGGTTTTAAGAAAGAACAAGTACGTATAATACCTACCGATATTGAGTTTAAAATGGCTATTAACAAACTTAAAAATGCCATAGCTAAGGATAGATTAGAAGGTTTGTACCCCTTTTGTATTTTAGCTACAGCGGGGACAACCAATACTGGAACCGTTGACCCTTTAAATGAAATTGCTGCTATTTGTAAAAAAGAAAAGTTATGGTTTCATGTAGATGGTGCATATGGAGGAGCTGCGATTTTATCTAAAAAAGGAAGTCAGTTATTAAAAGGGATAGAAAAAGCAGACTCTTTAACAATTGATCCTCATAAATGGATGTATCAGCCTTATGAAATTGGTTGTTTACTAGTTAGGAATCATAATTGGTTAAGTGATACCTTTAGCGAGAAACCAGAATACTTACGTGATATTGAAGGGAATGCTTCGGAAATTAATTTTTATGATCATGGAATACAATTAACCAGACGTTTTAGAGCTTTAAAATTTTATATGTCGGTAAAAACTTTCGGATTAAAAGCTTTTAGAAAAGCAGTAAGCTATAATATTGATTTAGCAGATCAAGTGGAAGGAATCCTACGTAAAAGCTCAAACTGGGAAGTCATTTCTCCAGCCACATTAGCGGTAATCAATTTTAGATACAATCCCATAGGAAATAAATACACTGAAAAAGAATTAGATGCTTTAAATCAGTTTATATCTAAGGAAGTGGTTGAATCTAGAGAGGCATTATTAGTAACTACTGTACTACAAAATCAGGTTGTATTACGTATGTGTTTAATTAATCCCAGAACTACTTTAAAAGATGTAAAGGATACTTTGGCTTTGTGTGAATCAGTAGTTAAACAATATTGATATTTTGCTGGAACTGACTTTGTAAAACGTTACTCATTTCACATTTAATGAAAATTTTTTTACTATAAATACTTTTTATATGACCCGAGAAAAGGAGGGAAGTGTAATGAGGTGATTAAACCCTATAACTGTTTAAGAAAATCTCCTAAATCATTTTCTTTAGGTAAAAGTAGTTTTTTCTTTAGTCTATATTTACTCATTCTAACGGCCTTTTCAGTTACATTTCTTAAAATGGCGATATCTTTATTCGAAAGATTTAATCTTATTAATCCACACAAATAAAGATCGTTTTTAGTCAATTGACTCTGTTCTTTGATTAGTTTTTCATTGAAATTCTTATGAAGAACATTAGCTTTTCTTTGAAAATCTTTTAACTCATTTTCTATACCTAATTGAGAATTAACTTGTTTGAGTAATTTGGTATATTCTTGGGTATCTCCTTTTCCAATACTTTTAAGTTCTTTTAACTCATGCCTGATATTTTGAGTGAATTGATAGCTTTCTGAAATTTCTATGGCATAGTTAGTAAGCTCTTCATTTTTCGCTTCTAAATTTTCCTTTAGCTCAATATTTTCTACTTTTTTATTTTTTAACTCGGCCTTTATAAGCTGATTCTTTATTTTCTGTATTTCTGCTTTTTTTGTTTGGTCACTTTTTATTTTTAAGTATCCGAAAAAACCTAATGAAAGGAACATTAAAGCGACACCAATAGCTAAGTAAATTTTCAAACGCAATATTTTTTCTCCTTGTTTTAGTTGACTGATTTCTTCTTTCTTTTTGTCTAAAAGAGCTTGGTTTAATAAAAGTTCATAGTTAATCTTATCCAATTGAAATACAGATTTAGTTGCTGTAATTTTTTCGATTATTTTTGGACCATAAAGTGAATCATTTAATCGGATGTATTTATTAATGTAATTCTCTGCTTTATCAATTTCTTTTGAATTCATATAAAGGCTTATAAAATTTTTATAGGTCTTCAGCTGAAGGGATGCATTAGAGTGATCATTTAATACATTTTGTGCTAATTCATTATAGCTTTTAGCCTTGACCCAACTCCCAAACTTCATGTGCAATTTAACGAGCTTTAAATAAGCACTAACCAAATTGCTATATGATTCATATTTTTTACAAAATGTTATATCAGTGTCTAATAAACTAAATGCTTTATCTTTTTCATATTTATTGAAATAACATTCTGCTAGGTTTCCACTAACGATACCAATCATTAAACTGTCTAAATCAGATGATTTTGTATTACTTTTAAAAAGTGTTATGGCTTTTTGAAAATGAATTATAGCTTTATTTTTTTTATTAACTCTTAAATATGTTAAACCAATATTATTATTTGAGTGCGCTTGAAAATGTTGATTAGATATTTTATCTGCCAGCTTTAAGGCTTTTTGATAGTAAACCTTTGAATGTTCATATTCTTTTAAATTATAATATAAGAGACCAATACCGGAAAGCGAATTATATTCACTATCAGTATTTTTATTTATTCTATTCCATTTTACTTGTTCTTTTCTATAAACTATTGCTTCATTATAAGCCTCTATTTTTTCAAGTAGTGAACTGACCCTAAAGTTTAGACCAGCTTTTTTTTGATCAATTTTATAATTATCGGCAATTTGAATAGCTTCTAAAGCTAACTTTAGTGCTTCAGGAATATTTCCTTGGTCAGATTTTTTTTTTGATAATATTTTTAAATAAATTATTTGATTCCCCCAATCATTATTTCTTTTTGAAATAGTAAGTTTTTTGTACAGTTCACTTATTTCTGTAGAATCAGTTACAATAGAATTATCTATTTGTGATAATTTATTTAGATCTTTTGCAAATGCTCCTGTAAGGACATGTGTTATGAAAATGATAGTTAGTAATATTATAATTTTCTTCATAAGGCCAATATAATGTTTCTTAACTAAATGTTATAATTCTATAAAAATATATTTAAAATTTGGTTTTAATCCCTTTCAGAATAGATTATATTTTTAAATAATTAGTCCGTATTTAATTAAAAAGAAGACATTTCACATATCGAAAACCGTTATTTTACAACGTTTTTCGAGCATGTAGACATAATGTAGACATTAATAAACACCTTTAAAGTTAAACAATTATTAGTATTGCAGAAATATTAATTATTTAACAATCTGTTATGAAAAAATTATTACCACTTGTATTTATTTTAGCATTTATATCTGCATCCGCACAAGTAGGCATAGGTACTACATCACCACAATCTAGATTAGACGTTGTAAGTTCAGATTCAGGAATATTAATACCAAGAATTAGCCTTAGTATGACTACAGTAATGGCACCAGTTGTTGGAGCAACAGAATCAGAATTGGTATACAATACTGCTACTACTGGAGATGTAGTTCCTGGATTTTATTATTGGGACAGTGTAAAATGGGTTAGCATAGTTGGACCAAGTAAAAGTAATGAAGTTTTTTGGAATAAGGAGCATAACTATAGATCTGTGACATTACCAGCTTCAGTTGGCATATGGCCTGGTAGTGATAATACAAACATAAACCTATCTTTAACTGTTAACCCTGGAGATAAATTTGTATTTGGGGGTACTATGACCATTACTCAAGAACCTACTGGACCAGATAATAATGGAATGTTAGATTTTAAGATGAAATTAATGACAACAGGGAATGGAGCTTCTGGAATACCAGCAAAAAGTGTTTGGGGGCCTGGAGGAGGATCAAATCCATTAAGGATGGTTAAAAACATTGCTACTAACGGAATCCTATCAACAGAAATTATAACTATTTCAGGTCTTTATGAGGTGCCAATGACGGCTACTCCTGGAACTACAATAGTCTTTAGGGTAGAGTTTGGTTCAAGTAGTACTTGGGAGTATGAACCAGCACTTATGAATAGCTATATATGGGCTATGAAAATGTAAAAAGAAAATGTTATTAAACATTGAGTTATTTAATAGTACTATGTGTAGTTGTACTATGACTCATAATAATTTTAAAAAAAACATAAGAAACGAATATTTCGTTATTATGGCTTAAAAATAAATATCCCTTAATTATTTTAAAGTATTTTATGTTGAATCGGGTAAAGTAAACATAAAACTTCGGGTAGAAAGGTCAGCTGGGTAGCTGGCCTTTCTTTTTATAATTTGATAGAATAGGGATAACGATATATACTTTCCTTTATCCATAATAATAGTAAAAAAAAAGTATTTAATCATAAATAAATTATGTTAGAAATAAGCTACATCTATATTGGTTTAAGTGTATTTTCATTACTGTTAATAATTAGAATAATACGTATTCAAGAAAAAAAGAAAATTTTGCGATACCACGGAATAACAGTGAAACGAAGAAAATTGTTTTTTAAAATTTAATATGAATTTATTGACCTATGTAACCTTGCATTATTCATTTTTAACGAAAGGTCCTTGACTATAAACACTCTTTATGCAAGCCTAGAAAAGGAGGAAAGTGTATTGTACACGGAAAGGTTATCTATACAAAATAGCACAAATCAAAACCTATCAATAACTTACTAATAGGTTTTGATATGGTAATTAAAAATTAATGATTATGTTCTGAATGCTCATCAACTTTAACATCTCCTTTTAAACCCATTTCCATAGTATGATCATATTGGCAACAACCAGGTAAATTTTTATAAGATTCTTCATTACCTAAAACTTTATCTGTATCATACCCAGAGTTAGCTATTGCTTTATGAATAGCATCTATATTAGTCTTATCGTTATCAAAAGAGACACTAACTTGTTTTTTTGAACCATCCCATTCTACTGATTCTAATCCTTCTACAGCATTAGCTGCTTTTTCTATTGTATTCTTACACATTCCACAGTTCCCTCTTACACCAAAAG
>Ga0209291_1002705_pt1 | contig 13959 bp, 11 predicted proteins | sample GOMGulsemesocosm_FD_184633 | JGI IMG/M metagenome (GOLD analysis project Ga0209291, IMG submission 184633) | Methane-oxidizing microbial communities from mesocosms in the Gulf of Mexico - GOM9B Gulf of Mexico (SPAdes) (version 2) | ecosystem: Environmental > Aquatic > Marine > Cold seeps...
GTTACAGCTGGCGGGATCGCAATCGCCGTTAGTTTGTCATTGCGTTTAAACGGCATGTCGCAGTGGATCATGTGGGAGATGAGTTCGCTGTTTGAAAACATTGGTACCGTGGTCGATGGCATGAACAGCCTCTCAAAACCTCACTCAGTAAAAGATAATGAAGATGCCAAACCGCTTGTGGTCGATCAAGGTAAAATTGAATTCAATCAGATTAATTTTAACTTTAGTGAGCAGCTACCGCTTATTACTGATCTTAATTTGCAGATCAAAGCTGGCGAAAAAGTAGGCCTTGTTGGCCGATCTGGCGCGGGTAAATCGACCCTAATCAATTTATTAATGCGCTTTTACGATTTAGGATCGGGTCAAATACTGATCGATGGCACCGACATTAAGAGCGTTACACAAGAGAGCTTGCGCGCCCAAATAGGCATGGTGACACAAGATACCTCACTGCTGCACCGAAGCGTAAGAGACAATATTATTTACGGTCGCCCCGATGCCAGTGAAGAGGAAATGCGCCAAGCGTGTATCCAAGCGCAAGCGCATGATTTTATTCAAGAGCTTGACGATAACAACGGCGGTTTAGGTTATAACGCCCAAGTAGGTGAACGCGGAATTAAACTCTCAGGCGGTCAACGCCAACGCATTGCGATTGCTAGGGTCCTATTGAAAGATGCGCCAATATTACTATTAGATGAGGCGACATCGGCACTCGACTCTGAAGTCGAAGCCGCTATCCAGCAACATCTAGAGCAATTAATGCAAAACAAAACGGTCATTGCTATCGCTCACCGCTTGTCGACAATTGCCGCTATGGATCGTTTAGTCGTGATTGATAAGGGACAAATTATAGAGCAAGGAAGCCACGCACAACTGCTTGCTAAAAAAGGGGTTTATGCTCAGCTTTGGGCCCACCAAAGTGGCGATTTCTTAGGAGAGCAGTAACACTCAAACAATCTAGAGTAGCGCTGCTCTAGATTGTTACGCACTTACTTAGGTGTTGTCTAATAATCACCTACTCAATATCTTTAGCGCGCCAGATTGATCAATATAATCGTACTATTGAATAGTCTATTTATTAGCGCTTTAGGTGTTAACCATTCCTACTGACTATGCACCGACATCAACGTGCAATAAATAGACGCTCAAATATAATATCGTGCATTATACTTAATTGGTACTGTTCATCACTAAAAGCTACTTTAGTATGATTAAACTATTTTATATTGAAGAACAATTTCGACTGCCAAGCACTATCGTGTTCGCCGTTATTGCGCTTTGTATCGTGCCTTTCCTGTTGCAGCTACTCGGTATCGATTTTGGTAATTCAGTTGCCGTTACTCCCTCCATTCAAGCCCCATTGCTTAGTCAAATAACAACAGATGAGATGTTTTATCGTTTATCAGGCGGTTTTACTCATGCTCTGCTTGAATGGACCGCATTTAGTGCGGCAATCTTCGTCGTGCTATTGGCTTTTTGTCATTACTCAATCACTAACGATATAACGACCCCAGTGATTGGGGTCGCTTTATTTTGCGCTGGCGCGATGGACGCTTTTCATACCCTAGCGGCAACACGGTTAATCAGTGCTGTCGCAGCAAATACCGATTTAATCCCGTTTACGTGGGCCCTATCTAGAGTTTTCAATGCCGTTATTATGATTGCAGGTGTTGGAATTTTTTTATCGGGACGAAAAATAAAGCCCCAAAGCGGCCTTACATTTATTGTTATAACCAGCCTAATTTTTGCCTCAGTCGGTTATTTACTAATCTACTTTTCTGCAACCAGCCATAACTTACCGCAAACTCAATTTCCTGACGCCATTATTCGCCGTCCTTATGACATAGTGCCATTAGTATTGTTTTTACTGGCTGGCTTAGTAGTTTACCCCCTCTTTGCCAAACGTTACCCGAGTATTTTTGCGACCGCGTTATTATTAAGTGCCTTGCCCGAAGTCGCGGTCGAATTGCACATGGCTTTTGGCTCACAACGCCTATTTGACAGCGATTTTAATATCGCTCATTTTTTAAAAATCATTGCTTATGTGATCCCCTTGGTTGGACTAGTATTAGACTATGTACAAACCTATAAGGATCAAATACGCCATCATGAACAACTAAAGGCAGCCCACCAGACACTCAATACTAAGGCAGTTGAGTTAGACAAAATTAATCACCAATTAATCCAATCGAATGCTGAATTAGAAAAATTTGCCTATATCGCTTCGCATGATTTACAAGAGCCACTTCGGAAAATTCAAGCATTTGGCGATCGCCTGCATAAGCGAATTGAGCATAGTGATGACGACAAATCCGTCGACTACATCAACAGAATGCAAAATTCAGCAACCAGAATGCGCAGCTTAATCGATGACTTGTTGAGATTCTCTCAGGTCGGTAGTGCCGATTACATGCTGAAACAGACCGACCTTAATGAAGTGTTACAAAGCGCTATTGACGATTTACACATCAGTATTGATGAAAAATCGGCCCAAATTAACATCAGCCACTTACCCACGATCTTAGGTGAGCATAACAAGTTATATCAGGTTTTTTTAAACCTGCTATCCAATGGGCTTAAGTTTGCCAAGCCCAACCAACTCCCCATTATTAACATCACCAGCCAGCAGATAGTAAGGGATAAGATCCAGTACTGGCAAATCACCGTACAAGATAATGGCATTGGGTTTGAACAACAATACGCCGACAAAATTTTTGAGATATTTCAGCGTTTACATGGTCGTAGCCAATACCAAGGTACTGGTATTGGCTTAGCTATTTGTAAACGAATTATTGAAAAGCACAATGCTAAAATTTCCGTCGAATCGGTATTAGGTGAGGGCACATCTTTTATCTTACTGTTCGAAGTATAATTGTATCGGAGGTATCTAATGAGTGACAAAGTAGCCCCAATAAGAATACACATGTGTGATGATGACCCCGACGATCAATTGTTGGTCAGTGATGCTTTAGAGGAAGTTCGCTTAGGCAATCCAATAGACTTTACCAACAATGGTAAAGAGCTATTTGAATATTTAAACCGTGAGGGGAAATATAGCCACCTGGTTGATCAGCCACTGCCTGGACTCATTCTGTTGGATTTGAATATGCCAATAATGGATGGTCGTGAAGTGTTAGCCAAAATAAAACAACATGAAAAATTTCGCTCTATTCCCATCATCGTGTTAACGACCTCAAAAGCAGAAACAGATATCGCACGCACTTACGATATGGGGGTTAACTCTTTTATAATGAAACCAGTGTCGTTTGAAAGCTTAGTCGATATGATCAAGTCCGTGACTGACTATTGGTTTCATTTAGTGTCGCTACCAAAAAAATAATGGATAAATATGGGTAAATATTCGAATTTCAACATTCTAATCGTTGAAGATGACGAAGATGATTACATCTTATTAAAAGAGCTGTTGGTCGAAATGGTTGGTGATATTGGCGCTATTTATTGGGCTGAAGATTTCAAGTCGGCCCAACAAAAAATTGCCAATGAGCAGTTCGACTTTTACTTCTTAGACAACCGCCTAGGCGCCGAACTTGGCTTAGAATTAATTGTCGAAATAAAGCAACGCTATGAAACAGCTCCGCCGATCGTCATGTTATCTGGCGTCGATGACTATAAAACGGATCTTGATGCGATGGAAAAAGGCGCCGATGATTATTTGATCAAAAGCGAACTAACCCCACACTTACTTGAAAGAACATTTCGCTATTCGTTAAAAAGTAAAGAGTATGAAACTAAATTGGCTAAGCTGGCGCATTTTGATGGTTTAACTGGCTTATATAATCGCAGTATATTTAATGAATTACTGATTAAATCTATTCATCACAGTGAACGTTCAGGCAATAAATTTGCACTGGTCACCTTAGATTTAGACAATTTCAAATTCATCAATGATCATTACGGCCACCCTGCTGGCGACCAACTATTAACCAAGATTGCGCGGCGACTAAAACATTCGACTCGCAGTTCAGACATCGTGGCAAGGATCGGTGGTGATGAATTTTCGCTCTTATTAAAAGATGTAAAAAGTGACTCTGACTTTGTGATATTAATCGAAAATATCATGGCACTTTTCCAAGCACCGATTCAAGTCGATAGTAAATCAGTCTTAGTGACAACCAGTGCTGGTATTGCCATTTACCCCGATGATACAAAAATAGCCAATGAATTAATCGACAATAGTGACAGAGCGATGTATCAGGCAAAATCGCAAGGTCGCAATACTTATAGTTTTTATAATCAACAGTTACACCAAGAGGCTATCGCTAAACATCAGTTGGAAGTCGAACTCAATGATGCGATTAATAACAACCTATTACTGTTGCATTATCAACCCATTGTTTCATTAGTAACGGCCAAAGTCAGTTCCTATGAAGCGTTGCTCAGATGGCCTGACCATCAGGGGGGCTTTCGCAATACCGAAGAATTTATTGAAATAGCCGAAGAGAGCAGCTTAATCTTACATATAGGCGATTGGGTTTTCCAACACGCCTGCCTACAGCTTAAACTGTGGTCAGAACAAGGAATAGATGATCGTCACCTGTCAATCAATGTCTCAGCAAACCAGTTTGAAACTGACGATTTCAGCGAACTTGTCATCAAACATCTCAAAGAGACGCCTAATATAGCGCAAAAAATAACCTTCGAGCTGACAGAGCGCAAACCTTTAGCTGTATCAACAACCACCATCAATAGGCTGCAAAAATTAGCCGCTTTAGGATTCACCTTCTCGGTCGATGATTTTGGCATTGGCCATTCATCTATCTCTTATTTACGCGCTTTTCCAATGGCAACAATTAAAATTGATAAATCAATTACCCAAAATATATTAACTTCTAAAGAAGATCTCGCACTGTGTACTGCCATTATCGCCTTAGGTAAGGCCTTAAGTCTTGGTGTTATCGCCGAAGGAGTAGAGACACAAGAGATAGCGAGCTTACTTATCGAACTCGCATGTCCATACGCGCAAGGCTATTTATATGCTAAACCACTACCGCTGTAGTACTTACAGATACGGTAACTTGCGGCTGCAGTCGATTAAAAGTAGCTTACCACGAAATTAACAACACACTAAAACTATGATTTTATGGATTATTTTAATTTTAGTATGTTACCCTCTATAAAAAACAAACGACAATTAGGTCAATTACAAAGCGCCAGACAATATCTTTTAAACGGATGTTTAGTTACAATGCGCCCTTAATTGTTAATGAGCTAATTATTAATTTGCGGTACTTTTTAGAGGTTAATTGGTGAAACGAACAAATAAGGGCTTCACGCTCATTGAGCTAGTGACTGTCATGATTATTATTGGCCTGTTAGCGGTTGCTGCCGTCCCCAAATTTATTAATTTGTCTGGCGACGCCAGAGCAAGCGTATTAACTCAATTATCAACGACGATAAAGTCGGCTAACGACTTGATAAGATTAAAATCTTATATGCCCAGCTATTCAGCGCGAGGTGTGACAAATAGAGACGATTTGATCGATATTGATATGGATCGGGACGGTATTTACGATTTAAGTGGGGTCGATGTGCGGCTTAAATATCGCTATTTAGACAATACTGATATTTACAAACGAATTGATATCCCAAGTGAATTCTCTATTGAAGAAGAAGGCTATGAGTATACTTATATTGGCTACGACTGGAACGATGATAACGAAGTTAAGTCCGGTAATTGCTTTGTTAAATATACCCAAGCAGAAAATATGTCGACGCCTCCAACCTACGAAGTTATCAGCAGCGGCTGCTAATTAACGCCTCGATATTACAAGATAACAGCTATTGGCAAGCCGTGTTGATTTGCTGGTGCAACGTGGTTAATCTTGATGATGATAGATCTAAGTTCAAGGCTCTGGCCGCTCGTTTATTAACTCGCACAGATCCGACACATACTGGTGGGGTATTTTTAAGCAAGCCGGTTAACTTGTAAAACTGCAACATACCAGTAAAAGACGCTAATATTTCATCTTGTGATGGCGCAATGGCAATAGTGGCTCCTAATGATAAATCGGTTGGGTCGGCACTAAACACAATTAACCGCTGCTTGGCAAAAAAAGTTAGACTAGCACTCAATTGCTCTTTAGTTAAACCATGGTTAACACCCAATACCACCGCGTCAAAATGTCCCGGTAAGTCCATTGCTTTAACCAAACTGCGCATATCGCCCTGATCGATTGAGGTCGTCATGATATCTAAGCCATTTAAAATAGCTGACAAATGGCTGTGTGACTGGTTAATGACTAAAACCCGTTTAACTTTAGGTAATACTTTACTAATTAAGTAAGCGTAACTCGGTAGTTGCACACTATAAACCAATGTACCATTGCGGTGTTTATTTAAGTCATGCTCAGCACAAATTCGAATGACTTTAGCTACATTATCATCGTGACAAGGCACCACCTTTAAGTCATTAATCCCGCTACGCTGCATCATTAATTTCGCATTAACTTTAAGGTAACCAATAATAACTTTTTGAATTTTTTTACCTTCACTAACATCAAATACCTCATTGTTAGCGAAGGTGATGCTACTGAAAAATACTAAAACAAACATTAACCGCATGCGCTTTTTTCCTTAAAAGCTAATTTTAACCGACCCACCAAGCGTTAGATTATTCGACGACTTAATCAGCCCTCTTATATGTGGCGAACCAATAAGCAATTGATCGGTATATCGTACAAAACCTGAGGTCTTTATTTGGCTTTGACCATATATTTTCAGCGCTTTAGAAAAACCAATTTTAACGAAATGACTATTGAGATCAGAAACTCCATGCATAACACCAATTTCAGAATTAAGGCTTAACAAGTCGTTGATTTGATGTGAATGTAAAAGATTAAGTTTTAATTGCGGTGTAAAACCGGCATTTTCTAATGAATAGCCACGAGCTTGATCAATAACAGCCGGGCCTTGCTTGACTTTACTGTCAGCGATACTGGCAAAAACTTTAAAATTATGACCCGCCACTTTCGTGGTAAGTTCAGCTTCAACACCGTATAAATCAACAAAATGCTTATTTTGAGGATTAAATTGTTCAATAGTCGTTTCTTCAACAATCAAGCCCTCATAGCGAGAGAAATACAGACTAAGGTCAAACTCAGTACGCGTAAATAAACTGGCGTAATGAAAACCTAACTCACTATATGTGTTTTGTTCATGTTTTAGACCACCAGTAGATACCTGCTCCGTAAAAAATATACCGGACTCGATATCATAATCATTTGGTTCCACCTCGATAAAGTAACGAAAGCCCCCCTGTTGTTCCCATATACTGGGGCGGCGAAACGAATAAGAGATACTGCCACGCACCGACGCTGAATCACTAATTCGGTGTAGGCCAGATAATCGCGCTTGGTTATTAGCATCATCACTGGTTAATGAGTTTGACTCATTCATAAAACTGCTCGATAACGTCGAGTCTCCAACAGAGTACGAAACACTAGAAAATACTTGTCTAGTGGTCATTTTGTGTTTGTTATAATCGAGTAAATACACCGGCGAGAAAATCGTATCTTGCACAACACTATAACCTAGCTTAAATTGCCAAATTCTATTATCAAACTGATACGCGACGCGGTATTCCTGTCTGTCTTCATTAACAACCAGAGGAGCCGTCATATTGTATGACTGATCAGTAAGATAATTATTTGTGTAAACATCGGTTAATAACGCTTGGTATAAATCAAGAAATTCATAATCTGGAGATGGATTGAATTGCCTAAAATATGTACCTAATGCATTCTGACTATCTTGATTGTGAAATTCCCGCAATGAATCGGATAAAACCAACAATGGAAGATATAAATTAAACTGTTGAGATTGAGACCATTCACTAATATTTAATGAAAACTCGACCGAATGCTGATCATTAAAAGCGTATTCAGCCGAAAGTCCAAACAGGGAAATGGACTGATCAACCTTGCCGGGCATTGGATCATATTCATTAGGTCGCCCCTGCTTAGTTCCCTGTGAGCGTTTAAAAGTCGCGCCCAAATCGAGATCTTGCGTTGAGTAATCGTACGATAAAGAAATAGCGCTATTTTCACTACTATCATTAAAATGATCAAAGCCTGTTGACTGCAACTTGCTCGCGGTGACAGCGACTAAAGAATCGCCAAATTTATCTTGGTAGCGCGCTGTAAAACGCTCGTCTAGACCATCGAGGTAATATTTAGCCGAAGTAATGCGCCGTTCTGTTTTGCGCTTAGTTTTGATATGAAGCGTGCCGTTAAATGAATTAGACCCATAATTGGTGGCATCAGGGGCTCTGGTTAATTCAATGGTTTCAACATCATCAATAGAAACCGGTAAATTCCACCACGACACACTACCCAGCCCCGACTGTAATACCGTTGTATTATCAATCAAGACCAGCATCCGCCGTGGCGAGACTGGTGACAGTTCATGATAGCCAAACGAAATATCAAAATATTCGTTACGCCCCATTGATACGCCAGGCAATAACGCAATAGCATCAACTATCGATTCAATACCAAAAGCTGCAATATCCTCAGCGGTGATAACCGACACCGGCACCGGTTTATCAAGCACACTCTTTTCAAAGATAGGACCTGCATCGTTTTGCTCTACATCCTGCCATAAATCTTGTGCCTGCACGTTAACACTTAACGCGAAAGCCAGTTGGGCTATCATTATATGTTTCATTAAATTTCTACATCGGATAGGTTAATAAACTAAAGTGAATAATATTCACGACACAATGACATAAGCTCGCTAATAAAATACTTTGGTATTTCTTAAAGATATAACCATACACCACCCCAGCGCCAAACGCTGTTAACATATAATCGGTGCCAGCGCCCGCATGTACTGCGCCAAAGAACAACGACGCTAATATCCAGCCCGCTGTTGGCGAAAACCATTGGGCTAATTTAGCTTGAATCATGCCTCTAAAAATTATTTCTTCGGCAAAAGCAGTCGAAAATGATTTAACCAATACAAACAGTATTGAGACGTTGCCGAGCCATTTAGGATCAAACACTAAATTCAAACTAAAACATGCCAATGCCACAATGCTAAATGCGGCCAATAACGTAAAAATAAGTGAATGTAAGCTAACATTGCCGATCACTTGCTTATTTTTTGCAACATATAACAAGACAAGTAAGCCAGCTAAGGCTTTATCGTAATTAATATACATTGAATAAGGTATTGAGCTGGTAGCGCCAATTATCAAGTTATCAATGACCAATACATTGTTAAATCCTGGGATCAGGTGTAAAAATAAGGCGGCTGCAGTGAAAAAGACGACACTATCAGTTAAAATGGTTGCATATTTATGCTGAAAGTAACTGTTTTTACTTATTAGATAATTAAATACGCTTAATAACAATATGATAACTGGGATTTGCCACGCTATTGCGCCTTCTAACCACAACAGCGCAACAACCACATAAAAAGCAACGCTTAGTTTAAATATTGAACACTTTAGTTGGCTTAGTGAAAAAAATGTAACATAAGCCAAAGAAATTAAATACATTGATACAACTTTGTGATAAAAATTGCATTTTAGTGCAGAAGCAATAAAAGTCAATTACATATTTAGTTTGTTATTTTTTAGACTCTATCGAGGTAAAGTTGAAAAATTTTAAATACCACAGTTTACTGATTATTTTTTTTGTAAGCGGGCTTATCGTTATTCTCTTGGCCCACGAAAAATGGCGCCAGCAACAAGGTTCCGTGTTAGAAACAAATAAAAACATAATATTACAGACCCTTTCTTATGCCACATATCAAGATCTTAACGGCCTTAAAAACACGCTGGAATTACACAGTATTCAAACTGTTGATTTGTGGCAAGTAACTGACAAGTTTGGCACGGTATTAATGTTTAACAAGCCGCAGGCGGCTGAGCTAAATAGCGGGCAGCAACAACATACCACCCTGTCAATCGTGATAAAACCAGAATCAGATCTGTGGGCTTTGGGTGACGTAAAACAAGATAACCTAAGTGTGACGATAACCTTTAAAAAAACTGAGTTAATCAACCCCATTTACTTGTGGGCACTGTTGATGCTCCTCACTTACTTCGTTTTATATATGTTAAACCGAAAATCTCTCACTAACGCCCACCAGCGCCAATTCAATACTCTTGATCAACAACGCAACCGCTTAATGGGATCACTCAGCGGGTTAACCAAGCATAAAAGTGAGTTAACCGATAAATTTAACAATCTCAAACTCGAAAATAATAAGCTCAATGCAACAATCACCAATTTAATCCACGAACAAGATTCACTCGCACAAAGAATCAAACAACAACGCGCCGGAAAAAGTTTATTTGTGGCTGATCTTTGCCACGAAATCAAAACCCCGCTGACGTCGCTTTATGCCCTGCTTAATAAAGTAGCCGATCCACAAAAATTAAACATACACGGCTCAAAAATCACTAAAAACAAGCAACTTTTAAGCTCGTTTTTAGACGATTTTATCGAATTGGCTAAAAGTGACAGCGGCAGTTTCAGTGTCAACAAAACCTGGTGTAATTTAAGTGTCGTTGCACAAGAAGCTATCGATATAGCGACTTCACATAATTCTAGTGCCCGAGATATCGTATTAACATACAACACAGCTCAATTAGAGTGCTTAACCGATCCTCTTCGGATCAAGCAAATTTGTATCAATTTACTGACCAATGCGATGAAATATGGCGGCAATTTCATTCATTTAGACATTACGGTAGACCCTGCTAGAACAGACAATTTAAGCCTAACAGTCCGCGATTATGGCAAAGGCATAGCACAAGATACTAAGGAGAAAATATTTAAAGCCTTTGAGCGCGGTTGTCTTGATGACAACAAAGAGTATGAGGGCATTGGTTTAGGCCTGCATATTGTATGCAATATATGCAACGCGCTTGGCGCCTCTATCAATGTCTATGATGCGATCCCGCAAGGTTCGATTTTTGAAGTCAGAATGCAATGCCAAACTAAAAATACCAACAAAAAAATTACACAAATTACTGGTGCTAGCATCGCATTTATCGGCAACAAAAGCCCGATCCGGCTCGCATTGTCACAATCTTGCGGCGACGGTACTTATATTGATTCTTTTGTCGATGAATACAGTTTTTTAGAACACCTGAGCCTCGAACAACCGAGCTACGATTTAATCGTTAGCCACGGTACATTCAACCACTTTAGTACTCAGGTAAAGGAAGATGCCCCACAGTCAGACGTCAAATTAATCGAGCTGTCTAACCCAACAGCTTTTGAAACGCTGCCACAGTATGAACAATCAAATATTACCCAGCTAGCCCCTGACATTATTAAACAACTTATTGGTGACCTTGCTACCCAACATCATTATCAGGGTAATGTCTTATTATTAGACGATACCCCGAGCAATACCTTGCCAATTCGCCAAATGGCTGGCCTTGATTACACCATTCTAGTCACTGATAATATCCATGATGCAATGGCAGCAGCCAAGGCCAGCAGCTTTAGTTTGATCTTGGTTGATTTGAAACTGTTTGACGGTGAGCAAGGATATGATTTCATCACTCGATGCCGGTTATTTGGGCTTAATACCGCAACAACAATTTATGCCTACACCGCAAGCTCGGTTAATTCGCTTTTAGATTTTTGTATTTTAACCGGCGCCGACAATATTTTAGAAAAACCAGTCGCACAGCATCTCACCATTGAACAACTCATCAAGACAAAAAGATCCATTGCAATTGAGATCCCTAATTTTGTGTTGCCAGAGCAACTGCTTAGCCTTACTGGTGAAATATTTATCAATGATGTGACATACTGGCAACGAGAAATTACCCGGTTTTTATCACGCGAGAACGCGACCGGACGCAGTATATACGATGAAGTGTTTAGCTATATATTAACCCTTAGTAACGATGCTGACGCGATCCAAATAATAGATTACCTACTCAAAAGGTTGCATCAGTTTATTGAAAGTAAGGACAAAATGGACTCAACAAATATAAGCTAAGCCGACATCATCATTAACAAAATGGGGGGATAAAAGAGCGTTGGTGTCGTCAGGAAAAAATTATAGTGGTTTTATCACAAGTTAAGGGTCAAAACAAAGGCCCTCGCCGTGCTATCTATATCAACCAATTACAGTCAGTCTTATACAAATGCAACCAAACACCCGGCCAATGTGAGAAATAACTAAAGTAGCGCCACAATTCAGTTTAAAGCTATTCTTGTTGCTCTAATTCTAGTTTTTTCTCCACCAAACCGTTTAACTCACTTAATAACCCCTGCATTTGCCCCTCAAGCAATTTTAGTTCTTGCTGCGCTTGCTCACTTTCATCGCCGCGTAATGCCTGGATTTGTTTATTGAGTTCTTGGATTTTTTCTTTTACTTCCTCAATACGTTGTTCTATTTTTTCTATTGGAGTCAGCTCTTTTTCATCCGCTTTGACACTGTTTTTTTGCAGTTGCTCGCTGGCTTTTTTATTCACCTCAGCTATAGTTTGTTCCTGCTCACTTGCTTGCTTTTCTCGCCCCGCTTGGGATATTGAGACATAAACACCCGCCGATGTCTTTTGCTGTGCGTTTGTTTGATCTTCGGCTAGCTGGACTTGTGATTGCGCACGAGTGGTGGCACCAAGACTTGTTTGGCCGGCTGATAAAAGTTCCATCTAAAATCTCCAACAACAATGTAATTATCGTTACTTATAAGTTTATCGGCACAAAAATAATTTACTTTAGCATGTCGCTGAAAAAACGATTGTAAAACAGCTTAACAATCAATGAGTTCAACCGCTGTGCGGATAAAAAATTCAGAAAAATTGTCCCGCAACGTTAAGACCATCCCCCCTGACACGGTGTGACACAATAAAAGTACTAAGACTCAAATTTCTGTACGTTAACATATTTTAATTTAGAATTTTTCTCCGAATGTTTCTTTATCCCCTATTGGACTCTCTGTATTATGGTTTTACACGCTACATATGTAGCTTTAACCTGAATTCAGGTTAAAGCTAAACAAATAAGGCTAAAAGGATCCCGTTATATTTTGAGTCTTATTTTCACCACGCGAATGTACTTGGACTAACTCATTAGAGCTTTATGTGCTAGTTCTAATGAGTTAGTTCTAGGTATAGATATAAACAAACAACGCTTTTCGCGGGTAAAAAACATTTTTACAAATGAGAAAATCATCACACCAGCGAGAGCTTAAAATTGACTTATGGGGTGGGATAAGTATTAGCAAAGTCGCCTTATTTAATGTCAATAGGCTATGAATTTTCCTGTTAATATTTACTAGTGTATTACTTGATTATACAAAATTTAATCGCTCAGATTTTTGTACAATCATCGCTGCTGCTATTTGAATATAGCTGCCCCAGCTTGATAAAATTGACAATAATTTTGCCAATAAAAGCAATATTACTGTCATACCAAAAGCCCCGATAAATACCAAGGCCTTCGAAAAAGCAATCCCCGTAAAACCAAGCATAAAAAGAGCGTTATTGAGTAAATTCGCTTATCCGCTATCGAGGTTAAGCAACCTGATGGCTAAATTCGCCGCACAAATTAACGCTGAGTTCTTTTCGTACACAGCTTGGAGTTAAGCCCGAGGCAATTAGAAAATGTAATTTTGCAAAAGCGGCTTCTAGTGTCATATCTCGCCCAGCAACCACACCTAATTTATTCATTGTTTCACCGGTTGAATAAATCCCTTGATTAACACTGCCAATAACACATTGAGTGATATTTAGTACCACGATATCTTGCTGGTATGCTTGCTCTAACAATCTTATCAAAGAGCTATCCATGCTCGGGGTATTGCCCATACCGTAAGTTTGAATGATCACGGCCTTAAACTCGTTATGCGCAAAAATAGAGTCTAGAATTAAGGTTGAAATACCCGGATAAACTTGTAATACCAGCACCGCGTTGCATTTAAACTTTGGCACTAAAAATGAGCGCGGCTCAGTTTTGAGTAACA
>Ga0209291_1002707_pt1 | contig 13952 bp, 10 predicted proteins | sample GOMGulsemesocosm_FD_184633 | JGI IMG/M metagenome (GOLD analysis project Ga0209291, IMG submission 184633) | Methane-oxidizing microbial communities from mesocosms in the Gulf of Mexico - GOM9B Gulf of Mexico (SPAdes) (version 2) | ecosystem: Environmental > Aquatic > Marine > Cold seeps...
GTTTTTGTAGAACATGGTTTTTGGGGGAGTAGATGGGCAGCACCAATGGCAAGTTTAATGATTGAGAAATACTTGAAAGGAACTATCTCTAGAAAAGATATGGAAGTGAGAATGTTAAACGGAAGTTTACAACATGTATATGATAGTTTTATAAGTGGAGAACCATTTGAAATTAATAGAAAAAGACCTAGACAATAATGCGTAACAAAGGAAATATATTAGTGCGTATTGACTGGTTAATGATATTAATCTATTTTGTGTTGGTATTCATCGGTTGGTTGAATATTTATTCAGCATCTTATTCTGAAGATTCAACACTTAGTATGATGTCACAGCCTCATGGAAGGCAACAAGTATTCATTGGTTTAAGTATATTCTTAATCATATTAATACTTTCAATAGAAGCAAAATTTTACGAGCGATTTTCAAGTGTAATTTATTTAGTTTCATTATTCTCCTTGGTTGGGTTGTTTCTTTTTGGAAAGAATATTTCAGGAGCTACATCATGGTATTCTTTTGGGGGTTTTAGTATTCAACCTAGTGAGTTTGCAAAGTTTGCAACAGCATTGGCATTGGCTAAGTTTATGAGTGATACGCAAACCAATATTAAATTATTGAATCACTTACTTAAGATATTTGCAATTATATTTTTACCAGCATTAATTATTATTCCACAACCCGATCCAGGTAGTGCGATGATATATGCGGCTTTTTTCTTTGTGTTGTATAGGGAAGGCTTATCTCCAATATATTTATTACTAGGTTTTTCGGGTGCGGCATTATTTGTATTAACATTGGTTTTAGATCCGATGATAATATCAATTATTTGTACAGTATTGGCTTTGGGGATCTATTTTAAAAACAGGAAAAAAAGACAAAGTAAGCTATTGTATGTTGCTATTTTAAGTATGTGTATTGGCTTGTCATATTCTGTTAATTATATATTTGAGAATGTGTTTGAGCAGCGTCATCGTGATAGATTTAATATCGTTTTAGGAAAAGAAGTAGATACAAAAGGAATAGGGTATAATACGGCACAATCGGAAATTGCAATTGGTAATGGAGGATGGACAGGGAAAGGCTGGTTAGAAGGAACGCAAACTAAAGGAGGCTTTGTTCCTGAGCAACATACTGATTATATATTTAGTACAGTTGGTGAGGAATGGGGTTTTTTAGGGAGTAGTTTTGTTGTATTTCTTTTTGTAGCGTTGATATTAAGAGTGTTGCAAAGGGCTGATTTACAAAAATCAAAATTTAGCAGGGTCTATGGGTATAGTGTTGCTGCGATATTATTCTTCCATTTTTTAATTAATATAGCAATGGTAATGGGGGTTTTCCCAACCGTTGGTATTCCTCTACCGTTTTTTAGTTATGGTGGTTCAGGACTCTGGGGGTTCACTATTTTGTTATTTATTTTCATCAAGTTAGATGCAAATAGAATAAATGAATGGTAGTTTAATTACCTGAAACTCCAATTTTTATAATTAGTACTAGCTTCTAATCGGACTTCTTTTTGATCTTCTAGTTCAGGGAAAAAATCTATACCGGTAAGTTGTTCAATTTCATCTACGGATACAATAAATTCATAAAGAGGTTTGTGAGATTCTTTATGAGGCACTAAGAAGGCAATTACTTTAGTTTTTCCTTTGTAATTATCTAGTAATACTTTGTAGAAGTAGTTGGGAACGGTTACACTTTCATGACCTATTGTTTTTAAATTATTCTTTAAAACACCTCCAGTAACAACATATACACCATTGTATTTATTTGCCCAATAACGTGTTTTTTGTTCTAACCTGTTCCATATTCCAGCATTGAAATCGTGTTTTTGAGGAGATATATTAGAAGTCAAAAAAGTTTCATCATGAGCATTTATAGAAAACTTTCTGTCTGCCGCAGGACATAAGTGACCTTTATCATAACCAGAGTTTTTATAGTTTCTCCAATCAGCAGATTTTGTTTTTATACTCTTATCTCTAATAAAATAGGGTCTTTTAAATTGGTTTCTTGAAAGATGATTTTTCTTTAATTCATAAGCAACCCACTCAGCTTGTTCGTGTGTTTCATTGTACGATAAGGAATAATAATCATGATGTACTATATAATCAGTAGTTGATGTTGGCAGGTAAAAAGTATTTGTTACTGAGGCTGGTTTTACTTTTTCGTTATAATTTTCATCAGCTATTTTCTGATCTACTTTATCGTTTAAAAAGTAAAATAAAATGATGACGATAACACTAAGTAAAGTGTAGATTTGTTTACGATTCATAAATTAATTTTTAACATCCAATGCATCTCTTAATGCATTACCAATTAACATAAACGCCATTACCAAACTCATAATGGCAACACCTGGAATAATAGCCAAATAAGGTTTTCCTAAAATAATATAGGAATAGTGGTCTTTAATCATAGCTCCCCAACTTGGAGTTGGCGGTTGCGCTCCTATTCCTAAAAAGCTCAAGCCACTTTCAATTAGTATTGCTCCAGCAAAATTGGCAGCAGAAATAACTATTACAGGTGCTAAAATATTTGGTAATATATGTTTAAAAATAATTCTGAAATCAGTAAATCCAAGCGCTCGAGCAGCGGTTACATATTGCATTTTTTTTACACCCATTACTTGTCCTCTAACAACTCTTGCTACTTCAACCCACATAGTAAGTCCAACAGCTATAAATACTTGCCAAAACCCTTTCCCTAGAGCTAAGGTGATTGCTATTACTAATAACAAAGTAGGGATGGACCATGAAATATTAATGATCCACATAATAAACGCGTCAATTTTCCCACCGTAATAACCAGCTAAAGCACCAGTAAATATTCCAATTACTAAAGAAATAAAAACCGCTATAAAGCCTATGAAAAAAGAAATTCGTGCACCAATCAATGTTCTACTTAATAAATCGCGCCCATATTTATCAGTTCCTAAATAAAATTTCTTTGTGCTAATGTATTGGTTGGCAATTTGATTCCAGTCTGTTTCATTATTGAATACAGCGCTACTAAATTTCTTTTCTAGTTGCGAGCCTTCTGTTTCAGAATACGGTGTAATATAGAGTTGATTGTCATGTATTCTATAGCTTGAAATTGGAAGTTCGGTACTTCGTGTTTTAGTTCCAAAAAATAGCTTATCAATAAATGATTGATCGGATTTGTTTTTTGAAGGTAATGTAAGTATTTGTGTTGTGAAACCAGGAGATTTAGAATGTATGGATAAATGCATTTGATTTGCATTTTGTGAATTGTCAGGTGCAAAAGCATAAGCAAAAACTGCAATGATTCCACAAATAATAATATATCCCAAACTTAAAACGCCCCAAAAATTTCGTTTGAATTTTTGGAGTGCTAAATTACTTAGTGAGCTTGATTTTTCTGACATTTATGTACTAGTCTTTTAAAACTACTTTTTGTTTAACTTTAATATTATTGATTTGTAAATCTTCCAAAACATTTACAGCTTCCTCAATATAAACATCTTTGGCTAAGTATTTATGCCAATCTTTTCTTTTATTACCTAAAACAGAATCTTTTTCAATTAATTGTGTTTCGTAAGGTAATGAAGTAAACGATAAGTCTGTTTTATATTTTCCTATTGCATCAAATTGTTTCCCTATATTTTTTATAGTTTCTTTTTCAGCTAAATAATCACTATAATTTAATGAAGTTTCTTTTTCATCAGATTGTTTTTTGATCCATTTAGCTTGTTTTTCAATTAGCTGTAATTGAGTGTTGTTACTCATGCGTGCTTTACTGTTACTTATGGTTTCTTCATAATTAATAAAGCCATCCCAAGCTGTGTAACTTGCAGGGTCAATTTTATCCCACGGTAATGGGTTGTCTTGGTCTTTTTCTCCAACGTCAATAAAACTATAACGGTCAACAACAACAACATCACTTTTAACCCCTTCTAATTGAGTTGAGCCACCGTTAATTCTGTAGAATTTTTGAGTTGTAAGTTTTAAAGCACCAACATCACCAAAGCTACTATTTCTCATAAATCTGTTTAAATCCATTACGTTTTGAACAGTTCCTTTTCCGAATGTTTGTGAGCTACCAATAATAATTGCTCTTTTGTAGTCTTGCAATGCAGCAGCTAAAATTTCGGAAGCTGAAGCTGATAATTCGTTTACTAATATTACCAATGGTCCATCCCAAACGATGCTAGAATCATTATCCTTTAAAACATCTTTTTTCTTCCCTGATGATTTTACTTGTACAACCGGTCCGTCTTTAATAAATAATCCTGTCATATCAACAACAGTTTGCAGGGATCCTCCTCCGTTATTTCTTAGGTCAATTACTAAACCTTCCATTCCTTCTTTTTTTAAACGGATGATTTCTTTTTTAACATCAGAAGACGCATTTCTACTTTCGGTATAGTCTTTAAAATCTACATAAAATCTCGGGAGGTTAATTATCCCAAAAGTTCTATCGTCTTTTTTGATTAAAGAGCTTTTGGCATAGGTTTCTTCTAACTCTACAATGTCTCTTTCTATTTGAATAACTTTAGTTGTTCCGTCAACTTTTCTAATAGTAAGATTAACAATAGTACCTTTAGGTCCTTTAATTAGTTTTATAGCATTGTCTAATCGCATACCAACAATACTTGTAGGTTCTAAGTCTTTTTCTTGAGCTACTTTTAGAATGATATCTCCTGCTTCCAATTCTTTCCCTTTCCAAGCTGGACCACCGGAAATAAGTGACATAATTTTCACTTCGTTTTTTCTTTTTTGTAAACGTGCGCCAATACCTTCTAATTTACCTGACATATCTTGATCAAAACGTTCTTTGTCCCTTGGGGCATAATATGCAGTATGTGGATCAAAAACTTCAACAATAGCATTAAGATAATTGGTAAACCAATCTTTACGCTCCAGGTCCTTCATAACATCATAATAATCAACTAAAAAATCTTTCGTTTTAGATCTAGCTTCTTTTTCAGCTTCTTTTTTGCTGATTTTCGTTTTTGATATTTTTTTAACTGAAGAAATACTGTCGTTTGATACTGTGTCTTCTGTTAATTCATCGTCATAATTATCAATGGTAGAATATTTTAATTGCTTCCTCCATCTTTCTTTCATGTCTTTTTTAGAATTAGCATAATCTAGCTCTTCATAGTCAGTGTTTAACACTTCATTTTTAGAATAATCAAACGGTTTGTCAATTAAATCGAAAGATAAAGTTTCCCCTTCTTTCATTCGTTTCATTAATCTTTCATAAACTAAGTTGAAAAAAGTTAAATCTTTATTTTTTATCTGATCATCAATATCCATTCTATATCTTTTAAAATCATTGATATCTGATTGATAAAAATATCTTTTTAATGGATCAAGAGAGTAAACAAAGTCATCAAAAACTTTCTCTGAAAACTGGTCATTTATGTCAGACGGACTATAGTGCCATTGTCCTAAAACATAACTGATTAGTTCAAGTAGTAATTTATCTTTATTAGGATCGTCAAATGTTTTTGTAGTAAAGCTGCAAGAAGTGATTGCGATTAAGCATACCAGAGTGGCTATTTTGAAATTCTTTATCATAAATCGTGTCATTAACTGTCTGTGTATGTAAGTTACTGAAAATATCAAGCCAAAGTAATTAAACTCTTCATAAAATTTTCTTAAAAGAAGCTTAGCGGTTTATTAGTAGCTATTTTTGTACTTTAGCGTTTGAATAACAAATATAAAAAAATGAGCGACAAACCTCTTATTTTAGTAACGAATGATGATGGAATTACTGCTCCAGGCATTAGAGCTTTAATTGAAGTGATGAATGAATTTGGAGATGTTTGTGTTGTAGCGCCCGATAGTCCACAAAGTGGAATGGGACATGCGATAACATTAGATTCTACATTGCATATAGAAAATCTAACTATAAAGGATGGCTTACAAACAGAGTATAGTTGCTCTGGTACACCTGCAGATTGTGTAAAGCTTGCGGTAAATGAAATTTTAGATAGAAAACCAGATTTATGTGTTTCGGGTATCAATCACGGTTCAAATTCAGCTATAAATGTATTGTATTCTGGTACGATGAGTGCTGCTATTGAAGCAGGTATCGAGGGGATTCCTTCAATTGGGTTTTCTTTGTTAGATCATAGTTGGAATGCGAATTTTGAGCCTTTGAAAAAACATATTAAAACCATAGCTAAAAATGTTTTAGAAAATGGTTTGCCAGAGGGTGTTGTATTGAATGTGAATTTCCCAAAAGAGTCAATAAAGGGGATAAAAGTTTGCAGACAAGCAAAAGCAAATTGGATTGAAGAGTTTGATAAAAGAACTAGCCCGCAAGGGAAAGAATATTATTGGCTAACCGGTGAATTTGTAAATTTAGATAAAGGACAAGATACTGACTTGTATGCTTTGGAGAACAATTATGCAACGGTTGTTCCTGTTCAATTTGATTTAACAGCTCATCATTTTATGCAAAACTTAAATACGTGGGATTTTGAAGATTAAACAAGAGGTTTTAAAAGGTTTTATTGCAGGTATTATTTCATCAATTATTGGAATATTTATTTGTACAGCGCTATTGTCAAGGGTAAAAGGTAAAAGTATAGAAGCTACTTTTCAGTTATTCAAAGCAGAAGGACATTTATGGATGCTAATTGCTCTTGGGGCAATTGCAAATCTAATCGTGTTTTTTATATTTCTAAAGAAAGATTTAGATTATAGGGCTAGAGGTGTGCTTTTAGCAACAATGTTAGTTGCATTTACAGCTTATGGATTTTACTTTTTGTAATTTATAAGTTAGGGCAACGTTTTTATAAAAGATAAACTAAAAGAATGAAGTATTACATTATTGTAGGGGAAGCGTCTGGCGATTTACATGCGTCAAATTTAATGAAGGCGATACTTCAAAAGGATACAAATGCCAAATTTAGATTTTGGGGTGGTGATTTAATGCAATCCGTTGGTGGAACACTGGTAAAGCATTATCGAGAACTTGCTTTTATGGGATTTGTAGAAGTGATCATGAATTTGAGAACAATAACTAAAAACATTTCGTTTTGTAAGATAGATATTGCTGAGTATAATCCTGATAAAATCATTTTTGTAGACTATCCAGGGTTTAACTTTAGGATAATGAAATGGGCTAAAGAATTGAAGTTTGAAACTCATTATTACATATCTCCTCAAATATGGGCTTGGAAGGAAAATAGAATTAAAGCAATAAAAAGAGATGTTGATCATATGTATGTGATACTTCCTTTTGAGAAAGATTTTTATGAAACCAAGCATAATTTCCCAGTTCATTTCGTAGGTCATCCTTTATTAGATGCAATAAGGGACAAAGAATTGGTAGATGAAGTTGAGTTTAGGAAAAAACATGATTTAAGTGATAAACCAATTATTGCATTATTACCAGGAAGTAGAACGCAAGAGATTAAAAAGATGTTGGATATAATGCTTTCAGTAGTTAATGATTTTAAAGATTATCAGTTTGTAATAGCTGGTGCTCCTAGTCAAGAATTTATTTTTTATAAGCAATTTATCAATACTCAGAATGTAAGTTTTATTTCTAATAAAACTTACGATTTATTGAGTTTTTCTTCAGCAGCATTAGTAACATCAGGGACTGCAACTTTAGAAACAGCGTTGTTTAAGGTGCCACAAGTAGTATGTTATAAGGGGAGTAGTGTTTCTTATCAAATTGCTAAAAGAATAGTGAATTTAGATTATATTTCGTTGGTGAATTTAATTATGAAGAAAGAAGTTGTAAAAGAATTGATTCAAGAGGAACTGAGTGTGAAAAACTTAAAAATTGAATTGAATAACATATTGGATCCTTCTTTTAGAACACAAATGTTTAATGATTATTTTGAATTAGAGGAAAAACTAGGAGGGGCTGGAGCTAGTGAAAATACAGCAAAATTAATTACTGCTCATTAAATATTTTAGCTTATGAATAAGTATATTATTGCATTTACAGGAATTGTTTTTTTGGCTTCATGTAGTTCAAATAAACGGGTAATAACATCTAAATCTCCTTCGTCGAAACCTAAAACACATACTACTAAAAAACCGATTCCCTCAAGTAGTGAAAATGAAAGATATACGACATCAGGAAATGAAGTTGTTGCTGCTAGAAGTGTAACTAATAAAATTGTTAGGAAAGCGCTAAGTTATAAAGGAACAAAATATAAGTATGGGGGAACTTCTAAAAGCGGAATGGATTGTTCTGGTTTAATGTTTACTTCATTTAAATCTGGTGATATAATGTTGCCTCGTACTTCAACTGCGCAATCTAAAAAAGGAGTTAAGGTATCAAAATCAAAAGCTCAAAAGGGAGATTTAGTTTTTTTTAAAACTGGTGGAAAACATAGTATTAATCATGTAGGTTTAGTGGTTAGTGTTGACAATAGGGATGTGAAGTTTGTACACTCTTCTTCTTCTAGAGGTGTAATGATCTCTTCTTTAAGAGAAGGCTACTGGTCTAATGCTTTTTCACAAGTTAGAAGAGTACAACAAGGGAGTGGAGCTGTGTCAACTACTGATAGTGGTTTGAGTTCATCTACTTATGTTGTTAAAAAAGGTGACACATTATACGCCATTGCTAGAAAATTTCAAGGAGTGTCGGCTTCAAATATAATAAGTTACAATAAGCTTTCTTCTACAAGTTTGTCTCCAGGAATGGTTCTTAAGATTCCTAAGAAGAGTTAAGTGTTTTAAAATAACTAGATATAGTGATTGTAAAAATACCCTATAGAGGGTATTTCTTTGCATGTACTAATTGGTTATCTTTGTATAGTCCACAAGAAGTTGTGGATTAAGTAAGTTTTTTTGTTATCAACTCTAAGTAATTACGTTGTTAATTTTGTTGACAGATAAATTCTGTTTAGTCTTTTTATATATGATACACATTCTAAAAGATTAAAACCATTTAGAAGTTTGTATAAATTGTAAATAAAAAAAGTCCCTTGTAAAAGGGACTTTAAATTTTATATAAAAACTACTGCTAGTAAAAAGTAGCTCTATTGTCTTCTATAACAGCTTTCTTTTTTAAAGCTTCCATTACCTTACTTCCTACAGCATTGATATTGTTTGCTGGGTCTTTAGCAAATGATTTGTAAGAGTCCATTTTAGGAGCTTCTGTATGCTTGGTTACTTCAATTTTGTAAACTCCATTAACACCATCAATTAGTTCAGAAACTTGTCCGTTTTCTAAAGCAAATGCAGTACCTACAATTTTAGGCTCTCTACCTGCTCCAGGTAATGTTGGGTTACTCATGCTTACTGCGTTAGCAGTTTTAACAGTTGTTCCTTGTCTTGTAGCAATATCTGCTAAAGTAGTTGAAGCTATTTTAGCTCTTAATTGTTTTGCCTTTTCTTGATTTCTTAAAATTGGCAATACTTTAAAAGAAGCATCGTCAGTAGATAGTAAACCTTTTTCTTTTCTACCAGTAACTTGTACAACTGCATAACTACCGTTAATGTCAAATCTTCTGATATCTCCTATGTTTGTGTCGTTATTGAACATCCATTGAACAATGTTACGTTGTGTTCCTTGTAAACCAGGTAAGTTTTCAGATAAGTTAGTGATTTTGTCAACTGGACGTAAAGCATAATTCATTTCTTTAGCTTTTTCGTCAAATTTACTAGCGTTAGCTTCAACTTCAAACTGACTTGCTTCAGCATAAAATGCATCAATAGTTTTTTGAGAAGGCTCAACTTCCATAGCAATTGTAGCTACTTGGTATTTGTTTTCTTCTTTAGTGTCAATAACTTTAATTATATGAAAACCAAAGTCTGTTTCAACTAAACCAATACTTTCTTTTTTGTTAGAGAAAACAAAGTCGTTAAATTTAGGAACCATTTGTCCTTCATAAAACCATCCTAAATCACCACCTTTTGAAGCAGATGGTCCGTCAGAATTTTCAGTTGCGAAAGCAGCGAAATCAGTTCCTGAAATTTTCACTTTAGCTAATAATTCATTTGCTAATGCTTCGGCTTCTTCTTTAGTTCTTTTTACTTCTGGATTAGCTCTTTGAGCTCCTTCATATGCAATTAATGCATGACTAGCTTTTACGGATGGTGCTACCTTGGTACCGGTAAGCTTCATTATTTTTGTAAATTCACCTGCAGTGTATGGTCCGTAAGTTTCACCAATTGCCATTGAGTCTACTAATGCTTGAATTGGCGCTTCTAAAGCTGATTTTAATTTATAAATACTATCGTATTTGATAGTTGAGTTTTCATTTACAAAGTTTTCAAGGTCAGTAGATGTCTTTAGAGAAGAAAGTAACCCATTGATTTTTTCCTTAGCAGCATCCTCATCTTCTTTTGATGGCTTTTCTTCAAAGTACACGTATCTTACAGCAGCGTTTGCTTCTTCTTGAAACTCATTTTTATGAGCATTGATGTATGCTTGAATTTTATCTTTTGAAATTGTAATAGTAGAATCTGCGATACTAGAAAATGGTAATTGAACAAACTTGATGTCAACTAAATCATTTTGCATTTTGTAAGCTAATTCACCTTCTTTTTCTGTTGGTAAAGATCCTGCTTTAATTAAAGCATAGTATAATTGTTGTTTACCATTGAAAGCAATGTTCTTTTCTTGTGATTCCCAGGCTTTTGGATTCGCTTCAACCTGAGTTTCAATAAATTCTTTTAATTTACCTTCGTCAAATACACCATCTTCATTTTTAAATTGAGCTAGGTTACTATAGTTGTTTTTGAAAAGTTCCCACATTTGGTCTTTTTCAACAGTGATTCCTAATTTGTCTAATTCTTCTTGAACAAGAATTCTAGTTACTTCTTGGTTGTATACATTGTTAGCAACTTGCATGTTTGTTTGTTGTCCGCCTTTTTGACCAGCTTCAACTTGTTTTGCAAATGCTTCTCTATGAATAACTTCATCGTTAACTTTTGCTACAAATTCTTTAGTTCCACCATTTGCGAAAAAATCGATCAATTTTGTAGGGTCAATTAGGAATGCAAATAAACCTAATGCTATAATGAAAATTAAAAAAATTGATTGTTCACGTATCTTACTTAAGATTGCCATCTTTAAATGTATTTTAGTATATTAAGATAGCGAAAATAACGTTTTATTGTATAAAACAAAAGAGTTTGTATGAATTGTTATGTAAATTATTTAGGAATGCTTTTTATGATCGTTTTTTTGTAAAAAGCGATATGAGTTTTAGTGGTGTAATTAGTTAGTCTTTAAATAAAACTTCAAGTTTTACAAGATCTATTTTAGTGTTTGAAGCCTCTAGTACTGTGAATAAATAGTTGTCTATATGTACTGTTTCTCCTTTTTCAGGTATACCTTCAGTGTTATAAACTATTAAGCCTCCTAAAGTTTCATATTGTTCTGCGTCAGGTAGGTTTAATTTAAATTTTTCATTTATGTAATCAACATCTTGTCTTGCTGAAAAGTGAAAGATGTTTTTTGAAATTTGTTCTTCTGTTAAAATAATGTTGTCATACTCATCCTCAATTTCTCCGAAAAGCTCCTCGATAATGTCTTCAACTGTCATCATTCCAGAAGTTCCTCCGTATTCATCTAATACAACTGCAATACTTTTCCTTTTTTTAATTAATGCATCTAAAGTTTCGCTAATTAGCATTGTTTCAGGAACAAACTCTATTGGGTGTATGATTGATTTTATTGTTTTAGGTTTTTTAAATAAGTCAAAAGAGTGGATGTATCCAATAATGTCGTCTATCGTGTCCTTGTAAACAAGTACTTTTGTGAAACCGGTTTCAGTAAATAATTGTGTTAGTTTTTTTGTGTTTTCATGTAATTCAACAGCTACTATTTCAGTTCTGGGTACCATTACTTCTCTAGCTTTAACCTCAGCAAATTCTAGTGCGTTTTTAAACATTAATATCTCGGAATCTACATCATCTTCTTTGTCAACACTCTCCATTTGTTCTGTAATATAGTTCCCTAATTCTATTTTTGAAAATGTTAACTGTAATTCATCACCTTCTGTTTTAAAGAATTTTCTTAACACGAAGTCCGAAATATGCATTACAAACCATGAAATTGCATAGAACAGGTAGTAAAAGATATAAGTGGGTAATGCAAAGAATTTTAATAATGTGTTTCCGTAGATTTGAAAAAATACTTTTGGCAAAAATTCTGCAGTTACTAAAATTACTAATGTTGAAATTATAGTTTGGATCAGTAGTTTGAAATTTAAAATTACATAATTTAATTGCTCGTTTTGTATTGGTAACATTCCGTTTAACCAATCCATGATAAAATCTCCCATAAATAGTCCGTAAATAACTAAAGCAATGTTGTTTCCAACAAGCATTGTGGCTATGAACTTTGAGGGGTTTTCTGTTAATTTTGAGAGTATTTTTGCTATAAAACCACCCTTCTTTTTTTCTAATTCAATGTGTATTTTATTAGAGGATACATAGGCCATTTCCATTCCTGAGAAGAATGCAGAAAGCATAAGCATGATGATGATGATAGTTAATTGAAAGATCATTATGTAAATGTAGTAAAAACTTTATTGCGTATCAATGCAAATTTTAATATACTAATATGTATGCAATAAAAAATCCCTTTAGAATATTCTAAAGGGATTTTTTATTGTATTTAAAGTTGATTGCTAGTCAATCCTGATTGAGGATTAACGTTGCTTTTTAAGTGTTTTTTTAACTTCAACTTGTTGGTAGCATTCAAATACATCACCTTCTTTAAGGTCGTTGTAGTTTTTAATTTGGATACCACAGTCATAACCTTTAGCAACTTCTTTCGCGTCATCTTTGAAACGCTTTAATGCTGCTAATTCTCCATCAAATATAACTACTGAGTCACGTATGATACGGATTTTACCGTTACGAAGTATTTTACCAGAAACTACCATACAACCTGCAATTGTACCAACTTTAGATATTTTGAATAATTCACGAACTTCAGCAGTACCAGTGATTTCTTCTTTAATGTCAGGAGATAACATTCCTTCCATTGCATCTCTTAAGTCGTTTATTGCGTCATAGATGATAGAGTATGTTCTGATGTCAATCTCTTCTAAATCGGCAACTTGTCTAGCTTTTCCTGCAGGACGAACGTTAAATCCGATAATGATTGCTTCAGAAGCAGATGCTAATAATACATCTGATTCAGTAATTGCTCCAACACCTTTGTGTATAATATTTACTTGAATTTCTTCAGTAGATAATTTTTGGAATGAATCTGTTAATGCTTCAACAGAACCATCCACATCTCCTTTAAGGATGATGTTTAATTCTTTAAAGTCACCAAGTGCGATACGACGTCCAATTTCATCAAGTGTAATATGACGTTGTGTTCTTACCGATTGTTCTCTGTGTAACTGAGTACGTTTTGTAGCAATAGATTTTGCTTCTCTTTCGTCTTCAAATACATTAAATTTATCTCCAGCTTGAGGTGCTCCGTCTAATCCTAGTATTGATACAGGAGTAGAAGGTCCGGCAATTTTAACATCGTCACCTCTTTCGTTTTGCATTGCTTTTACTTTACCGGTGTGTTTACCAGCTAATAAGTAATCACCAATTTTTAAAGAACCAGCTTGTACTAATATTGTAGAAACATATCCACGACCTTTGTCTAAGAATGCTTCAACAACAGTTCCGGTTGCGATTTTATTTGGATTTGCTTTTAGATCTAATAATTCAGCTTCAAGCAATACTTTTTCTAATAATTCATTAACACCTAGTCCTGTTTTAGCAGAGATATCATGTGATTGAATTTTTCCGCCCCAGTCCTCAACAAGTAAATTCATAGCTGCTAAGCGTTCTTTTACTTTTTCAGGATTTGCAGCAGGTAGGTCTACTTTGTTTATTGCGAATATGATAGGAACTCCTGCAGCTTGTGCGTGAGAAATTGCTTCTTTTGTTTGTGGCATGATGTCATCATCAGCAGCAATTACAATAATAGCAATATCAGTTACTTGAGCACCACGTGCACGCATTGCAGTAAAGGCCTCGTGACCAGGAGTATCT
>Ga0209291_1002709_pt1 | contig 13949 bp, 20 predicted proteins | sample GOMGulsemesocosm_FD_184633 | JGI IMG/M metagenome (GOLD analysis project Ga0209291, IMG submission 184633) | Methane-oxidizing microbial communities from mesocosms in the Gulf of Mexico - GOM9B Gulf of Mexico (SPAdes) (version 2) | ecosystem: Environmental > Aquatic > Marine > Cold seeps...
ATGAAAAACGTTAAACAGCGGATGGAATTAATGTTTGGCCGAAAACATAAATGGCAACAATCTAAAAAAGATAATTATTTTGAAGTGATAATGGAGTGTCCAATTGCTTAATGTTTTGATAGTAGATGATGAACGATTAGCACGTGTTGAATTGAATCGTTTATTGAGTAAATTTGATTTCGTTAATGTTGTTGCACAAGCAAGTAATGGGCAACAAGCAGTCGAGTTGTTAGAAAATCATGTTATCGACCTCGTCTTTTTGGATATACAAATGCCAGAAATGACGGGATTAGAGCTCGCTCAACAATTAGATCCAAGTGTAAAATTTGTATTTTGTACGGCTTTTAATGAACATGCGGTTGATGCGTTCTCCTTAAACGCCATAGATTATATTGTTAAACCCATTAATGTTCAGCGATTAGAACAAACCTTACAGCGTGTTCAAAGTACATTAATAAGTGACGAAAAAGAAACCGTTGATTATCTCCCAGATGATCATGGATTACTCCTTAAAATAGGAGACAGTAGCCGCATCATTAGATTGGAAGAAATAGAACGTTTTGAGTCGGTAGGTAATCACGTCGCGGTATTTACTAACCAAGGTAAATCCTATATCCATTCATCACTAAGTAACGTTGAAAAAAGGCTTAATCCGGCACAGTTTTTCAAAACTAGTCGCAGTGAAATAGTACGTATTAATAGTATTCAACGATTAGAAGAAGGCATGGCGACAGGGAGTCTTGTCGCTATTATGAAATCTAACGAACAAGTCGATGTGAGTCGCCGTCAAGTACAAAACTTAAAGCAGCTTTTTAACGTTTTCTAAAGAGATATTATAATGATTGAAGGTGTTATAGAAGCCAGCAGCAGTTTATTTAGATTTATATTTGTCGACTTTATTATTGAGATCCTATGCAAAAAATTAGGCTATTATATTTTAAGGTTGTTTAATAAAAACATTAACCCTAACAGTTTATTTACTGTTTTTGTTGGTTTTATCAGTTGGTGTATTTTAATTTCTAGTGGTATTTATCTACTAACCTAATACGCCATACTTATCCCTTAGTGGATAACTATGTTATCTACTAATCCTACTAATTCATCTATAAAAATAGCATCCGACAACATTTCTGTATCTTCAATTAGTGCTATCTGAACAAGAGAATCAATTGTATTAGTAATAATAAAAGCTTTAGTTTTTATTAGCCTATCATCTTTATTCTTCCCTAATTTTGTTGCTAATAATGATGCAATGACGTGTTCAAAAGTAGTTGTTGCCTTTCTTAAAGCTTCTCTGCATTCCAATGAATTGACTTGCTGATGTAACAGCTTAGTTAATTCAATATCATCTAAATGTATCTGGATAAGAGTTTGAATTAATTGACGGAAAAGAGACCTATCTAACGCGCCATTCCAGCCTTCAATAACCGCTGTCATGTTATCAATTTCTTGCTGAACATGCTGTTCTATTAAAGCGGCAATTAATGATTCCTTGTTTGGAAAATATTGATACAAAGAACCAATACTTACTCCTGCACGCTCAGCCACATGATTGGTTGTTAAGTTTTGAGCGCCAACGGCTAATAAAATGTGAGTAGTAGCCTCTAAAATTGCCTCTACTGTAATCTTAGAACGTGATTGCTTAGGAGATTTTCTTGATTTAGTTGCCATTAAGCCCTCCTTATACTAATGCGAGTAGTTTAATAAGATGAATATTAATATCATAATAATATGAGTTTTACTCATATTAAATGTATTCATGAGGATTGTATTATGACAATTAGAGAGTTACATATTCATTTTGAAGGCCATGATATTGCTGTATTAGCGGGCAATGAACATATTGATGAGCCCGCTATTATCTGTATTCCCGGTGTGTTAGCTCCCGTTAATTTTTGGTTAGCATGTTTACCAGAATCCGTATTACAAAAACGACGTTGGTATTCTATTAGTTTACCGGGTCATCACCCATCAAGAGTCGCGGATGATTATAAACCTGAAGATGTGAACGAAGACTGGTTAAACCGCCTTTATCAATCTGTAATAGTACAGCTAGTGGCTGATAGAAAAGTTGTGGTAATTGGACATTCAACAGGCGGGTTTTCGGCGTTAAATTTAGCCGTAAATAATTTCGATTCATTGTTAGGAATAGTCAGCGTAGCAGGCTTCTTTAAAGGTGATTGGGGCGGGATTGAAGGTCATCTAATTAAATTAGCGGGCCTAGGTAAGTGGTCCAAACCGTTGTTTCAGTTATTCCTAGCTGTAAGTCGTAGTGTGCCTGCTGTACAAAAATATATGGCATCGTTATTGACGTTCGATCGCCAGGCTTATTACAACTCTCCTATAACCCCAAAAATGCTCAATGAAATTCAATATAATATGCAAAGGCAAAAGCTGGCGAATTTATTTCCATTATTTAACCGCATAGGTCAACTAGATATATTTTCTAAACTCAAAAAAATTCAAGTGCCAGTCACTATCATGGCCGGCAGTCATGATCCCGTTATTAATGCTGAGCAATCAATAAGATTAGTAGGGGAGGTCAGTCATCCTCATGTCGTATTATTCGACCTTGCGGGTCATATGCCTTTTATGGAAAGAACTGAGCAATTTAATGCTGAACTTTGCTGTGCTATTGATTCCTATATTAAGCTTGATAATACGCAGGGAGTAAATGATGAATTATCCAGAATATAGCTCAGATCTTAAACATATTTATCAATCAGAAGTTTATGGATCTAACGTATTTAAAATTGCTATGAAACTAACTAATGATCCGATAAAAAAAGAGAAGTGGGATTTATTGTATAAGTTAGAAGTTCAAACACTAAAAAGTTTCCTTGAACATATTGAATCGACTCATCAACGCTGCACTTATCCTTGGTTTTGGTCAATAAGGGGGTATGTTGATGGCGTAGCCATAACATTGTTTCCTTGGAAGGTATCGATGAAGATTCTGGCGAAAGAAACACAAAGCTTTACTAAAATTTGGAAGCGACTTAAAACAAATTGCTCACCTAGTGATCAAGGTTTCTTTGATTATATATATGCTCATGAAAAAGCCATTGAAGCTTTTGCTAAAATGGAAATTACCGACAGTGAGCGTAGTACGATAGCTATACAATCGTTATTACTTCGCTAAATTAAATCAATATCAATATCAATATTAATGTGAAGGTGTGTGATATTTATAACGATGAAATGTACGATGCCGATAAAACAGGAAATAGGCACTTAAATTTTTACTGGGGTAGATGTTATTTTACTCTGATTTATAAATCACTTCTGAATCGGTGAACCATGCATATGCTTCAATTAGAAAAACAGATAATACCAGCCCGCCGCTTATAGACTTTATTTCTTTTTTATTTAGATTGCGCATAATTTTATATTCCGTTTTGTCTGGTTCTTGCCAGATTAGTCAGGTGCTAACTTATCCTGTTTACTCTTGTATTTAAGTAAACTATTTTAGTTAGCGGTTAGTTAGGTTGACTTTCGTTGTCTGTCGAAAGTTTAACGTTGGTCAGCCGCTTTGTTCTCTATACAAGGTAAACCCTATATCCATTCATCACTGAGTAACATTGAAAAACGGCTTAACCCTGCCCAACTTTTTAAAACTAGTTGCAGTGAAATAGTACGCATTGATAATATTCAACGATTAGAAGAGGGCATAGTCACAGGTAGCTTAGTCACCATTATGCTTTCACAACAACAAGTGGATGTGAGCCGCCGTCAAGTACAAAAATTGAGGCAGCTTCTTAGTTTTATTTAAAAGCTATACTTGATATCGAGCTATAACTTTATGAAAGTAAAAAGTTACATTCATTATCATATGAACGGTGATAGGAGACATTCCACCATTAATACTTTTCAAGTCGTCTACATTTATTTCATACATAATTATTCCTTTTATTTAAATAATGGTTAAGGGCTTGTCGCCCTTTTATATAGTTCCATTACAACAACATTTATCCATAATGTATTTGGATATCCACCATTTACGTCTTTAATCTCATTTACATTTAGATCGCGCATAATTTTATACTCCATTTTGTCTGGGTTTTTCCAGATTAGTTAAGTGCTAACCAATTATGTGTACTTATATATATATAAGTCATAGGTTTTAGTTAACGGTTAGTTAGGCTGACTTTAGTTGACTGTCGAAAATTTAACGTCGCCAGCCGCTTTATTATCTATATCGATTTAGCTTAAGAGTTCCACCATTCACTCTGCTTTATTATGATTAATTTCATTAAAATTCCAAGCCCGCCATTTACATCTTTAATCTCATTTACATTTAGATCGCGCATAATTTTATCCTTATTTATATTACTTATGAGGTATATCTATCAATAAAACTCTTTGCTTTGCTATATGCAATAACTCCATCTGTAATTACGCCCAAAATAAAAGTAACAGGCACTCCACCATTAACATTTTTTACTTCATTTACACTTAGATTGCGCATAATTTTATACTCCATTTTTCTGGCTCTTGCCAGATTAGTTAGGTGCTAACTAACCCTGTTTACTTCTGTATATAAATAAACGGTTTTAGTTAGCAGTTAGTTAGGCTGACTTTCGTTGTCTGTCGAAAGTTTAACGTTGATCAGCCGCTTTGTTCTCTATATCAATTGTAAAACCAATACAGATGAATGTTAGTTTGCTACTTTTTCATATCGCTCGTTAATATTGGATAACTGACCATCAACTAACTCAAATATTACCCCTGCTTTTTCAATGGTTTCCTTACGGTGAGCAATCATTATTCTGGTCATGGATAAATGTTGGATTTGTTCACTGATTTTAGCTTCATTTTTGGTGTCTAAATGGCTGGTTGCTTCGTCCATGAATAGCACGCAGGGTGTTTGATAGAGCGCTCTGGCAAGTAATAAACGTTGAATTTGACCGCCTGATAAATTAGATCCCATATCACCTACCATTGAATTAAAGCCCATGGTCATCGCTGTTATGTCGTCATTGATAGCGGCATGTTGGGCGCATCGTTCTATTAATGGGTAATTAGGTTGTGGGTCGAAAAAGCTGATGTTATCCGCAATGGAACCAGACAACAGAGTATCGTCTTGCATAACAGCAGCAATGCTTTTTCTGTAATTTTTAAGGCCTAATTGATTGATATTTTTACCATCTAACAACACCTTGCCTGATGTTGGTTGTAACAATCCCAACATTATTTTCATTAAGGTGGTTTTACCGCAACCTGATGGTCCCGTAATCGCAATAGAGTCACCGGCATCAATAGTGAGATTGATGTTGGTTAAGATGGCAGATTCCCCCTCGTCATAACTAAAACAAACATCTTGCAAGGTAATTTGTCCACTAGGCTTACCTTCATCATTGAGATTAAAAGTAGCTTGTCCTTCACGATGGGATTCAAGGGGTGTTAAAGCAATATCACTAATACGGTCGAGGTGTAGGCGCATCATTTTAAACTGAATCACTTGTTCAATTAAATTCGCAAAGCGATTAGTGAGCTGACCTTTGTAGGCTATAAACGCTAATACCATGCCGACGGATAAAGCATTACTCATTACTAGCGTTGCAGCAAAGTAAATGACTAATACATTTTCAAGACCAAACAATAATTTGTTCACTGCGTCAAAACTGATGTTTAAGCGACCTAGTCGTATTTCACTGTTTATTACATCGCTATAACGATTTTGCCAAATACCTTGGCGTTGTGACTCGTTACCAAACAATTTAATGGTTTGCATGCCGCGAATATTTTCTAAGAAACTACTTTGCTCTTTAGCGCTGCTTTGAATCATTTCTTCCGTGGCTTGGTGTAATGGGCGATATAACGCAAGGCGAATAATGGTGTAAATAGCAATGGCACCAAGTACAACAAGAGTAAGTTTTACTGAATACACAAACATCATGATTAATACAGTGAGCGCCATTACACCATCTACTAAGGTTTCTACAAAACCGGTAGTGATGCGCTCTCTAATTTGAGCCAACGAGCCAAAGCGTGAAACAACATCGCCCACATGACGAGATTCAAAATAACTCATTGGTAAGCGTAACAAATGCCGAAGCAGGTTAACGCCCATTTGCATGTTGAGCAAGCTGGAGAGCCGTAGAATAAGCCAGCTACGTACAGCAGTTGTCACCACAGATATAATAGCAATAAACGCAAATCCTAAAGCAAGTACGGTAAGGAGTGATTCGTCAAAACTGACTAATACTTCATCCACCACCCATTGCATATAATAGGGCGTCATTAAGGTAAACAATTGTAATACTAACGACAACGCAATGAGTTTTATTAGCCCCGATTTTAATCCGGACATTTTTCTCCACAATTGTGAGAGCTTCATTTGTTCGCGTTCTTGTTTCTTTTCAAATTTGGTCGTGGGAGTCAGTTCTAAACAAATGCCCGTGAAATGTTGACTAAATTCTTCAACATTGAGAGTGCGTTTACCAACAGCGGGGTCATTAATAGAATACTTTGAGTTTTTACCTTTGCCGCTCACACCTGTGAGCACAACAAAGTGGTTCATATCCCAGTGTAAAATGCACGGCGTTGCGAGTTTATGTACTTCATCGATGGGGCATTGTAATGCACGACTCGCTAAGTGAAGACTATCGCCCAATTCAATAAGTTGTTGTAGGTTCATGCCCTTTAGATTAGCGGAAAAGCGCTTGCGCATAGCTGGCATATCGAGCTGATGGCCATAAGAGCAAGCCACCATTGCCATTGATGCTAGACCACATTCAGCTATTTCTGATTGAAGAATTAAAGGAGGATTGTTTTTTAATGAAAAATTTATAAAATTTTGATTTTGTTGCATATTAATTGTACTTTATAAGAAAGTTATTCCCAGGGTTTATCTACACGTTTAAATTTAAAATGAAATAAAAGAGCAAACCCAGCAATACTCAATATTGCTATGATTATAATTTCGTCTTTCCCTATTCCAATTATTTTTCTGAAAAAATATAAAGATAACATTGTAAAAAGTAATGTAAAAAATAACTCACAAAAAACTAGAAAAAGATGTTTTGTGATATTTATATTGATTTTTTTATTAATACGTTCCCATAAAAAAATAGCAAATAATACACCAATAAAAATAGAAAAAATTTCCAAATAGAACATAAAAAAACCTTATAAAAACAGCGTATATAACAATTATACGCTGTTATTTTACTAATCTACATATTTGTCATATAGTTTCTTAGCTATCCGACCTAGTGCTGCACCAAGTATAAAGGCAGGTAAAATACCTCCATTTACATCTTGTATTTCATTTACATTTAGTTCGCGCATAATGTTATATTCCGTTTTTCTGACTCTTGCCAGATTAGTTAAATGTTAACTAATCTTGTTTACTTATGTACATGAGTAAACAAGAATAGTTAGGGTGTAATTATTCGAACCAACCAGCTGCGGCACCTGCGGCGCCTGCGGCAAGTCTTCCTGCTCCATAACGAGCAGCAGCCCAAGCTACGGTTTCAGCAATAACCCAAATTGCAGGTAACATTCCACCATTAACATCTTTAATATCATTTACATTTAGCTCGCGCATAATGTTATACTCCGTTTTGTCTGGCTCTTGCCAGATTAGTTAGGTGCTAACTAATTCAATTTACTTTTTTATTTAAGTAAGCGATTTTAGTTAGCGGTTAGTTAGGCTGGCTTTCGTTGTCTGTCGAAAGTTTAACGTTGGTCAGCCCCTTTATTCTCTCTATTGATTTAGCTTTCGCAATGCCAATAAAGATGAATTCTTCATATTCTTTGTCCTACCCTGTCTTAAATAAGCCATTAACTGACTCTACCTTTTAGGCTATACAGAGGTTCTAACAACCACTCAATTAACGTGCGTTGCTCTAACATAATATCGGCCTCAAACAACATGCCGCTTTTCAGATTAAAGTCCTTACCAAATGCTTTTATATGTTGCACATCTAATTGGGCGCGCAGTCGATAAACAGGCTCTTGAAAGCTAATGGGTAATGTCACTTCATTGGGCATAATTAATGCACGGTCAATACGGTTTATTTCACTGTTGATAAAACCAAATCGTTGATAAGGAAAAGCATCGAACCGTAATCTTGCATGATGACCTTGTTGTACAAAACCTGCTGAGCGAGTTGGCAGCAATAACTCCGCAACTAACGTTGAGCCGGCAGGTAAAATATGCAGCAGTGGTTTTGTGTTGGACAAGCTTTCACCTTCCACCACTTGAATCCCTGTCACTGTACCTGCATTGCTTGCGGTGATGGTGTATTGATGACTATTTTCTATTTGTGCTAGTTGACGTGTAATTTCACTTTGTTGACGCTTTAAATTGTTAATTCGCAACGTATATTGCTGTGGCACGTTGGTGATGTTAAAGGCTACTTGAGTTAAGTCATTTTGGTGTTGCAGTAGCAAGCGTTTTACATTCTGTTGTTCTTGTTTAGCTTCTAAAAATGATTGTTGTTGACGCTCTTTGTCTAAATTAGACACATAGCCCTGGGTATTTAGTTTGTCAAAGTGTTGTTGTTGACCTTGTAATAAATTGTATTTTTCGTCGCTTAATAGCAGTTGAGATTGCAGTGCTTGTTTCTCAATGATTAAGGCGTGTTGACGATTGTCTAAATTGGCAAGCTCTTGTGACTTAAGCGTCTTGTGTTGATTTATTTCATCACTGAGTAATGACTGTTGGGTTTGTAATTGCGTGGTCAGTTGTTCGCTTAACTCTACACCGTCACCGTTACGTTGCTGAATAATGACAGTGGCAAGTGCCTGCCCTTTTTCTACGGTATCACCTTCTTTAATCCATAATTTTTCAATGATGCCGCCTTGCGTGGCAAAGCTTTTAATCACGCCTTTATTAGGCATGAGAAAACCACGCACGGTTTCTTTACGAGAATATTGAGCATTGAAAAGGAAGGTAATAATTAGTATAGCAACGGTCGCTAAAATACTAACCGTAAGCTTAATTGATAATGGCTGTGCCAGTGAAATATCACCCGTTAGGCGTTCACTTTGGTGAGAAACAGCTTCCTTTCTAAATAACGACATATCAACTCCTTTGATAACAGAGCGGCGAACTTATCAGTCTAATTGTTAACAAGTCAAATGTTTTTGTAGCATTAAATGTTGAATGTTTTTTTTTTAATCCGAATGGTTTTTTTTTGATCTTTTCGTGTGTTTTTTTTATTCAGCTTGAGGGGGCTGTTTATATTTTATTGGGGGGGGAAGTAAGTGTAAATTAAACATAGGATAAGCATATAAATAATATGCTTATCCTTAATATTAATTAAAACTGGTAACTCATCCCTAATGTTGATCCAGCAATTTTTAAGTCGCCCATTTTCATTGATTGAAGACCGGCATTTAATGCGAAACCATTATCCCATTGATACTGCCAACCAGCCGCTAAAAATAGACCTGCACCATCATCGCTTTTTAGTTTTTCATTATCATTACTAATATCGTAATCATAAAATTGAACGCCAATTTTTGCGTATAAACTATTACGCTGAGTTAATGAATACTGTCCCTTCGCTGCAATCACTAAGTTTGTATATTCAAGTTCATCTGCATCTAAACCAAATAATTTAATATCATTTTTAGTACAGGTAAATTTATCTTTATTGTCGTCGTTACATTCCCAATCATCGATATCAGTTGCGTTATTTAGACCTACTTCAACAGAAAACATTTTATTGATGGCATAGTTGTAATGTAAATATAATTGACCAGCACCATCTCCATCTTTAGTAGAGTTTTTATATTCAGCCGCAACGCCTGATATTTGTGCTCCAATGCTGTGTGGACTTTTGTCTCTGGCTAGTGCTTGGCCTGATGTTGCAATGCTGCCTAGTGCCGTTATAACGACTAATGATAAAGCTTTAATAGTGTTCATGTGTTTTCCTTTAATTCATCATATTTTGTAATTGCAGTGATGATAAAGAATAAGTTCATTTAATACTGTTGGAGAGTGTGGTTCAATTGTTTAAATGTGTAAGATTACGTTCAAAAAAATAACATTTATAATGTAAAAGGAACTTTGACCATGAAATTTAAAATGCTTGCTCCTCTCTCCCTGTTAATGTGTACCCCCTTGTTGGCCGCTCAGGCCGATCAAATAGGTAATTCTCGTTATAGTATATCAACCCATAATGCCCATGCTTTAAATGGCGTGAATGTCGCCAGCATGAATGCTCATATGAAACCTTCAAAAAGTTTTTCTTATGTAAGTTCATTACGTGTTGGCGCAGAAGTAGGTGACGTGGATTTTGTAGATGACATTGAAGATTTGGTTGACGAGCTTGATCGTGATGACATTACATTAGACGAAGCCAATGCATTGATAGAGCGGTTTAATAGCGTGTTGAAGGTAGCTGGAAATGAAGGTTATGCCGATATTAATGTGGGATTAGAAATGCCACTGTCTTTCTTATGGAAACGAGAAAAAGATGCTCTTAGCATAACTACTCGTGCCTATGGTACTGCACACATAGAAATTTTAGATGATGAATTAAGTTACAACCCTCTGCAACAAAGCATCGAAACAAATTCTGCTGGTTATGTAAAAGTGGCCGACATGTTTGAACTCTCTATTGGTTATAGCCGTCTTGTTTGGCAACCTGAACAAGGTGATTTACATGTAGGAGGCAGAATCAATATTCAAAAAATTGGTCTTTCAAAACAAATTATTGGTTTTCAAGCCGCCGATGGTGATGAAGACCTCTCTGATACTTTCTTAGATGATTATGAAGATTTTAAGAAAGACTCAACTCAAGTTTCATTAGATATATCCGCCTATTGGTCTTCCCAAAATTATAACGTTGGCCTGACATTTTCAAACATCAATGAACCAGAATTTGATTATGGAGAACTTGGTAAAAACTGTAATGAATTGACAAATGACATATCAAAAGCAAACTGCTTAACGGCCTTATCATTTTCAGATCGTATTGATTTAACAGAAACCTTTAAAGCAACGAGTTACGCTACTGTCCAAGCTAATTATATTTCTGATTCGCAAAGAGTAAGTGCTGATTTTAGTTTAGAGTCGGATCACGTTACTCCTGTAGGGAATAATGAGCAGTGGATAACCGCATCTGTAGCTTATAAAACGAAAACACCTTATGCACCTAATACGCGTCTAACGTACTCAAATAATTTAACGGGCTCTAAGCTAAAATATTTATCAGGTGAATTAACGTGGGGATGGTTTGGTTTAGGCATGGGGTACTCTCTCGATAAAACAGTCATCGACGGTGACTCTTCTACGCGTGGCGGATTCATTAATTTTGCTATTAGCAATCAATTCTAAAGAGGAAGTTATAATGAAATACCTTAAATCGTTAATAACTTTAAGTCTAATATCTGCTTTAGCCGGCTGTTCGCCTGAAAGTCAAGACAGCGTAGACGATAATCAAGTACCTGTCATCGCCAAAGGAGCCGTCATAGATCCTTTCATCAGTAGTGCTATCATTTTTGCCGATTACGATGACGACGATGTACTCGACTCCTTTGAACCTTGGGCATTTACCGATATTGACGGTTATTACAGCCTTTCCAAAAGTGGAACCGATTATTGTTCTAACAATAGCCGGTTTTGCTTAAAACTACCGAGTGCAGATCCTGTTAAATTAGTGGCCGTTGGTGGTTATGACTCAACTACATTTGAACGTGTCAATTCTCGCTTATCAGGCATGTATGACGGCAGCATGTTATATATCACTCCCTTAACAAGTGTGGGAGACATGTCGTTAAACGAACAAAATACCATTGAAAGAAACCAAAATATTTTACTGAATGCTTTTTCTTCAGAGGATTCGGCATTTGGGTTAGCCTTTAATGTTCATAAGGTGGTTGAATTAATCAGCCGTGCTATTGAAGATGAATATCCACTTATTGGTGATGATAAGGATTTACCCGTTGATGTCACTGGTTTCGTCTATAAAGCGATTAATAAAATAGGTAAAGATGAGCAAGTATCACTTGCTACCTTTCTAACTCAGTTGACTGATGGTCAAATAGAAAAAATATTGATAGATGTGCGCACCAAACTTGACGTGTTAGTGCTTAAACAAGGTTCAAGCAATTTTGCTAAAACAATTATTAAGCAAAGATCCTTACAAGCTAAAAATGCGAACGAGTTAGGGGATCGTGTTAGAGGATTAAGTCTTTCATTAAAAACATTACACAATTTATTAACGACTCAATTATCACAAGATTTTACAGAGTCTAAAATTCGCATGTTGCAAGTAATGGCAAATAATGCGATGGGTTTTTCAGCGCCACAAGCACAAACCGTTAGCGATATACTCGAGACGTTAACTACAGATGATGCCTTTTTTTCTCATCTGCAAAAAGACAGTTTTGACGCTCATTACTTTGAAAATCTTACATCGATGGCGAGTGTTGATGCTGGAAAAGTTCGAATGGATAATCGTTTGGCTATACCGACATCTATAATAAATATGCAATTGGTACTCAAAGATAAGTCGGAAAAAAGAGATGCAGTTATTGGTTTTTTCTTTGATGGCAACATTGATGCTAACTCTAATGGAAAAGACGGCGAAACGGTAACAGCCTGTGTTAAATTTCAAAATTTGAAAAAGCCAAGCGATTCCCAAAATACTAACGGAACAGTACTCACAGGTCATTGGGATAGAACTAATTATATAATTGATTTGACATTAACACTTGGCGGAACAGAAGAAGCCCTTCGTATAAAAACAACGGATAGCAGCAGTTTTAGATTCGATTATGATAAAACAGAGAAAAACTGGTCGACGGTTTCGTCATTTACCGCTACGACTATCGACGTTCCAACAACTAATGAGCAATGCAAAACTTGGATTGCTGGTTTATAACATTTGTCACGATAAACAATAGCGACACATGGCACCGTGTCGCTTTCTAATTAATATATGGGTATCCAGTTAATGATTAGTCCACAAGAAATAGGCAATGCCTACGATCAAATAACTCACCTGTGGGAGCTAGATGGGTTTGATCGCACTAATGGCATTGCCCAACATCAACGCGCTATTAGTTTTGTTAAAAATAAAGGGTTAGCGTTAGATGTTGGTTGCGGTAGTACGGGCCGGTTGATTGAATTAATGACTCAACAAGGCTTTGAACCACATGGCATAGATGTATCAGAAAAGATGCTGCTTTTAGCCAGACAAAAACATCCCAATATAAATTTTTTTAATGACGATATTTGCCAATGGCAGGCATCAACTCAATATGACTTTATTAGTGCGTGGGACAGTATTTGGCATGTGCCCTTAGCACAACAAGAAGCGTTAATAGTTAAGTTAATGTTGTGGCTTAAAACTGGAGGAATTTTTATATTTTCGGCAGGTGGCTTAGACGAACCACAACAACATACTGATAATGCCATGGGCGTAGAAGTCTATTATTCTACACTTGGCATTAACCAGTATTTAAAGGTGATTGCTGAAAACGATTGTGTCTGTCGGCATGTTGAATATGATCAATATCCCGAACAGCATGTTTATTTCATCGTTCAAAAGCGATAATTAATGAAGACTTGATCAGTCGTTAATCATTTCAGAAATCATCAATGTATGATTATTAAGAGAGTGCTTCAAAATCATCTTCGCGCAACTTAGCACTACCGTCCGTTTGCAAAACCCATAATTCTTTATGAATAACACCTGATGCATTGTTCATTGACCAGCCTGATGTTAACAAAGCGCTTGTTTCATCTAATACATCAAAGTTAGGATCAATATAAGCGACATCTTTAAAACCATCATCAATGAGTTTCTGCCAAAACTGTTGAATTTCTACTGTCCCCTTAAATGTGCCAAAAGGGCGAGCGTGCATTATTGCATCACTTTCATACATCGCAGCACAAGCCGCTGCATCTTGCGTATTGAATGCATTTTTCCATTGTTGACTCGCTTTATTTACAGCCGTTAAAACAATGTCTTTTTGTTGGTTAG
>Ga0209291_1002710_pt1 | contig 13948 bp, 9 predicted proteins | sample GOMGulsemesocosm_FD_184633 | JGI IMG/M metagenome (GOLD analysis project Ga0209291, IMG submission 184633) | Methane-oxidizing microbial communities from mesocosms in the Gulf of Mexico - GOM9B Gulf of Mexico (SPAdes) (version 2) | ecosystem: Environmental > Aquatic > Marine > Cold seeps | place...
TTACATGAAAATTGATGCCATTGTTACCGGTGAAAGCATCGCGCAAGTTTCAAGCCAAACCTTACCTAACTTGGCTGTTATTGATAGATCAACGACAAAGTTAGTGATACGCCCGTTAATCACTACGGATAAACAAGAGATTGTCGATCAAACCAAAGCATTAGGCTGTTTTGATTTGGTGGCCTCTATCCCTGAATACTGTGGTGTTATTTCAGATAGGCCGACAACGCGCGCTAAGCTTGAAAAAGTTGAGGCCGAAGAAGAAAATCTCGATATGGATATTATTGATCGAGCGTTAGAGAGAGTGTGTACTTCTAGAATTGATGACATTGTCAAGAATTTAGAGGCAAAAGCAGAAATAGAAATACTGACTAAGGTTTCAGAGCATCAAAAAATTGTTGATATTAGAGCGCCACATGAGCAGGAAAAGAAACCGCTAAATATGCCTGGTTGTGAGGTGCTCATCACTCCCTTTTATGAGCTTGAAGCGCAGATGGAGCATTGGAGCGAGGATGTTGAATATCTTTTATACTGTGATAAAGGCGTAATGAGCCAGCTACATGCACACAGTTTGCAAGAGAAGGGCGTATTGAATGTAAAAGTATATAGACCTAAATAAGCGGTAGCGTCAAAGGTTTGTTATATGAAATATGTTCCTTTCTCAGGCTTTTTGATTGTTGACAATGTCTATTTTAAAACAATCAACTGGCTATAAGTGGTTGCAGAAAATGGGTTTTTCGGGTTTAATTAGCGTCGTTTTGTGGGAAATATCAGCATGTAGGCGACAATATGTCGTTTATGTATTTAACCGCAAACGTCGATTTTACTGTGAAAGGAGAAGTTACTGATGGAAAGTCTTATCTCACAAGGGGTGTCATTGATGGTTTTTGGCATGGGCTTTGTGTTTGTCTTTCTCACTCTGCTGGTGGGCGTTACGACCTTAATGTCGAAACTGGTGACAAAGTTTGAACCAGAAGCAGTGCCTGTGCAAAAAAAGCGCAGAGCAATGGCCCCAAAGGCAGCACAAGCTGATAATGATGAATTAGTCGCTGTTATTACGGCAGCTGTTCATCAATATAGATCGTAGTGCTAACGTTTTTTAAATAAATAGTTAAGTATTAACAGCAACATATTTTAACGAGAAGGCCTTGTAAAACATGTCAGATGCTAAGAAACCTTTAGGTATTACAGATGTAGTACTACGCGATGCACACCAATCTTTATTTGCTACGCGTATGCGTATCGACGATATGCTCCCGATTGCTGAAAAACTAGACAGTATTGGTTATTGGTCCCTTGAAACATGGGGGGGAGCAACGTTTGATTCCTGCATTCGCTATATCGGCGAAAATCCTTGGGAGCGTTTACGCGCGCTGAAGGCCGCTATGCCAAATACCAAACAACAAATGTTGTTACGTGGCCAAAACTTACTCGGTTATCGTCACTATGCTGATGATGTGGTCGATAAGTTTGTCGAACGCTGTGCCGTTAATGGTATTGATGTTTTTCGAATTTTCGATGCAATGAATGACCCTAGAAACTTAGAGCGCGCTATTAAAGCGGTTAAGCAAACGGGCAAGCATGCTCAAGGCACTATCTCATATACAAAATCTAATGTGCACACTATTGATAGCTGGGTTGATTACGCAAAAGCGTTAGAAGACCTCGGTGCTGATTCTATCTGTATTAAAGATATGTCAGGTATTTTGGTGCCATATGATGCCTATGAACTGGTGTCACGTTTGAAGGCACAGACGGATTTAGAAGTACAGCTACACGCACACGCCACATCTGGTCTCTCAGATATGTCAATATTGAAGTCAATTGAAGCGGGTGTTGATAGAGTAGATACAGCGATTTCATCAATGTCGATGACTTATGGTCACACTTCAACAGAGTCTATCGTTGCTGCCTTACAAGGCACTGATCGTGACACTGGCCTTGATTTGAATGCGCTTTCTGAAATCGCTGCTTACTTTAGAGAAGTACGTAAAAAATATGCAAAATTTGAAGGTTCTTTGCGCGGTACAGACTCGCGGATATTGATTGCGCAAGTCCCCGGCGGCATGCTGACAAATATGGAGTCGCAACTCAAAGAGCAAAATGCAGCTGATAAGTTTGATGAAGTATTACAAGAAATTCCAAGAGTGAGAGAAGATCTAGGTCTTATCCCTCTAGTGACGCCTACCTCTCAGATTGTTGGTACTCAAGCAGTTATCAATGTGCTGATGGGTGAACGGTATAAGAGTATTTCCAAAGAAGTACAGGGGATTCTTAAAGGTGAGTACGGAGCTGCTCCTGCACCTTTTAATCAAGAACTGCAGCAAAAAGTGCTTGCGGGGAAAGAAGCGATCACTTGTAGACCTGCCGATTTGCTTTCATCTGAAATGGATAGCTTAACCGTTGAGTTAGAAAAACTGGCGGCAGAAAAAGGGATTGAATTAGACGCTGGTGAAGAGAAAGTTGATGACGTGCTGATCTACGCACTTTTTCCACAAGTAGGTTTGAAATATTTAGAGAACCGTAATAATCCGGAAGCATTTGAGCCGGTACCGACAATTGAGGATGCAATGACCATGGCAACAAAAAATAACGGCCCACAAGTTTACACTATCTCTGTTAATGGCCAGGACTATGTTGTACAGGTAGCAGAAGGTGGTGATGTTTCTGCGATTGCTCCAAAAACTGCTGCCTCATCACCTGCAGCTGTACCGGTCACCGCCGGTGAAGAAGTGGTTGCTCCATTAGCTGGTAATATTTGGAAAGTAGAAGTGGCTGCCGGTGAATCTGTTGAAGAAGGTGATGTGATTGTTATTTTAGAAGCCATGAAAATGGAAACTGAAGTGCGCGCAGCTCGCTCGGGAATAGTTGTATCAGTTGATGTTAAAGAAGGTGATGCTGTGCAAGTTGGCGATTCACTAATTACTTTAGCATAAGGTTCTGAAAAATGGATAAGATTAATGACCTCTGGCTAGCTTCAGGTGTTTATAACCTGCAGCTAGGTCAGTTTGTAATGTTGCTGGTGGGGTTGGTGTTATTGTACCTCGCCATCAATAAAAAATTTGAGCCACTATTACTTGTACCAATAGGTTTTGGTGGCATCCTTGCTAATATACCTGAGGCTGGTCTCGCATTTTCTGCTGTTGAAAATGCAGTGCACTTTGCTAAACCTGAAGTAATGAGTGCGCTGGCATCGGCATTGGGTATTGTTAGTACTGAACCACATGCAGTGCTTGAGGCATACCACACCTCTAATGCAAGCGTGCATTCTGCGACAGTATTAGCGGCGATGGATGGTGGCTATGCAAATGGCATGTTGTATAACTTTTATAATGTGGCTATTGCCTCTGGTGCAGCACCCCTGATTATATTCATGGGTGTTGGTGCAATGACCGATTTTGGTCCGCTTTTAGCGAATCCTAAAACACTGTTTTTAGGAGCGGCGGCGCAATTTGGTATTTTTGCTACCGTACTGGGTGCAGTGACCTTGTCTACCTTTGGGGTAATGGATTTTTCTATCCAGGATGCCGCCGCGATAGGCATCATCGGTGGTGCCGATGGTCCGACAGCTATCTATGTCGCTAGCTTGTTATCGCCACATTTGTTAGGTGCAATTGCAGTTGCCGCATACTCATATATGGCACTAGTGCCGTTAATTCAACCACCCATCATGCGTGCGCTAACGACACAAAAAGAGCGCGAGATCACTATGGTGCAATTACGTCAGGTCAGTAAAGTTGAAAAAATACTCTTCCCTGTTGTATTGCTGATTTTGGTTGCTTTATTGCTTCCAGATGCCGCACCTCTTTTAGGCATGTTTTGTTTCGGTAATTTGTTGCGTGAATGTGGCGTAGTAGATCGTTTATCTGATACCGCTCAAAATGCGTTAATCAATATAGTGACAATATTCTTAGGTTTATCGGTTGGTTCAAAGCTATCTGCTGATAAGTTTTTAGATTTGACTACGCTGGGTATTTTGGTTTTAGGTATCGTTGCATTTTGTATCGGCACAGCAATGGGTGTATTGATGGCTAAACTGCTCAATAAAATTGAAGGCGGCAACTCTATTAATCCACTAATAGGTTCAGCGGGTGTATCGGCTGTACCGATGGCTGCTCGAGTTTCAAATAAACTAGGGTTAGAAGCTAATCCTCAAAACTTTTTATTGATGCATGCAATGGGACCAAACGTAGCAGGGGTCATCGGCTCTGCTGTTGCGGCAGGTGTTATGATTAAGTTTGTAGGTTAAAAGTATTTCAGCAGTTGCGCGATCAACTTTCGTTTCAATACCGCTGCTAAGCTTTCAACCATAATCAAATATAAAAGGCTGCTCTTGCAGTCTTTTTTTTGATCTGAATTTACATTTGTACTATCTTCACCGATACTTAGGGCGAAAAAATAAATATAAGTGATTGATTTAGAGGTAACTGTCTTGTTTAGTCTTTTTGGTAAAGAAAAACTTAGTCCCGCGTTAACATTTCCTTTGCATATTCATACAGCGACGCTGTTTATCGTCTTGACCCTTGCCTTAGGAATGGGACAAATTTGGTTTAATTTTCAAAAAAGTACCGAGCTAATTGAAGAAAGTTCAATCGTCTTATACGAAAAGGTGATGCAAAGCGCATTTTTTGAGATGAAAGCAAATCACCAGATGGCGGCAAGCGCTGTTGAAATTGTTGCTGAAGGGGGGCTACCAGAAACCAAAACGTTAGAACAAAGATTAACGTTTTTACCAGCATTGAGTAAAGTTTTAGAAAATAATAAATCGGTAAGTGGGTTTGAAGTAGGCTTTGATGACGGAGATTTTTTTATCGTGCGTGGTATCTATAATGAATACATGCGTGATCAATTTAAAGCGCCGCCCAGCACTATGTATATGGTTGATAGCATTGATCGTATAGATGGGAAGGTCATCTCATTACGTTTATATTTTGACAAATATTTAAATCAAATATCGAGCAAGTTTGTTGAAAATAATGACTATGATCCTAGGAAAAGACCTTGGTATCAGTTGGCTTTACGTACTGAGGGTTATGCAACGACAGATCCCTATCTATATTTCTTTGTTAGAAAAGTCGGTATTACCATAACACTTGAATCAAAAGTAAAAGGGGTGGTGATTGCAGCGGATATCTCACTGGATGATCTCTCTGAAATACTGAAAAAAAATGTAATAACCCCCTCTTCAGAGTTGGTTCTATATGATTCTGAATTAACCGTTATGGCTTATAAAGATCCCAACAAATTGATCGTAGAAACCGTCCATGGCAACGATAAAATTGCGACTGTAAGCGAGCTTGGTAGCACCGTACTCGCTAATTTTGCCAGTGAAATTAACACGGATTCTCGTGAATTGCATTTGACTTATGATTCTGATCATTGGGGAGGGGTCATTAAAGAGTTAGCGGTAAGTGAAAATTTCAGTTTGTTTTTTGCTTTTCTTGCGCCTGACAAAGAACTCTTTGCACAAGCTTTTGAAATTCGTTGGCAATCGAGTTTAATTGCTTTGTTATTGATATGCATAGCAGTGCCAATTGCTGCCTACAGTGCTTATAAGATATCCGCTCCGCTGCGAATATTGACTTTACAGACTCGAAAAATTAGACAATTTGATTTCTCCCCACAAGATTCTCCCAACTCTGCGATTAAAGAAATAGACACACTGGCTAAAGATATGGCTGCAATGAAATATACCATTAGCCATTTTATGAGCATGATAAAGGCATTAGCGGGCGAGAAAAATCTAGATTCACTGTTGGAAACCATTACTAAACAAACCTTGGATATTAGCCGTGCTGATGCTGCGGTTCTTTATTTAATCAATGAAGAGGGGACAGGGGTGGATCCAGTCAGTATCAAACTGGCGACTAATGGCGACACGGATATTAAATTATCCAGCTACGAAATCAGTAAAACTAAAAATATTATTGTTAAATCTATCGAGGAGCGCGAAGCTCGAGTGCACTATTATCGACGTAGGGCAGATAGTGAAACTGATGTGTTCAGCCCGTTATTTGAGCATTTTAACACTCAGAACCTGCAGGTATTAACCTTGCCTTTAAATAATCGTTCAGGCGAGGCCACAGGGATACTCTGCGTTATCAATGACTTTGATAATGCTGATACAGAGAATGTTGATAATCAGGATCATATAGGTTTTATTCAATCGCTATCAGGGTTTGCGGCAGTAACCATGGAAAGTAGGCATTTACTGAAAGCGCAAAAAGATTTATTGGCATCGTTCATTAAATTAATTGCTGGAGCGATTGATGCAAAATCTCATTATACCGCAGGCCACTGCTTAAGAGTGCCTGAGTTGACTAAATTGCTGGCACAAGCCGCAATTGATAAAACGGAAGGGGAGTACAAGGATTTTTCCTTAAGCGATGAGCAGTGGGAAGAATTGGACATTGCTGCCTGGCTTCATGATTGCGGTAAGATCACAACGCCTGAATATGTTGTCGACAAAGCCACCAAATTAGAAACTATCTATGACCGTATACATGAAGTGCGTATGCGATTTGAAGTATTGAAAAGAGATGTGCAGATAGAGTATTGGAAAGGGCAAGTGAAGGGAGAGGATATAAAGCAGTTAGAAGAGTCGCTCATAGCACAAAGCGCTCAAATTGATGCGGATTTTGCATTTGTTGCACAATGCAATTTGGGGGGCGAGTTTATGTCCCTAGAACATGTTAAAAGGCTTGAAAAGATATCGGAACAGACTTGGCAAAGAACAATTAGTGATAGATTGGGCGTGTCATGGGAAGAGGAGATAAGAAAACAAAGAGAGCCAGAAGGTGAGCTGCCTGTCACAGAAAATATCTTAATGGATAAATTGGATCAGATCATATTAAGACATCCTAAAGATATTTTAGATGAGCATAATGAGTGGGGTTTCAAAATGAATACTCCAGAATATCAATATAATAGAGGAGAGATATATAACTTATCCATAAGTAAGGGAACATTAAGTGCCGAGGAAAGATACAAAATAAATGAGCATATAGTGCAAACAATCATTATGTTGAGGCAATTGAAATTTCCGAAGCAGTTACGAAATGTCGAAGAGATAGCCGGCGGGCACCATGAAAAAATGGATGGTACGGGGTATCCTAAGAGGCTGCATCAAGATGATATGTCAGTGTCTGCAAGAATGATGGCAATTGCGGATATATTTGAAGCGCTCACTGCCAGTGATCGACCATATAAAAAAGCCAAAAAATTGAGCGAAGCCATCAAAATAATGCACTTTATGAAAAAAGACCAACATATAGATGGTAGCTTGTTTGCTTTGTTTCTAGAGAGTGGTATTTATTTACAATATGCAAAAAAATATTTGGCAGAAGAGCAAATAGATCGAGTCGATGTTGAACTGTATTTATAGATAAGTTGCCGTTAGAGAACCGAGGATTCCTTTATACAGTATTGGTGATTTGATACTTTTCTACACACCTAAAGTGTTTCGGGAAAGTGTTTGAACGCCAATTTTGATTCGTCTATGACGCTTTTAAGATGGTAACGAAAATTTATATTAGCTGACGAATGTTTTTGTTGGTTAAAAAATAGCAGTGTTTTGCTTTTCAAGCGTTATATTCAACACTTGTTTTAAAAAAAAGGCATAAACTTGACGAATCGCAGGGTTAAGGCATAGACTTTTCGTAAGCAGGCTTTTATGCTCTGTCTTACTCTTATAATGAGTAAGCCTTGAGGATGAGAGTCGAGGTATTCAAATAATAATTAGGAAATCATACAATGAAAAAACTTTTACCTATTGCTGTTAGTCTTGCAGCATTAACTGCGATGAGTGTTTCTGCTTCTACCCTTGAAGATGTACAGTCTCGTGGCGTATTAAAATGTGGTGTTTCTACTGGTCTTGCTGGTTTCGCATCTCCAAATGATAGCGGACAGTGGGAAGGTCTTGATGTAGATGTTTGCCGTGCGGTAGCAGCTGCTGTGTTAGGTGATTCAGAAAAAGTTGAATATGTTCCTCTTACTTCAAAAGTACGTTTTGAAGTTTTAAAATCAGGCGAAATCGATGTTTTATCTCGTGTAACTACATGGACATTTACTCGTGATAGCAGCTTAGGTCTTAACTTCGCTGGCGTTAACTACTACGACGGTCAAGGTTTCATGGTTCCTAAAGCACTTGGCGTTACTTCTGCTAAAGGCCTAGATGGCGCATCTATCTGTATCCAGACAGGTACAACAACTGAGCTTAACGCTGCTGAATACTTCAAGCTAAACGGTATGACTTACGAGCCAGTACCTGTTGAAACTTCTGCTGAAGGTCGTTCAAACTACCTAGCTGGTCGCTGTGATGTATACACAACTGACGCATCTGCACTAGCTGCGCAGCGTTCAGTTTTCGAAGATCCTACGGCACACGTGGTACTTCCTGAAATTATCTCTAAAGAGCCTCTAGGACCAGTTGTTCGTCACGGCGATGATCAGTGGTTAGATATTGTTAAGTGGAGCCATAACGCAATGCTTAACGCTGAAGAGCTAAACATTACATCTAAAAACTTAGATGACCGTGGCGCTAATGCAGCAGATCCATCAGCTCAAGGCCTATTAGGTACTAACGAAGCTAAGTTGGGTGCAATGCTTGGTCTCGATAAAAAGTGGGCTTACAACATCATTAAGCAGGTAGGTAACTACAGCGAATCTTTCGAGCGTAACGTAGGTAAAGAAACTGCGCTTAAGCTAGACCGTGGTCTTAATGCACTATGGACAAACGGTGGCATTCAATACGCACCACCATTGAAGTAATAAATACATAAAAGCATAGTAACGAGCTCATTTTTATTTAACTGTAAATCAGTTACATAAAGATAGAGCTCGTTTTTTTTATAATTTATTTTAGGTTGTCTATAATGAGCGGCAAACAAGTTCAAGAAAACAAGACCGTGACACTAGGCTCGCTATGGAGAGATAAAAAATCCCGCGGTATTATTCTGCAGATGATTGCAGTCATCGGGATTTTGTTGTTTATCGGTAACATAGTCTCAAATACCGTTGAAAACTTGGATCGCTTAGGCGTGAAAGTTGGATTCGATTTTTTGACAGAGCCTGCTAATTACGATATTAATCAAACCTTAATTGCATATGATAGTTCTGACTCTCACTTTAGAGCGGGATTAGTTGGATTACTTAATACTTTACTGGTCGCTGCTTGCGGAATAGTTGTCGCAACTGTTTTCGGTTTTACCGCCGGCGTATTACGTCTATCAAATAACTTCGTTTTATCAAGATTGATGCAGGTTTACGTAGAAATTACGCGTAATGTTCCTGTACTACTCCAGATATTGCTTTGGCACGGCATCATCATACACTCCCTACCAGTGCCTAAAAAAGCTGAAGCATTGTTAGAAGGTGTCATACTGACAAACCGTGGCGCATACTTACCACAACCTATCCCTCAAGAAGGTTTTGGGTGGGTTTGGATAGCATTGTTAGCTGCTGTTGTCTTCGCTGTATTATTTAAGAAATACGCGAATAAGGTACAGATTGAAACCGGCCGGCTACTGCCTGCTATTTGGGTTGGCGCAGCTGTTATTATCGGCTTGCCGTTAGTGACGTTTTTTCTGGTAGGCTCCCCCGTTGAGATTAGTTACCCTGTTTTAAAAGGTTTTAACTACAAAGGTGGTTTTGTCATTAAGCCAGAATTTATGGCTCTGTGGTTCGCGCTCTCTATTTATACTGGTGCATTTATTGCTGAAATAGTACGTGCAGGTATTCAGTCAGTAAGTCATGGGCAGACTGAAGCGGCGCACGCTTTAGGTATCAGACCAGACTTTACCATGCGTTTAGTGGTTATTCCCCAGGCAATGCGAGTTATCATTCCACCACTAATCAGTCAATATTTGAACCTAACTAAGAACTCCTCACTGGCAATAGCGATTGGCTATATGGATTTGGTGGCGACTATTGGTGGTATCTCACTCAACCAAACGGGTCGAGCATTAGAGAGTATGGGTATTGTACTGGGCATTTATTTGTTCATATCTCTGGTTATTTCCGGATTGATGAATGTTTACAATAAACGTGTTGCATTGGTGTCGAGGTAAAATATATGTCAACTGAAACAAAAAAATATCCGGTAGGTATGCATCCGGCGCTACCACCACCTTCAGGCTCTGTAGGCCCAGTTAGGTGGATGCGTGATAATTTGTTTTCATCAGCCTCTAATTCCGTACTGACCCTTTTAGGTTTGTATCTAATCTATGTGATAGTCCCTCCATTTATTCAGTGGGCTTTTATAGATTCAGTCGTATTAGGAGCGGAAAACAGAAAGGCGTGTCTCGCGATTATGGGAGAAGACAGAGGGGCTTGTTGGTCTTTTGTCTATAGAAGATGGGGCCAGTTTGTCTATGGTTTTTACCCTGCTGAGGAGCGCTGGAGAGTAAATGTTGCTTTTATATTGACAGCGATAACTATTGCCATTGTGCTGATGGAAAGGTTGCGTGCTAATAAGCCATTACTCATAGTCGGTGTTTTACTGCCTGTCGTTAGTTTCTTCCTTATTACGGGAAGTAGTACATTTGGTTTGGTCGATGTACCTACAAATAAGATGGGTGGCATTTTATTAACCTTGATTGTCGGTCTCACGGGGATTTTTGTATCCCTCCCAATTAGTATCATGCTGGCTTTGAGTCGTATCTCAAAACTGCCTATTTTCTCGGTGTTTGCTACAATATTTATCGAGTTTATTCGCGGAGTACCGCTGATTACACTGCTATTTATAGCTTCAACATTGCTGTCATATTTCTTGCCAGCAGGATCAAATTTTGATCTGTTGTTACGTGTATTAATTATGGTGACGATATTTTCAGCGGCATATATCGCAGAAGTTATTCGTGGAGGTTTGGCTGCAATACCAACAGGTCAATACGAAGCTGCTGATGCGCTGGGATTGTCTTATTGGCAGAGTATGCGTTTGATTATCTTGCCTCAAGCTCTGAAAATATCTATACCGGGTATTGTAGGTAGCTTCATCGGTTTGTTCAAAGATACGACATTAGTTGTAATTATTGGTCTGCTCGATCCGTTAGGTATCGGTATGGCTGCAATTTCTACAACAGAGTGGGCGGGTTTGAGTACTGAATTATATGTATTTATCGGATTGTTCTTCTTCATTTTCTGCTTTGGCATGTCTCGCTACAGCTTACATTTAGAAAAGAAGTTACAAACTGGACATAACAACTAGGAGCCACCAATGGCGAATAATAATGATAAGCCTGCAATTGTTATTGCGGGTATGCACAAATGGTACGGCGACTTTCATGTACTGCGTGATATAAATATTGAAGTAAAAAAAGGTGAAATTATCGTAGTCTGTGGGCCTTCAGGTTCAGGAAAATCTACTATGATTCGCTGTATTAATCGTTTAGAAGAACACCAGCAAGGTCAAATCATTGTCGATGGTATTGAGCTGACAAACGATATTAAAAAAATTGATGAAGTGCGTCGTGAAGTCGGCATGTGTTTCCAACACTTTAACCTTTTTCCACATCTTACAATTCTTGAAAACTGTACTTTGGCTCCGATTTGGGTACGTGGTATTCCAAAGAAAGAAGCGGAAGAAACAGCGATGCATTTCCTTGAGAAGGTGAAAATTCCTGATCAGGCAATGAAGTATCCTGGTCAGTTATCTGGTGGTCAGCAACAGCGAGTTGCTATTGCTCGCTCTCTTTGTATGAAGCCTAGAACCATTTTGTTTGATGAACCTACTTCTGCGCTTGATCCTGAAATGATCAAAGAAGTGCTAGATGTAATGATTGAGCTTGCTGAAGAAGGCATGACAATGATTTGTGTCACCCACGAAATGGGCTTTGCTCGCAAAGTTGCCGATCGCGTTATCTTTATGGATGCAGGGCAAATTGTTGAAGAGAACACACCGGCAGAATTCTTCGATAATCCGAAGAATGAGAGAACCCAATTGTTCTTAAGTCAGATTCTTCACTAGATTAGCGACAACTTGTCGTTGCTCAGTTAGAATCTAATAAGCCATCGAAAGATGGCTTTTTTTTGCCTAAAATATTTAAACAACCCTCTTTAAAGAAAGCATAGTGAGACCGTTAAATATCAGTAAAGAGATCAAAGGTTGTTGCTCGGTCTGGGGCAATTGCTTAAAATTGTACTTCAATTTAAGCATAACTAGGTGATAGTGTGAAAAGTGAAACTTTGTGTGATATCGGTTTTATTGGCTTGGGAGTCATGGGTAACAATTTAGCGCTTAACTTAGCTGATAATGGTTACTTAGTGGCTTGTTTTGATCTAGATGAAAACAAAGTGACTCAGCTAGAAGACAATGACGCACAACAGCGTGGCGATATGCCCAAAAGAATTTTTGGCTGTAGCTCTTTTACTCAACTGTTAGATTCCTTAACTAAGCCTAATTTATTGATGATATCTGTACCGGCTGGCGATGCTGTTGACCACGTATGTGAGCATTTGATCTCTGCGGGTATTAAAGCTGATGATATTATTATTGATACAGGTAATAGCTTGTGGAGAGACACGGTAGAGCGAGAGAAAAAGTATAAACCAAACTTTATCTTCTTCTCAACAGCGGTCTCAGGTGGTGAAGTCGGCGCGAGATTCGGACCTTCGCTAATGCCATCTGGCGATCCGTATGCTTGGACTCGCGTCGCACCTGTATTGAAAGCTATATCAGCTAAAGTAGACCCGGTTACAGGTAGGCCAATCGAACGTTTTGAACCAGGTAATCCAGTTAAAGAAGGAGACCCATGTGCTGCTTATATTGGTGCCAGTGGTGCCGGTCACTATGTGAAAATGGTGCATAATGGGATTGAATATGCCGATATGCAGTTAATCTGCGAGAGCTACCATGTTTTACGTGAAGGATTAAATTTAACAGCACTAGAAATAGCTGATATTTTTGAAACTTGGCATCAAGGTGTTTTAGATAGCTATCTTATGGAAATAAGTATTGAGGTACTAAGACAACTAGACCCTATCACCGGTGAAGCATTAGTCGATAGTATACTCGATACTGCAGGTCAAAAAGGAACAGGCTTATGGACGGCTGTTTCTGCGTTAGAAGTAGGCAGCCCTGCTCAAACAATCACTCAAGCAGTTTTTGCGCGTTCCCTATCAAGCTTTAAAGAAGAGCGTGTTGCTGCTAGTGCAATATTGGAAGGTCCTGAGCGCATAGAATATAATGAACGAGAAAAGCAACAAATAATAGCCGAGCTTCACGATGCTCTTTATTGCTCAAAAATTTGTGCTTATGCGCAGGGATTTCAGTTAATGGCGTTAGCATCTAAAGAAAAAAGCTGGTCATTAGACTTTGCTGCTATCGCGAAAATTTGGCGTGCCGGTTGCATTATACGTGCAGTTTTTCTGCAAGATATCAGTAAGGCTTTTATTGAGAATGAGCAGTTGCAAAATTTATTACTAGATCCCTTTTTCTCTCATCAAATTACTCAATTCCAAATGAATTGGAGGAAATCGATTGCGACTGCAACTTTGATGGGAATACCGCATCCCGCGATGTCTTCGGCACTTTCGTATTATGATTCGTATCGCTGTAAAACACTTCCTGCTAATTTGTTACAAGCGCAAAGAGATTATTTTGGCGCTCATACTTTCGCTAGAGTGGATCAGCCTGCAAATAAAAAATATCATATGGATTGGAGTGCAAGTCCGAGAGTTTTGAAACAAGTTTAATTTTTTTATCAATCCCTATCTGAGGCTTTAATAAGGTCAAAGGTAGGGGGCGAATATATAAACCATCTAATATTGGTCAATAGTGGCGTTAATATTTCTGTGAATTACACTATTGAATGTTGCTTATTAATTCCCTTTTTAAGTTGTTAACTTTATGCTCTGTGCACGCGTGATATTTAAGGTATTGCGGTTTCTAATGCACATTTTAGCCAACAGCTTGAGTGTATATTTAAGCTATCCTTTCTTTTTCAAAAAC
>Ga0209291_1002711_pt1 | contig 13946 bp, 11 predicted proteins | sample GOMGulsemesocosm_FD_184633 | JGI IMG/M metagenome (GOLD analysis project Ga0209291, IMG submission 184633) | Methane-oxidizing microbial communities from mesocosms in the Gulf of Mexico - GOM9B Gulf of Mexico (SPAdes) (version 2) | ecosystem: Environmental > Aquatic > Marine > Cold seeps...
GGTTGTGATTTTGGTGTTTTCTTAACAGAAAACGGAGGAACGACTTGGGAAAATGCTTCTGGTGATTTTGGAAATACACCTGTATTTGATATGGGGCAAAACTGGAGAACTTGGGATGAAGGTTGTTATGTTCCAGGTGAAATATATGCAGGAACACATGGTAGAGGAATTTGGAGTACAGGTGAATTCTTAGGAGTACAAGAAGCACAAGACAACTTAGAGTCTAAATATTTTGAAGCAGATGTATTGGTTTACCCAAATCCTGTTGCTGATTTTGGTACAATTGCTTTTGAATTAGCTACTAGTTCAGATGTTAATGTTCAGATTTATAATTTATCTGGTCAAATTGTTCAAGAAATTAACAAGAAAGAATTAAATGAAGGAGCGAATGCGATTTCAATTAATACATTGGAATTATCAAAAGGAACTTATATTGTAAAATTAACTGCAGATAATTTATCTAAAACAACTAAGTTTGTTAAGCATTAATTAGTAGACATAATTTTTTTATAAAAGCTACCAGTAAACAAATGTTTACTGGTAGCTTTTTTTTGTACTATTAATAATTAAGCTAACTTTACATACATGAGAAATAGATTTGTATTCTTATTTACTATTTGTGTTTGTTCTGTTTCTTATGGTCAATCATTTTTTGATAATGCAAAGAGTTTAAATAAGAAAAGGACATTGTTAATATCAGCCACAAATATTGGTTTGTGGAGTGGTTCAATAGGTGGTTTGTATTATGTTTGGTATAAAGATTTTCCAAAATCAAAATTTCATACTTTTAATGATAGTAAAGAATGGCAACAAATGGATAAGATAGGCCATTCAATCACTTCTTATCAACTTTCTAGAACAACAGGTGATTTATTTAAATGGGGGGGAGTTAATCCTAAAACAGCAATTGTAATCGGTAGTATCTATTCCTTTAGCTATCTTTTATCTTTTGAATTTCTAGATGCTTACAATAAAAAATGGGGATTTTCATGGTCAGATATTGGAGCCAATACTACTGGGGTTTTATTATATGGCATGCAAGATTATTTTTGGAATAAACAATTTATCAAACCAAAGTTTTCATTTCATAAAAGTGGACTGGCACATTATAGGCCTGAAATATTAGGTAGTAGTAATGTGGAATCATTATTAAAAGATTATAATGGACAGACCTATTGGTTAACTTTTAATCCGATTAGTATGATAAAATCTGATTCTAAGTTTCCTAAGTGGTTAAATTTATCCTTAGGTTATAGTATCAACAATCAATTAATTGGAGATGGAGAAACTTTTGTTTCGACTCAAAATAACCAACAATTAAGCTTTACTCCGTATCGTCAATATTATTTATCCTTGGATATCGATTGGGAAGAAGTTCCAGTGAAATCAAAAGCGTTAAAACTATTGTTTAGAGGATTGAATTTAGTTAAAATTCCATTTCCTACTATTGAATTTTCTAGGGCAGGTATTAAAGGCTATGGATTGTATTTTTAATACTCTTCAAATTTGTCATATTTATTACCTCCACCTTTTTTGGAGTCAAATACATCCCAAACCCATCCAATTACAATAGCAATTAGCACTAAGGGTATTAATAGACGAATAACTCTTATAAATAGCCATCCTACAATAAGGATTATTAATACTATAATTATTTTATTACTTAATTTTGGATGCATAATGTAAAGGTATGAAAAGACTTATAAATAGTTGTGTTCTAAAACTTAAAAATATAAAAAAAGGAGGAAATTTACTTCCTCCTTTTTTTTAAATTATTTTGTAATTATTAATTCGCTTTAATTTCAAATTCAGTTCTTCTATTTTGTTGCCTTCCTTCATTTGTTGAATTTGTAGCAATAGGTTTAGTATCACCATATCCAACAGCAGTTAATCTACTTTTAGAAATACCCTTACTTGATAGATAGGTAACCACGGCAGATGCTCTGGCTTGAGATAACTTTTTATTTCCACTAGCTGAACCAGTATTATCTGTATGACCAGATAATTCAATTTTTAAACTTGGGACATCCTTTAAAAGTTTAACAAGTCTCTCTAACTCAGCACTAGATTCTGTTTTTATTTCTGATTTACCCGTGTCAAAAAATATATTTCTTAGAGCAATTTTACTACCAACTTTAATATTTTTAAGTTCAATAGTTTTGTTTACTAAGTTATAAGCACTTCCACTTGGAATATCAAAATTTTCAGAATGGAATAAATAACCATCTGCTTTTACTGCTATTCCATAATTTCCACCAGATTTTAATGAAATTAAGAATTTACCAGTTGCTGAATTAGTAGTGAATGACTGAACAATTTTACCTGTTTTATTATCAGTAATTTCAATAATTGATTCAATTGCGCTTTTAGTTAATGCATCAATTGTTTTACCTTTGAAAACGGTTAAGTTAATTGATTTAGTGACTTTAATTTCATTAGCTAATACAGGGTCATTTATTGGTTTAGCAATAGATGCTAATAAGTAATCTTCAACGCTAGTTCCTGGTTCTTTTTCTGGACCCCAAAAGGTAACTTTATATATGTCTTGTCCACCTTTAGTATCTTCTCTGTTTGATGTAATATATGCGTATTTACCATTTGCAGATGATGCAAAGAAAAAGTCATCATAAGGAGTATTAATTGGATAACCTAAATTAATTGGCTTACCCCATTCAGAGCCTTGTTTCTTTACCATAAATATATCAAATCCTCCCATTGAATTAAACCCTTCTGATGAAAAATACATAGTTACACCATCTGGGTGTAAATAGATAGGTCCGTCATTGAATCCACTAGATGCTGGCGTTATTCGTTTTGGAGTACCGTATTTTCTTGCAGGTCTGTTAATTACACCAGAGTAGTAAATGTCATATCCATTTTTACTACCTGAAGTTTGCTTTGCGTAATATATTTTATCATCTAAATGATTATATGATGCATATATTTCATTTGATTTTAAATTAATATTTTTAGAAAAGTTTACGGGTGTACCCCAAGTATCTCCTTTTAAAAATGATTCATATATATCAAAATTGCCTGCGTCATTCATTCTACTAATAAGCATTTTAACACCGTCATAAGAAAAATTATTTGACAAATCATCTTTGTCAGAATTGATTTGACCTTTTGCTGTTGTTGGTTTTTTCCATTTTCCATTTTCAAATGAAGTTACATAAATATCTGTATCAAATTCTCCTACTTCATTAGGTGTATGTCCATTTGGACGATTTGATGTAAACGCTAACTCTTCACCATCCATTGTAATGGAAGGTGCAAAGTCATTAAATTCAGTATTAACAACACTTAAATTGTCCACCCAAACTCGTTCTGGATTTGCTTCTTTTTTCAGAGCAAATTGACATTCTTTTTTCCTTTTTTTAACAAATTTATTGAAGTTATCAGCTTTTCTATAGTTTGTTTCAAATTTCACATAGGATTTAATAGCTGTTTTATAATCACCTTCTAGTTGCTGAGCAATTCCCATATAGTAATCCATAAAAGGATCCGTCTCAGGATTTAATTTATAGGCATCTTTAAAATACGAAATGCATTTCGCTTTGTCTGAAGAATAAAAATGACATACACCAATTTTAAAATTAACGTCAGCACTTTTAGGGTTAAAAGTATAAGCTTTTTCAAAATGAATTAATGCTTTTTTGTAATTCAACTCAGGAGATCTCACTAAAAAAACAGCTTCATTTCCAATAGTAAATAATTCAGTTCCAGACTCCATTTCAGCTTTAGCTTTTTTGTAGCCTTCTTTGTCATCTTTAAAATTTGAACCTTTAAATTCAACTTCTTGTCCAAAAGAAATTAAACTTAAAGTAAATGATATAATTAATAAATACTTTTTCATAATAGTTTAGTTTGAACAATTTGTTGATTGATAATTTTTCCCTAATTCTGATCCTAGTTCTCTAGCTTTATGCCAATCTTCACATGCACCATTCATGTTTCTTTGCATCTCTCTAGCCATTCCTCTATTTACGTAAGCATCTGCTAGTTTAGAGTTTATTTTAATTGCTCTTGAAGCATCTTTTTCAGCGCCTTTGTAATCTTCTTTTTTGAATTTTACTCCAGATCGATTACTATAAGCTGGTGCATATTGTGGGTTAACTTCAATACATTTAGAAAAATCATTCATGGCATCTGTTAAATGACCTTGTTTCATTTGAGTTACACCTCTATTATTATAAGCTAAATAAAAGTTAGCGTCAATGCTAATGGCACGGTTAAATGCTTTTAGAGCTAAATCGTATTGTTTTAATTTAGTTTTTGTACTACCAATATTATTTAAAACAAATGCTAAGTTGCTATTTTTACTTGCTGCAGTTTCATAATCTTTAATGGCTTCATTGTATTTACCCAACATTCTATAGCAAGAACCTCTGTCGTTATATGCATAAGCATTGTTAGCATCTAAACTTATTGTTTTGGTAAATTGTTTAATCGCTGAATTATAATCTTTTTGTAAGAACTTTAAAGTCCCAAAATTATAGTATGCTTTAGGGTTTTTAGGATTTAACTCAATTGACTTTTGAAAATCCAATTCAGACTTTAAATAATCATTTAAACCTTGATATGCTATTCCTCTTTGAAAATAGGCTTTGTCATAGTCAGGCTTCTTTTGAGTTAAAATGTCTAAGGTCTTTATAGCCGCTTCATATTTTCCCGCTTTATTTTCAGCAATAGCTTTATTATAATATGCTGGTGTGAAATTTGGATCAGATGCTATTGATTCAGAAAACTTACTGATGGCACCAATGTATTTTTTTGATTTAATTAGACTGATACCAGCATTAAAGGTTTCTTGAGAATTTTGAATAGCAGCGTTCGTTTCGTTTAAACTGGCGATAGAATCTCTGTATTGAATTTCTTCAGGCGTTAAATCTTCTTCTTGACAGACAGCTGAAAAGCCAATCCATAAAAATGAAATCATTAATAGTTTTTTCATAATAGTTGTTTTTGAATGTTGAAACTACATTAATTATTCCAAAAAAATAAATTTTGGAAAGTTTTAAGTTATTAACAGTTGTTAGTAAACTTTATAATTTAATTTGTTATGACGCAGAATAACAGTAAATTCTGTTTTTATTGGCAGGATTAACTACTAGGATTAATTCAGATAATAATAGATGTGATTATTATAATAGTTGAATTGATGTGATACTGTTTAAATTAAGGCGTATAATTACAACTCCTTGAATTATTAATTTAAGTGAGATTATTATGCTGAAAAGGTTTGCTTTTTTTGGTATGAATTGGTTAGTCATAAATTTTAGCAATATTCGCTAAGTTAGAGACATTATTTATACCAATTTTTTTCCCATCTAATACTATGTGTCCTTCTTTTTTTAGTTTTGCAAGGGTTCTAATAGTTGTTTCTGTAGTTGTGCCCGCAATTTCTCCGATTTCCGTTCGGGTTAATCTTACATCAATAATGTTAGAGGTATTTTCAAATCCAAATGTAGAATGTAATAACAATAGCGCTTCAGCAATTCTTTCTATTACCGTTTTTTGAGCAATATTGGTTAAATGGTTTTCAGCTTTTTTTAAATCATTTGATAATAATAAAAGTGTTTTCCATGACATTTTCGGATTCGACTGTAGCAAATTGAATACTTTATCTTTAGGTAATAAACATACATAAGAATCTTCTAATGCCACAGCAGTGGCTTGATAAGGTTCGTTACTAAATAGTGAACGATAACCTAGAATATCAGCTTTTTTAGCAAGTCTAATGATTTGTTCCTTACCGTTTTCACTTAATTTTGATAATTTTATTTTTCCAGTATAAACACAAAATAAACCATGGGATTGGTTACCTTCATAAAAAATAGTTTGACCTTTTTTATAAAAATTATTGACTTTATTTGTCCCTAATTTGTCTTTTTCATCACGAGAGAGTGTACAAAAAATGTTAGAATCATTTTTACAATCAACACAAGATGGTATTTTAATATTTGCTTTATTCAAAACGGAAGTGAATTGGATTAAATAGCCTCTGAAAATCATATTCAGAGGCTGATTTAATTAATGTTTAACTTAATAATTGTTGTTCTAGTTTGATAGCTTTAGGAAAAAGTATATTATTTTCTAAATGGATGTGTTGAAATAAATCATTTTGATATTCCTCTAATTTAGAATATAAAGCTTTAAACGTATTACATGCATCTGCATGCGGTGTAAAATCGTTAGTTAATTCCTTAATTTCCTTTATTACATCACCAGCGCCGTCATGTTCAGCTTCCATCATATTGATTGGATTTTGTATGCTACCGAAATGACCAGGAGTTAATGGCGTATTATTTTTTTGCGCTGCACAGATTTGTTTGATAAAGGGGAAAAGAATTTCTTCTTCTTTACGCATATGCATTGTTAGTTCAGCAACTAAAGCATGGAATAATTCATTAATTCTAAGTACTTGCGGATGATTTTCTCCATGCACACTGGCTACTTTGTCAGAATATTGAATGATTAATTGATTCGCAGAAATGACATATTTATGATGCGTATTCATGATGTAGTCCACCATAAAATCTAAATCCCAACTGTTAAAATCATGACTTGTATTACCGGTTTCATGTAGAGTTAAAATATCTTCCTTTAATTGTGTGTAGTCAATATTCTTTTTTTTGCAAATTTCTTGAGTTAACACGTTACCTCCACAGCAAAAATCGATACCATTTTTTTTGAATACGTCTGCTGTTCTAATATTTTCAGTTACGATTTCAGCAACTGTCATTTGATCTATATTTATATTGTCTAATTTCATACTATTATTTTTTTTATAGAGCAAAATTATGCAAATTAGACATATAGCTTTATGACGAAGGTCATAGAATAGTTATGTTTTATATCATAAGACTATCTGTATTATTCCCTTTTTTGAACATAAAAAAGATTAATTTCTTTAGCATTGGAATAGTTAGCATAAGTAAGCTTAAGAATAAGATAGATCCAGAAATAATAAAAATGATGTATATCATGTTAGATGAATCTTGTAAATTGCTAAATGATGTATTAGCTGAATTTGTCATCCAAATGGCTTTATATATGCCACCTATAATTAATACTAGCCAAAAAAGTAATAAAGAAATGTTAAAAACATAAAATCCACTTTTTACAAATTTATTATTTTCTAAGGGGTTATTTTTTGTGAGTTTAGATATTATATAGGTAACAGAGGCAAATAGTATCGTTGTGTTAATTCCAATAGTTGTACCCATTGAATGTCCTACTGTGATGTGTGTACCATGCATAAAGTAATTAAATGTTGGTATAGACATAAATAGGGCAAGTGTTAAGTTTAAAAATACCCAAATTTCACTGGCGATAATAAACTTATAAGTTAAAATATTTAGCTTCTTTTTTTCTTTTGATAAAGACTTACTCCAGTTATAAACAATATGTATGAAAATTATCCACTCTGTCATACTCACGGCATATGCAAGGTATCTAATCCAGGGTTGAGTTGGGATTATGTAAGTATGATGTGCCCAGCCAAACATTAAATTTGTTAATCCTAAAAAATAGAAAAAGAAAGAAATTTTACCTCTACCGATACTATCATCTCCTTTTATTTTTGACATTAAATAGATGACTGTTCCGTACACGAGCAAGTTCCAACTACCTACGAATGAACCATAGGATTTCCATTGAATGGTTAAATCTTTTATATAGTCACTTCTTATTTCATTGAAAATCCAAAAATGTGCTTCCGATAAATGATATACCATAAACACTAAACCGGTTCCCCACATCCAGTAGTACACTGGCCAGTTTTTTACTTTATTAGTCATTGTTAAAAAATAATTTAAACCAAAAAGTAGCCAGCCTAACAATACCGGTATGGTTAATAATGGGAAAAACTCTAGATATTCTCGACCTCCCATTTTTCCAGAAAACAAAGAATATAAAATACCAATACCAGTTAGTATAAATATGACTAAATGTAATTTACCTAAATTTTCAGAAAACAACTTTATTTTTTCAATTTTTGAAATGTAAAAATATAAGCCACCAGTTGCGGTTAGTATTATCCACGAAACTACTGTTGTGGTGTGTAATGGTCTTAGTTGATTAAAAGGAATTATGTTTTTTAAAAAATCTGGATATATGTAAACGATAGAACTTAACAGACCAATTAAAGCTCCAAAAATTAAGGCACATAATCCAAGGATAATAAATCCTAAAGAGAAATTATTTTTCATGATAGTATTATTTGTATTTTATATCCACCCAACCTGTATAATTGAATTCAGCATTTTTGTTTGGATAAAACCCCGTTTGATCAACTTCATTTAAAAAAATGGCCAAGTCATTTTTTTCATTTTCACTAAAATTAAACTTGGGCATAGATTTGATACCACTATTAAAAAATGATTTTGCATACTCAATTCCTTTGTTTGGATTTGATGCAATGTTAGTTAAGTCTGGACCTAAATAACCGCCTAAACCATATAATTGATGACACGCTGTGCAGTTGTTAGTTTGCCAAATTTTTTGCCCCTTTAATGCCGAATGGGATAGTGAGGTTTTGCTACTAACAGATGTGTTTTTCACATATAAATTATAATTGTAACCAATAAATAAAATGATTAATGTACTAATCGTAATTCTATTCCCCGTTTTATTTTTCATTATCTGCAAAATTAAAAGCAATTAAACATTAGTTTTATGATACAGGTCATAGAATTTAACTAACAAATTATATGACTTTTATATGATTTTCATCATTCAATTCTTTTTTTAGTATATCTATTTTTGTATTCAATTTATAAAACAAAATGATAAACGAACAATTAGTAAATCCCAAAAGTATTGTAGTAGTGGGCGGTTCTAACAATGTTATGAAGCCAGGAGGAAAAATAGTGAAGAACTTATTGGATGGGAACTTCAAAGGAGACTTGTTGGTCATTAATCCAAGGGAAAGACATGTTCAAGGTTTAGATTGTTTTGAATTAGTTGAAGCATTACCTAAAGTTGATTTAGCAATTATTGTTATTCCTGCATTATTGTGTTATGATGTCATTAAGGAGTTAATTGAAACTAAAAACACAAAGGCTTTCATTATTTTATCAGCTGGCTTTGGAGAAGCGGGAGAGTTCGGTGTTGAAGCTGAAAATAGAATAGTGGAATTAATTAATAAAAATGATGCGTGTTTAATAGGCCCTAATTGTATTGGTGTATTAAATCAGAATTATAATGGGATTTTTACAACGCCAATACCAAAGTTTTATAATGACGGTTGTGATTTAATTTCAAGTTCAGGGGCTACAGCTGTTTTTATTATGGAAGCTGGAATTGGTTTAGGGCTTAAGTTTTCAAATATTTATTCAGTAGGTAATGCTGCTCAAACATCTGTAGAAGATGTATTAGAGTACATGGATGTTAATTTTAATCCTGAAACAGATTCTAAGATCAAATTATTGTATTTAGAAACGATCAAAAATCCCAAGAAATTGTTGAAACATGCTACGTCTTTAATAAAAAAAGGAGTTAGAATAGCTGCTATAAAAGCGGGGAGTACAGAAGCAGGAAGTCGTGCTGCAGAATCGCATACAGGAGCTATTGCCAGTTCAGATATGATTGTAAGAGCTTTATTTAAAAAAGCAGGTATTGTATATTGTAGTAGCCGTGATGAATTGATTACTATTGCTTCTATATTTAATTATAAAGAGTTGGAAGGGAAAAATATAGCCATTATTACACACGCAGGTGGTTCAGCGGTTATGTTAGCAGATGCTTTGACTAAGGGTGGTTTGAGTGTGCCTGAAATTAAAGGAGATAATGCTACCAAATTATTAGATTACCTTCATAAAGGATCCTCCGTAGCTAATCCAATTGATTTTTTAGCAACTGGAACTGCTGAACAATTGGGAATTATTATAGACTATTGTGAGCATAAATTTGATAATATTGATGCCATGGTAGTTGTGTTTGGTTCTCCAGGATTATTTAATGTAGCAGACGTTTATAATGTTTTAAGTGTGAAACTTGATGTTTGTTCAAAACCAATTTTTCCTGTTTTACCTTCATTAATCAATGCAAGAAAAGAAATTCAAACCTTTTTAGACAGAGGAAATGTTAACTTTCCAGATGAAGTAATGTTAGGTAATTCTTTGCCGGAAGTCTATTTCACGCCAAAGCCAATACATGAATCGGATAAAAAGTCAATAGTTGATGCTAAAAAAATTAGATATATAGTTGATAATGCTGAAAACGGATTCTTGTCACCAACAGATGTAGCCAGTTTGTTAGATGCAGCTGAAATTCCAAGGGTAAAAGAGTTAGTGGTTGAAACTAAAGTAGAATTAATTCAAGAATTAGACGATTTTAAGTTCCCAATTGTAATGAAAGTAGTTGGGCCAGTTCATAAAACTGATGTTGGAGGAGTTGTGTTAAATATTGATTCAACTGAAAAAGCTTTACTTACCTTCGAAAATTTAATGAAAATTGAGGGGGCTATATCGGTTATGGTTCAAAACATGAATTCAGGTGTAGAATTGTTTATTGGTGTAGTGAAAGAACAAGGTTTTGGACATGCTATTCTTTGTGGCTTAGGTGGCATTTTCATAGAAGTGCTAGAAGACGTTTCAGCAAGTATTTCACCAATTACGGACGAAGAAGGGTATCGTATGATTAAAAGTTTAAAAGGCTATAAATTAATTGAAGGTATAAGAGGTAACGGTGGTATTGATGAATCTATTTTCGTAGATATCATTAAAAAAGTATCTGCTTTAGTTGAAGTGGCACCAGAAATTCAGGAAATGGATATGAATCCGTTATTTGGTAATGTGGATAGTATTATAGCTGTTGATAGTAGAATTAGAATCGAAAAATAATAAGAACTTAAGATAAAGTCAATGTCAGATATTGTAGAAAAAATAAACAAATTAAGAAACCAAAAAAATGCAATTATCTTGGCGCATTATTATCAAGAAGATGCTATTCAAGATATTGCAGATTATGTTGGTGATAGTTTAGGACTGTCTCAAGTAGCAGCTAAAACTGATGCAGATATAATTGTTTTTGCGGGGGTTCACTTTATGGCAGAAACAGCAAAAATTCTAAGTCCAAATAAAAAAGTGTTATTACCAGATTTAAAAGCAGGTTGTTCGTTAGCTGAATCAATTCCTACAGAAAATTTTAAAGTTTTTAAGGCTAAACACCCAGGTCATAAAGTGATAACTTATGTGAATTGTTCGGCAGAAATTAAAGCTTTAAGTGATATGGTTTGTACATCATCAAATGCCGAAAAGATTGTAAATTCTTATCCAAAAGATCAGCCTATTATTTTTGCGCCAGATAGAAATTTAGGAACCTATATTAATTACAAAACGGGTAGAGATATGTTGTTGTGGGATGGAGCGTGTGTGGTTCATGAAGCATTTTCTATAGAAAAATTATTAAAATTACATGCTGAATATCCTCATGCAAAAATTATAGCACATCCAGAATCTGAGATGCACATTATTAAAACAGCTGAATATGTGGGGTCAACTGCTGGTATGATTAATTATGTAAAAGAGCATCCGCGCGACAGTTTTATAGTCGCAACTGAAGCTGGTATTCTATATAAAATGCAACAAGAAGTGCCAGAAACTGAATTAATTCCAGCCCCAGCAAAAGAAGATAACACCTGTGCATGTAGTGAGTGTGCATATATGAAAGTCAATACATTGGAAAAATTATATAATTGCCTTAAGAATGAATCGCCTGAGATAATTGTTCCAGAAGAGATTAGATTGAAAGCGCTAGTGCCAATTGAACGTATGTTAGCCTTGTCAAAATAATAATTTGGAAGTACCTAGAAAATTAGGATCGGACTTTTGTACTCGTTTTTAGTTTTAATAAAAAAATAAAGAGCTCAAAAAAATACCTCAATCCCTCACTCAATTAATAAGAAGGATGACTTACATCTAATATATAATAAAATGAATACAGATTTTTTAGTCATAGGATCAGGAATGGCAGGTTTAACTTATGTCATAAAAGTTGCTGAAAAATTCCCGGATAAAAAAATTGTAATAGTTACCAAAGGGTCAGAAACAGATTCAAATACTAACTATGCGCAAGGTGGTGTTGCAATTGTGCATCATGAAACGGATTCATTTGAAAGTCACGTTAAGGATACTTTAAAAGCTGGGGACGGGCTTTGTGATGAAACTGTTGTAAGAATGGTAGTTGGTGAAGGACCAAACTGTTTAGCAGAAATGGTAAATTGGGGGGTGAAGTTTGACAAAGGGCTTGATGGAAATTATGATTTAGGTAAAGAAGGTGGGCATTCTGAAAATAGAGTGGTTCATCATAAAGACTTTACAGGAGCTGAAATAGCACGTGCTTTAGTTTTAAGACTAAAACAATTAACAAATGTTGAGTTTTTAAAAAATCATTTTGTAGTAGATCTAATTTCAGATCATCATTTGAATAAATCATTACCTAAGTCCGAAACGACATGCTATGGTGCCTATGTGTTAAATGAAAAAACGAATGAAATATTTACAGTTTTATCTAAAATCACGCTATTAGCTTCAGGTGGAGCGGGTCAAGTGTATGGTCACACTACAAATCCTAAAGTAGCAACTGGTGATGGATTAGCTATGGCTTATAGAATTGGTGCACAAGTTAAAGAAATAGAGTTTATTCAATTTCATCCAACAGCATTATACTATCCAGAAGAAACACCAGCCTTCTTAATTTCAGAAGCTGTTCGTGGTTTTGGAGCAAAATTAGTGACTAAAGATGGAAAATCATTCATGCATAAGTATGATGAGCGTGAAGAATTGGCTTCAAGAGATATTGTTTCACGTGCTATTGATTCTGAATTAAAAAACAGAGGAGATGATTATGTGTATTTAGATTGTACGCATTTAGATAATGATAAATTTTCAGCTCATTTTCCAATGATTAAAGCAAAATGTAAAACTTTGGGAATAGATATTCATAAAGATTACATACCAGTTGTGCCAGCCTCACATTATATATGTGGAGGAGTGTCCGTTAATGCTGATGGGCAAACATCTATCCGGAATTTATTCGCTAGTGGTGAATGTTCTCAAACAGGTTTGCATGGTGCAAATCGTTTAGCATCAAATTCTTTATTGGAAGCATTTGTATATGCAGATAAATGTGCTAATAAGTCGGTCCATTTAATAGATTCAATTGATTTTGAATATAAGATTCCTAACTGGAGCTCTGAAGGAACAACAGCTCCAAATGAGCAAGTTTTAATATCTCATAACGTAAAGGAACTTCAACAAATTATGAGAAATTATGTTGGAATTGTGCGCTCAGATGAGCGGTTGGAACGTGCCTTACTGAGAATTAATATGCTATATAAAGAAACAGAATTGTTATATCAAAAATCTACGATATCGCCTCAGCTGTGTGAGTTAAGAAACATGATTACAGTGGCCTTTTTAATTATTACACATTCACAAAATCGTAAAGAAAACAAAGGTGGTTTTTACAGTGTGGATTTGAGATGATGTTAGGAGAAATTTAATAAATATGACTTTTAGTTAGACTAAACGATTAATTGGTTAAGCCACTTTTACAATTCAAAAGTGGCTTTTTTTTGGATTGTCAATTTTTTTAGTCAAAATAAAATACTTTAAAACGGTTTAATTCATTTTTTTTTGGAAATATTTTGAAACTATGATTTGACTCACATTCTAGCAGTATACAAGTTTATATCTTTGTACTGTTAGTTAATTTGTAAATATCAATAAGTGCTTTAATGTGCGTTATAGTAACTAATTGATATTTTTAAAGAATTTTAATGATTATGAATGTTTCATTTTCAATCCTAGTCATTAATAATTCAAATATTACCAAGAAAAAATATAATAATAGCTGGTGTGCTTATTTTATATTTTCTCTTGGTTTTTTTGTGTTTATTTTTTGAGTCAAATGATTTAGATTATAATAAAGCTGTGTTT
>Ga0209291_1002713_pt1 | contig 13931 bp, 14 predicted proteins | sample GOMGulsemesocosm_FD_184633 | JGI IMG/M metagenome (GOLD analysis project Ga0209291, IMG submission 184633) | Methane-oxidizing microbial communities from mesocosms in the Gulf of Mexico - GOM9B Gulf of Mexico (SPAdes) (version 2) | ecosystem: Environmental > Aquatic > Marine > Cold seeps...
AAGAGCTAAGAGCTAAGAGCTAAGAGCTAAGAGCTAAGAGCTAAAACAAATCTAGCTGATCATCGATATCGTGGAAAATATCTTCTTGTTGTAGTTGTGTCACATCGCGGCGATTGCGAGCGGCGATGATCCGTGATTTACGGGACTGGCAAAGCTGCACAACAGTGAATTTCTGGTTGTCACTCATCTCATGCCAGTGAAAGCGTTCTACCCTAGAGCGTAAGCAACCTTTGCAATAGCCCTTAGGCCCAGAAGTACAAACCCCAATACAGGGGCTAGCCACATTAAACATTTCATGTTGATCTTGCCAGATCTGGGGTTTAGGGGTATCGCTCATAGAGTTACGTGTTGGCACCTGTCTCTTGTTCTATTGCCATTTTAAAGGGAACCGGGACTTCTGCGATTTTCCGTATTTTATAATCAAAGAAGACAATGCCGGTTTTTGCATGGGCTATTTCTTCTGCCGTTTTTTTATTGGTTATCAGATAGTAGAAATCACAGCCATATTTGCTAAAATCTTTTACGCAAATATCAATTTGTAATTGATCAGCATAGAAACACTCACCTTTATAGACGATGGCTGAGTCAGTCATAATGATACCGCTTCCTTCAACGTCTAATTCCGTATAGTGATAATAGTTTAAAAACCGTACACGCGCTTCTTGAATGTAAGCCAGTACAGCCTCATTGCCTAGGTGTCCTCCATAATTTATATCGCTTATTCGCACCGTTAAAGCGGTCGTGAAAGAGTAGTTATCGGGCATATCTATTTTTATACGTGCCATATGGTTACTCCTAAATTGCTACTTACCTATAAAGAGCCGCTGATCAAATTAGGCTGATATTAATAAGAGACTCCTTTACATCATAGCATTAACTCTAAGCAATTGGATCGTAAAAGGAAAAAGCTTAGTGTCGATGAATGAGCAAAAATCCGTGCTAAACAAAATTGTTTTTTGCTGTTTTAAAGCGACATAAAAACGCCTTTTTTGCCTTAGATGTTGCTTGTGCGGTGATTTTAACAGTTAATAGTAAGAACTTATCGTTTCAAATAATGATAAGTGATAACAAGGAGTGTGTAAGATGGATGAAGAAAATAAGAAAAATTATCAGATAGGACAAGACAATATCACCCCTTTTGGATTAGATATCCACAACCCGGTATTCTTTATATCAGGTCTGTCAGTGGTTGCTTTTGTTTTATTATCATTAATGTTTAAAGAGCAAGCTGCCGTTTTTTTCGGCTGGCTTCGCCCTGCTATTACCAGTTCTTTTGACTGGTTCTTTTTGCTTAGTGCCAATATATTTGTGCTTTTTTGCCTGCTGTTAGTATTAACACCGCTTGGGAAAGTGCGTTTGGGTGGTCCTGATGCTCGCCCTGATTTTGGTTACTTAGGCTGGTTTTCAATGTTGTTCGCCGCGGGGATGGGAATAGGTTTGATGTTCTTTGGCGTCTCAGAGCCAATGTCTCACTTTAGCTCGTCAATGGGGGGAACAGCAATTGATGCGGCGAGTGGCTTAAGAAGCGATTGGGCGCCATTATCCGCCGCACAAGGAAACGTTGAAGGTGCGCGAAATCTGGCGATGGCCGCGACTATTTTTCACTGGGGATTACACCCTTGGGCAATCTATGCAGTAGTGGGGCTCGCGCTGGCTTTTTTCTCTTATAACCATAAATTGCCACTGACATTGCGCTCAGCTTTTTATCCGCTACTGGGAGATAAAGTCTGGGGTTTTTGGGGGCATGTGATTGATATTCTGGCGGTCTTTGCCACGCTTTTTGGTTTGACTACTTCCCTGGGGTTCGGGACGACTCAGGCCCTTTCTGGTTTTAATTTCTTGTTTGGGTGGGGCACCGGCTCTTTTGCTATCGTGTTATTGATAGCGGTGATTACGGCGATAGCGATTAGTTCAGTCGTACGAGGTTTAGATGGCGGGGTAAAAATACTGTCCGAACTCAACATGTGTCTGGCGTTATTATTACTCGCTTTTATCGTTTTAATGGGGCCGACTTCAGATATTTTTAGCGCTATTTTTGGTGGTGGCTTAAGTTATTTAGAGAATTTATTACCGCTCTCGATGCCCTTTGGGCGTGAAGATGCGAACTTCTCTCAAGGTTGGACTTCATTCTACTGGGCTTGGTGGATCTCATGGTCACCTTTTGTCGGAATGTTCATCGCTAGGGTCTCTAAAGGACGCACAGTCAGAGAATTTGTATTGTGTGTCGTTATTGTGCCAACGCTACTCGGCATTATTTGGATGGGCGCCTTTGGCGGTACGGCCATTAGCCAAGTGATAGCAGATAGTAGTGCACCCGTTGCCAGTGCGGCACAAGAACTGAAGTTGTTTGTGATGGTGCAAGAATTTCCATTCTCTGGTCTATTGTCAATGATTGGCATTGTGCTGGTGCTCGTGTTCTTTGTGACGTCATCTGATTCGGGATCTTTAGTGATAGATTCAATTACCGCAGGCGGTAAAGAAAACGCACCCGTTTCACAAAAAATCTTCTGGTGCTCTTTTGAAGGCATAGTGGCGATTGTATTGTTATTGGTTGGAGGCTCTGAAGCTTTAGGGGCGCTGCAGGCTATGGCGGTATCCACTGGACTACCTTTTACTGTGGTGCTGTTAGCGATGTGCTTAAGCCTCTTTATAGGGCTTAAAAAAGCCAGCGATCAATTAGATTAATCGCTGGTTTACAGTGCTTGGGCCATTACGCCGATAGTGGGCTTTCTGCTTGGGTGCTAGCTAAGATAGGCTAGTGCCCAAGCGCATATTGCCGTTACAAAAAGCACTTTAACGACGCCTATTTTAAAGCGTAATAACAGTATCGCACTGATGCTGCTCAATAAAACCACCTGCCAATTAATACTGTCTAACTGCGGCGTATATAAAGTTAATACGCCCTTTTTAACAGTGCTTACCTGATTGAATAAGACGTGCAGCGCAAACCAAATGGTTAAATTCAATATTACCCCAACAACCGCGGCGGTAATCATTTGCAATGCATTTGAAAGTTTTTGCTGTGAGTGTATCCAATCAATGTAGGGAGCGCCGACAAAAATCCAGATAAAGCAGGGGACAAAAGTCACCCAGAGGGTAATAAGCGCAGCGGCAGCGGCCATCCAAAAACCACCTTGGTTAAAACCTGCAATAAAACTGACAAACTCGGTGACGAGAATCAGCGGTCCAGGTGTTGTTTCTGCCAAGCCTAATCCATCCATCATCTGCGCAGCATTTAGCCATTGATATTGATTAACGACATCTTGAGCCATATAGGCTAAGACTGCGTAAGCGCCGCCAAAAGTCACTACCGCTAATTTTGAAAAGAAAACGGCTATTTGTGTTAATAAATTGTGATCAGTGAGCAGCTCAATCAACAGTATGGGCAATATCCAAAGCGACAAACCGTAGCCAATAATCAGCGCTGTTTTAGTCTTTATTTGAGAACGATGTTTGAGGGGGGGAGCTAAGATTTGCTCATTATTATGTTTGCCTGTGAGAAAGCCAAACAGGGCTGCTGCAAAAATAATAATGGGAAAAGGCAGTGCCAAAAAGAATATACCGATAAAAGACAGTGCACCAAGAAAGTAATGAATACGCTGTTTTAATGCACGTTTAGAGACCTTTAACATCGCCTCAAAAACAATGATCAACACACAGGCTTTCACGCCAACAAAAAGCGTATCAATAATGCTTAGATCAGCGAATAGCATGTAAGCACTTGCTAACGCGAAAATGATGATAGCACCGGGGATTACAAAGAGTAAACCAGCGATAAGACCACCGGGAATACCACGAATTTTCCAGCCGGCATAAGTAGCCAGTTGCATGGCCTCAGGACCGGGAAGCAGCATGCAAAAACCCAGTGCGTTGAGGTATTGTTGTTCCGTTAGGCATTTTTGTTCGTCAACTAATACACGGTGCATCAGTGATATTTGTGCTGCTGGCCCGCCAAAAGAGAGCAGGCCTATTTTAGCAAAGATGAAAAATAATTGAGATAAACGCATAAGTGGTGCCTTTAATAGCGATGATTTAGGCTTGCCTAAATCATCTAAGGAGTCGGTCGGTATTGTCCGTTATTTAATACTCATACTTTGATGCTGTTCATCTACAGCATCGCGACACCATCGATAAAGCGCGTCGTAAATGCAAAGGGAATTTTCTAACTGTTCGAGGTCGTCTTTATAAATTCTAGAAAAGCCCAGTGCAATAGCCAGTAACCCAGAAGATTGAGCAGTCAATTCGAGCGCCTTAGTATCAGCACCGCGAATGATCGCGGCTAAGTGTCTTAGGGCAGGTGTATCGAGTTGAAACTCATCGAGTAATACATCAAAAGTACAAAGTTCTTCACGATGCGTATACAGCGTATCGGGTATATCAAAGGCAGTAGCAGCAAATTTCTCAGCAACGGCGCTCACTTGAGGAGCAGGTACAAATAAAAACTGCGCCTTTGGATCGATAAAACGCTTGATCAGCCAAGGACAGGCAATTCGATCTATTTTGGGGCGAGCTTTAGTTACCCACAAAGTGTTTCCAAGATTGTTTCTGGCAGGAATTTTAGCACTTTCGACGACGGGTGCAGCAGCTGCTAGCCAGTCGAGTATACCGCCTTTCAAAACTTCGGCTTTTATTCCTAAACTGCGTAGGATGGCTGCAGATCCCTCGCCCAATTTAAGGCCTTTATGACAGTAAACAACAACGGCAGAATCTTGCAGTTGCGGTGCAAGTTGATCTATTTGAGTATGTGAACAGCGAAGTGCTGTCGGTATTAAAATGGGGTGTTGGCAAAAGTCTTCATCGATACGTACATCAATAATGATGGGGCATTGAGTCGTGCCGATAAGACGCTGCAACTGAGAAACAGTGATTTGATTTGGTGACGCCATTAAAGCATCCTCCTGAAAAATAAGGTTAATCCTATATTAGGATATTGGATGCGGAATTGAGCTGACGCCTCACGAGGCCTCCGAGTGCCCCATCGTTTAACATTGCCATTTATTAATTTTTTTGTCAATGATTGAATAAATATGCGTCAAGCGATGCTCAAATCATCAAAGAATTTAGGCTTGTATTAAGGGCGAAGAGTAGAGAGGTTCCAACGTATAGAAGCTCTAGTGTGACCAATGAACATAAAGCGAGAATATAGGGATGCGTGACAACCAATAGAAGAGATTTTTATTCACAGTTGAGGTTGTGGTTAACTTAAAGAAAAAAGGGAGCGTTTTTAATCGCTCCCTTGATGAAATGGCACTGAGTTTAATAGAGATGAATTAGGCAGAGCCTAAATCATCAAGTGTTTAATCAGCTCATTTATTCATAGCCTTCAATACCTTTCATGTCAGGTAATTTATGGGCAATACCTTTATGACAGTCAATACAGGTTTTCTCACCAGAGGCGAGGGCTGTAGAGTGCTGTTTGGATGCGCGTTGAGCTTGCAGTGTGAAGTCCATGCTGTCAAATTCATGACAGTTACGACACTCTAGTGAGTCGTTGGCCTTTAAGCGAGTCCACTCGTTTTGTGCCAAGTGCAAACGTTTAGCTTCAAACTTTTCTGGGGTGTTTATGGTACCAAACAACTTCCCCCATACCTCTTTAGAGGCTTGCATTTTACGGGCAATTTTATCCGTCCAATTATGTGGCACGTGGCAATCCGGGCACGTTGCGCGAACACCTGATCTGTTGGTGTAGTGAATAGTTGTTTTTAACTCCTTGAATGGGTTGTCACGCATTTCGTGACAAGAGGTACAAAACTCTTCGGTATTTGTCGCTTCAAGGGCGGTGTTAAACGCACCCCAAAAGAGAATACCCGCGACAAACCCACCAATCGTTAAAAAGCCTAAGCTGTAATGCACCGCAGGCTTACAAAGAATATTATAAAACTTCTTTATTAATTTCATAGCCTGTACCTTATTCGCTCAGAGCGCCTGTTGGTTTAAAAGTATTTTCAATGAGTGGTTTTGCCTGTACTTGTGGTACGTGACACTGCAAACAGAAGTAACGTCTTGGAGAGACATCACTGAGCGCTTTGCCCTCTCTATCTGTGAAGTGAGTGACACTAATTTTAGTCGCTCCATAACGCTTATAGTTTTTAAAGCTATGACAAGTTAGACACTTGTTGTTCTTCTTCTCTACCTTATAGCCGCGAATATGGTGCGGAATTAACGGAGGTTGCTGCACATAGCTCAGTGGTAAATTTAGATTTTCCTTAGGGAAGTTCTTCATTTTTTCTGGCGGGTCTTGTACATCAAGGCTCTGTGAGCGCAATGACATGACACCTTCTTGCTCGGCATATAAGCCGCTCGCTGCAAAAAGTCCTGATGCAAGTACAACTGTAGATATTAATAATGATTTTTTCATGGCGGTTCTCCACTTACCTAACTGCCGTAAAGGCTGAGTAATGACAGTTAGGCTGCTCAAAGTGTAAGTTAATGTCCTGCTAGAAATCGCTTTGGCAGCGCTCCTAGCTGAAAACGAATTAAGCTTTCATAATTTTAATGGCGCACTTCTTGTAATCGGTCTCTTTAGATAGCGGATCAGTGGCATCTAATGTGAGACGGTTTACCAGCTGCTTAGCGTCAAAAAACGGCATGAAAACCAAACCTTTAGGCACTTTGTTACGGCCTCTTGTTTCAATGCGGCTGTTAAGTTCACCCCGGCGTGACATGACCTTTACTTCATCGCCACGGCGTAAACCGCGATCTTTAGCATCATCTGGGTGCATGAAGACAACGGCATCTGGAAAGGCGCGATACAGCTCGGGTACACGACGTGTCATAGTGCCTGTATGCCAGTGCTCTAATACACGGCCAGTACATAACCAAAGGTTGTATTCTTCATCAGGTGATTCCGCTGCAGGCTCATATGGCAATGCAAAAATAACCGCTTTTTTGTCTTTTTTGCCATAGAATTGAAAGTCACTGCCTTTCTCTACATAAGGGTCTGAACCTTCTTTAAAGCGCCACAGTGTCTCTTTGCCATTCACGACCGGCCAGCGCAGGCCTCGTACTTTATGGTAGGTATCAAAAGGGGCTAAATCGTGAGCATGACCGCGACCAAAGGCAGCGTATTCTTCGAATAAGCCTTTTTGTAAGTAGAAACCGAAATGGTCTACTTCATCGTTCATGCGGCCTTTAAACTCTGAGCTTGGGAATGCGTCAACTTGACCATTTTTGAATAATACGTCGTATAACGTTTTACCCTTGTTTTCAGGTGCTTGGGCGAGTAATGCATCAGACCAAACCTCTTCAACTTTAAAGCGTTTAGAGAATTCAACGAGTTGCCATAAATCAGATTTAGCACCATTGTGTGGAGGAACTTGCTGATACCAGAACTGAGTACGGCGTTCCGCGTTGCCGTAAGCGCCTTCTTTTTCTGTCCACATAGCAGTAGGCAATACTAAATCTGATGCTTGGGCAGTAACGGTTGGGTACGGGTCAGAACAAACCACGAATGCTTCTGGGTTTCTGTAGCCAGGTAGCCCTTCTTCGTTCATATTTGGCGCCGCTTGCATGTTGTTGTTACACATGCTCCAGTACACATTCAGTTTTCCGTCTTTTAACATACGGTGTTGCAGTACGGCATGGTAGCCATTCTTGGCGGGTACAGTGCCTTCAGGCAGCTTCCAAATTTTTTCCGCAATATCGCGGTGCTCTTTTTTCTTCACGACCATGTCAGCGGGTAGACGATGTGAAAATGTACCTACTTCGCGGGCAGTACCACAGGCAGATGGCTGGCCTGTTAATGAGAACGGCCCGCAACCTGGCTTAGAGATCTTGCCTGTTAGTAAGTGAATGTTGTAGCACATGTTGTTTGCCCAAACACCACGAGTGTGCTGGTTGAAGCCCATCGTCCAGTAAGAGACCACATTGATTTTCGGATCGGCGTACAACTTGGCTAAACGCAGTAGGTTGTCTGCAGGAACACCTGACAACTGCGCTGTGTACTCTAAGGTATAATCGCTAACAAATTCTGCGAATTCATCAAAGGTTATTGGTGTAGAGCTACCTTTTCCTGGGTTTGCAGCCGCTTTTTCTAACGGGTGCTCTGGGCGTAAACCGTAACCAATATCAATGGTTCCACGACGAAAGTTAGTGTGTTTCCTCACAAAGTCATGGTCGACATTGCCACTTTCAATAATGTAGTGGGCAATATAGTTTAAGATGGCTAAATCGGTTTGGGGTGTGAAAACCATGCCATTATCTGCTAGCTCGAAACTACGATGTTCATAGGTTGATAGCACGGCAACCTCTACGTGCGGCGCACTTAATGCGCGATCCGTTAACCGCGTCCATAAAATAGGGTGCATCTCGGCCATGTTTGAGCCCCAAAGCACAAACGCATCGGCTTTTTCGAGATCATCGTAGCAGCCCATAGGTTCATCGATACCAAAGGTGCGCATAAATCCACCGACGGCTGATGCCATACAGTGGCGTGCATTGGGATCTATGTGATTGCTGCGAAATCCTGCTTTCATGAGTTTGACGGCGGCATAACCTTCAAAGACTGTCCACTGACCCGAGCCAAACATGCCAACAGGGGGCATCTCGTCAGAATTACGTGTCTTAGCCAGTGCCGCTTTCCACTTATCGGCCATGATATCAAAAGCCTGATCCCAAGTAATAGGGGCAAACTCACCGTTTTTATCGTATTGGCCATTGGTCATACGTAACATAGGTGTTTGTAGGCGGTCTTTTCCGTACATGATCTTAGACAGAAAATAACCTTTAACACAGTTAAGGCCTCGGTTAACGGGTGATTCTGGGTCGCCTTGGGTGGCGACAATCTTACCGTTTTTAGTGCCGACTAAGACCGAGCAACCCGTACCACAAAAGCGGCAGGGTGCTTTATCCCAGTGAATATCAGTTTCTTTACTCGTGGTAATTAGATTAGTGGCAGAGCTGGGTAAACTGATGCCTGCCGCTACCGCAGCAGCGCTCGCAGCTTGGGCTTTGACAAAGTCTCTTCTCGTTACTTTCATGGCTATGTCCTGTCATTATTACTCGCATTCAATGGCGAGTGTTTTTAATATAATTATGCTATTTGGTGAAAAACCAGCGAGCTAGAGACCAAGTGATCTATTCCCTGAACCGTTTCCATGCGCTGCACTAAAGCTTTGTTAGTGTCTGCTTCAATGACAACCACAATGCGCCCTTGAGCATCACTGGTATGGACCTCGCATCCGCTCATATCATTAACAGCATTTTCTATCTGCTTTTGATGAGTAGGTCTGCTCATGAGCACCATTGATATAATATGGGCGGTATCTTCCGGCCCATGTTGGTTGTATTCAATTTCCACTGTTTGCTCCTGTTTGTATTTTGATGCTCTGAGTAGGGCAAGGTTTGATGCATGCACCACAACCACTGCATAGATCTGTATTTATTATGGGTTTGGCTGGCCCGCCCAAAGTGGGTTTAAACTTGATCGCGACGCTCTCGCAGGCATCCTCACAGCTTCGACAATCCACTTTATTAAAAGCGAGACAGCTTTGCTCAATATCGATGACCTGTTGCCAAGGAATTTCAGAGCGCGCGATAAAGAGCTGTTCTGGGCAAGATTGCGCACATTGATAGCAAAAGGTGCATTCGCCACGAGAGAAATCAATGGTTGGAAAACCGCCATCTCCGAGACTAATTATTTTTGTCTCGCAACTGTCAATACAGGCATTGCAGCGAGTGCAATTATCATAAAAATCATTGGCAGATTTTATCCAGGGAAGTAATTGATTGGGTGTTTTACGCTGGCCCTGGAAAAAACGTCTTCTGGCTAAATTGGCCATGACTGAGTAATCCTAGGAACCAGGAGGGCCCATAATAAGTTGCGAAATCCACACACTAAAACCAAAGCCACTGACAAATAAAACGGCTAGCACAGGGGCAAGCACGACAGTGATCATAAGAAATGCTTTTAATTCGTCTTTTGAACTGATGGGTGTTTTCATAAAGCTGCTCGCTCAAATAAAAGTGTACTTGTTTTATTGTCTGAGCTTTATAAATGCTTCGCCCAGTGAGTGAATTGTACGCTGCAACGAAGATGGGAATGTAGAAACTAGCCTATTAGCTGCGCTAAATCATATGAGTGATAATAAAAAAGGGAACTCTGGTGTTGCTTGATATAAATCAATACCTGATGATTGGAAATAGGTTTTATTATTGTGAGATCTTTTCATAACGTAGTGAATGCAGAATAAGACAAGGCAAAAACAGGCGAAATAGCGGAGTCAGTGTGCCCCTGTTGTTGGGTATTACTGGAGCAAATGAGCCTTTCTAGATGATTTAAGCATTACTTAAATCATTTTATTGAGCTTTTTTTAACCCAGTATTATCAAATGCAGTAGTTATGCAGAGGTCTCATCGTGTTACTTCCTCTATCAACCATTGACTAAATAGCTGCACTTTACTTAATTGTGCCTTGTAACTTGGGGAGAGTAGGTAATAGCTAAACTCACTGTGCATTGAAAGTTGTAAAGGGTTTATCAATACGCCTTTGTCGAGGGATTCTTGGGCTAAAAAGTCAGGGATTAATGCAATTCCCAAACCTTCCTGTGCCGCTTTTAGCGACATAAAAAAATGCTGAAAGCCGATACCGAAATGAAGAGAAGATGGCTCTTTGTTTGTATCTATCTCTCTGTCTTGCTCATCTATAAAACGCTGCCACATCAGTGGACGCGTATTTTGCACTAACAACTTATGTTGAAAGATGTCCTCAATGGTCTTGATCGGTGATTGCTTAAGTAATACCGGCGATGCAACGAGCAACAAACGCTCATTAAATAGCTCAATGGCATCTTTAGCGGCACTGTTCTTATTAAGGCTGCGAATCGACAAATCAGCTTGGGTACCATTGAAATTTGGCTCGCCATCACCGCTGATAAGGTCCAACTGTAAATGTTTGAAACGAGTCTCAAAACTATGAATTCTTGGGATTAACCAAATATGGCTCATTGAGGGAATGACATCGATGAGCAGCTGCTGCTTTTCAGGATCGCTCTGCAAAGTAGTGCTGGCATTGGCAAGTATGTTTAACGATTGTGTGACTGACTCAAAATACTGTCGTCCTGCATCTGTCAAATGCAGTCCTTTTGGGGTGCGAATAAATAACGCTATGCCTAATAGTGACTCAAGCTGCTTGATCTGCTTGCTGACAGCACCTTGGGTTATACAAAGCTCATTCCCCGCTTTGGAAATGCTCAAATGACGAGCGGCAGCAGCAAAACATTTTAGCGCTTGCATCGGCGGTATATCTTTCAGCATATTAAGTGTCCATTGATAGATCAGTCTGTGTATAACCTGAACCTGTGATTTCACAGCACCACATAGCGCAAGTTCTTGATTTTACGCGGTTAGAAAAATACCCACTGCACCTAAGGGTGCACCAGACATTTCTATTCCACCGTAAAACCAAGACCTTACACTCAGTTCTCACTTTGAAGTCACGGATTTAGGTATAAGTTTTACATAAAATATAAATGAGGAATAGTGCAAGCGAAGATAAAATGATATTCCTTTTTGGAATGCAGGTTGATTATAACTCAATTGTTTTTGCGCTCAATCTGAACTTTAATGTACAGATCAGTTTTTATTGAATACAAAGAGGTCACCATGAGCGCAGTATTTCAACGCAGTTGTAACGTAAAGATGCCAATCGCAGTACGCGGAGAGGGCATGTACATTTACGATAAACAGGGAAAGCGTTATTTAGATGGCTCAGGAGGCGCGGCTGTTTCAAGCCTTGGTCACTCTCACCCTAAAGTTATCGAAGCGATCAAAAATCAAATTGATCGTATCGCTTTTGCACATACTGGTTTTTTCAGCTCAGAACCTGCTGAAGCGCTTGCGCAGTTCCTGATCGAAAAAGCACCGGGTGATATGGGTAAAATCTATTTCACCAGCGGTGGATCAGAAGCCGTGGAAGCGGCATTAAAACTGGCAAGACAATATTTTTTAGAGCGTGGCGAATCACAGCGTACACTCTTTATCTCACGCGAACAAAGCTATCACGGTAATACCTTAGGTGCATTGGGGATAGGTGGCAACCCTTGGCGCCGAGAGCCTTTTACCCCGTTAATGACAGATGCAAATTATATCTCCCCTTGTTACGCCTATCGCGGCATCCAAGAAGGCGAGAGCGAGTTTGAATACGGTCAGCGTGTCGCTTGTGAGTTAGACACTAAACTGGCATTGTTAGGTGCAGAGAATGTCATCGCATTTATCGCAGAACCTGTGGTTGGCGCAACTTTAGGGGCAGTGCCTAGTGTGCCTGGCTACTTTAAAAAGGTACGCGAAATTTGTGATAGACACGGTATTTTGCTAATTCTTGATGAAGTGATGTGTGGTATGGGCCGTACAGGTACACTGTTTGCCTATGAGCAGGAAGATATCGTGCCTGATATGGTCACTATGGCAAAAGGTTTAGGGGCAGGTTATCAACCGATTGGCGCATTGATGGTCAAGCGCGAAATTCATCAATGCGTTGCCAATGGCACAGGTTTTTTCCAACACGGGCACACTTATATTGGACACCCAACCGCATGCGCAGCATCACTCGCTGTAATGCAGGCCATTCAAGAAGAAGGGCTACTATCAAACGTGCAAACGCAAGGCGACTATTTACAACAACAGCTTGAAGAACGTTTTGCCCAGCATCCGCACATTGGCGACATTCGTGGTAGAGGTTTATTTAGGGGGGTCGAGCTGGTGGCTGATCGTTCGGACAAATCACCCCTACCCCTAGATGCGGCGATTACACCCAAACTGAAAGCGGCGATGATGGAAAACGGTTTGTTATGCTACCCAGGCAGTGGTTCGGTTGATGGCAAAAATGGTCATCACATATTAATCGCCCCGGCGTTTATAACCCATTCGACGGACCTTGATTTCTTGGTAGATACTTTAGATAAGTCTATCAAGCAAGTATTAAAAGTTTAAGGGCGAAGTAAGCAATGGAAAACACAACAATGTCACAACCAGAAAGCATGGATATACCAAGCGCAGATAAAGTCATTTTAATAGTCGCCCCCAATGGTGCACGTCGCAACAAAAGCGATCATCAAAACCTGCCGGTGACTGCTACTGAATTAGCTGAAGATGCCAAGCTATGCTTGGCAGCGGGTGCAACCATGATTCATGCCCATGCACGTAAAGCCAATGGGTCCCACAGCTTAGAAATTGACGATAACCGCCGTTACTACGACCTTTTAAAAGAAACGGTTGCCGATAAATTAGTCATTCAACTCACCACTGAAGCGGTGGGCATTTACCCCATTGCGCAGCAAATGGCCATGGTGAGGGCAATAAAACCTGAAGCGACTTCCATGGGGCTGCGTGAGTTTATTCGTGCTGATGAAGACCTTGAAGCTGCTAGGGATTTTTTCCATGAAGTGGCGAGCTTTGGTACTGTCGCGCAGTATATTTTATATAGCGCAGAAGACGTTCGCTACTATCACCAACTTAAAGCCGAAGGTGTTATACCCAATAACAAACACCATTTGCTGTTTGTATTAGGACGCTACAGCCAAGGTCAGCACTCAGACCCTAGTGATTTATTACCTTTTGTGGTTGAGCATAAAGACCAAACACCTTGGGCGGTGTGTGCTTTTGGTCGCGATGAGCACCGCTGTGTCAGTACAGCGCTTTCGCTATCGGGCGATGTGCGAGTAGGTTTTGAGAACAACTTGTATAATGTTCGCGGCCAAGTCGCCGACAATAATGCAGTGTTAGTGAATCAAGTGGTTGAGACGGCGCATAGCATGGGTCGTGAGGTGATGAGCGCTGCCGAGTTTAGAGCGCTTTTTGATATTAACAGCTAACAGCTAACAGCTAACAGCTAACAGCTAAAAAGCTAAAAGCTAACAGCTAAAAATATCACCACAGAGGGCACAGAGAAAAGATACAGATGTTTTGAACTTCTCTGTGCAGCGAAGCGCCTCTGT
>Ga0209291_1002714_pt1 | contig 13928 bp, 10 predicted proteins | sample GOMGulsemesocosm_FD_184633 | JGI IMG/M metagenome (GOLD analysis project Ga0209291, IMG submission 184633) | Methane-oxidizing microbial communities from mesocosms in the Gulf of Mexico - GOM9B Gulf of Mexico (SPAdes) (version 2) | ecosystem: Environmental > Aquatic > Marine > Cold seeps...
CCTTCAACATTTCCTAAGAAAGATTCTAATGCTTTCTTTGCAGATGCTTTAGTGATTCCTGAATCAGCTGCCATTGCGTCGATTAATTGTGTTTTGTTCATAAGAATTGATTTTAAATATTTTAAATTATTAATGTTGGTGAACTCAGTTATTACCTGAATTCCTCTACAATATTAAAATCATTTTGCTCTCACGCAAGTAAATACAAGGGAAAAACATCATTTTGTTAATAACTTTAACAGTTTGTTAACAAATGTAGGTAACAAACATTGTTTTTGAGCAATCCCAATGGCAGTAGGGCTTTAGCGTATTTTTGCGTTTTCAGTAAATGAAAATCCATTTAAAAGAGATTTTACATCCATTTTTTTCTTCCCAGGGAGTTGTAAAACATGTGTTTCTATGTAACCTCCTTTAACAGCTACCTTTACAGAGTTTTTATCAGAAATGATAGTTCCAGTTTCATGGTTATGTGTTTCTATAATTTTAGTTACTTCATAAATTTTCACAGCAAAAATGGTTTCGTCAATACATAATTCTGACCAAGCAGCAGGGTATGGGCTTAATCCTCTAATTTTATTATGGATAACATCAATTGGCTGGCTCCAATCAATCTTACACGTATGTTTATGTATTTTGTATGCTGTTCTTATGTTTTCAACTTCTGGTTGGATGTAAGTACTAATAGAGTCCTCTTCAATTGCTTTAACTGTTTTTAAAACAAGTTTACTTCCTTCAATCATTAAACGATCATGTAAGTTGCCAGCATTTTCGTTTGGAGCAATATCAAGTTCTTCTTGCATTATGATTTCACCGGTGTCAATTTTTTCATCAATAAAGAATGTAGTGATTCCTGTTTTCGTTTCACCATTTATTAGTGCCCAGTTTATAGGGGCTGCCCCTCGGTAATGAGGTAGGAGTGATGCGTGTAAATTAAAAGTACCATATTCTGGCATTTGCCATACTTGTTTTGGTAACATTCTAAATGCAACTATTATTTGTAGGTTGGCTTTAAGTGATTTTAATTCATTTAAAAAAGCTTCATCTTTTAAGTTGGTAGGTTGAAGTACTTTTAAGTTTTGCTCAACAGCGTATTTTTTTACTGCTGATTGATTTAATTTCTGACCTCTACCTGCTGGTCTATCAGGAGCAGTAATAACTCCAACTATATTATAATTGTTGTCAACTAAAGTTTTTAATGTGGCTACAGCAAAATCAGGTGTACCCATAAATACGATGTTTACTTTCTTCATCTTTATTTTGGAGTGTTATGTGGTAAATATTATATAAGCTAAAAAAACATTTCAAATTAAATTTAATTTGAAATGTTTTTGAATTATTTTAATAGAAATGGTTTATACAAACAAAGCTTTTAATTGTTGTAGCTTTTGTTTCCATGTTTCCAAATTCTGCTTTTGTTGTTCGATGTTTTTATAAACTTCTTTAACCATAGGGTTGTCTGGTTTTGCATTTGCAAAGAAACCTAGGTTATTTTCTAATTGATTAATTTCAGACTTGACTTCATCAACTTTACGTTTTACAAATAACAACTCGTTTTCTAAAGCTCTTTGATCACCTTCTAAAACAGAAATTTTATTTGCGTATTTAATTAAATCAGCTTCGTTTTTGTCAATGTCAAGTTGATTAAATAAGCTATCTATAGCTTTATTAAACGTATCGTTTATCTTCTTTTTATTACGAGGAACAAAACCTAATGATTTCCAATGGGCAATATGCCCTTTAATAGTATTTATTTTTTCAGAATGGTCACCTTCTAAAGTAAGATTGGTTAATGTTGCTAAGTAAGCTTCTTTTGCGGTATATGCTTCCATTTCTACAGCATTAGCTTCATCTCTCTTAGCGTGCAATCTGTCGAAATATTGATTACAAGCGTCTTTAAATTGCTTCCAGACTTTGTCGCTATCTTTTCTTGGTACATGACCAATTTTTCTCCAGTCCGCTTGAATTTTTTTCATTAGCGGTGTTGTAGCTGTAAAATCATCACTTTTGCTATTTGCTTCTGCTAAAGCAACTAACTTTAATTTTTTATTTAAATTTTCTACTTGATCTTTTTTGATGTTTTTGTAGAACGAATTTTTGTTTTTATTGAAGTCTCTAACAGCTTGTTTAAATGTACTCCATGTTTTTTCGGTAACTTTACTTGGTACTTTTCCTGCTTTAAAAAACAGTTCTCTTAACGCTTCAACCTCTTTTATTTTGCTTTGCCATTCCTTATTGTTTGAAACATTTGAAGTATCAACTGCAATAATTCTAGCAATGATTTCGTTTTTTACTAATAAGTTTTGTTCGTAAACCTTGTCGATATCTGCATAATATGCTTGACGTTTATTGTGAATTATTTTAGTTGCGGCACTAAATTTATTCCAAATATCTTCTCTATGCTCTTTTCCTACAGGTCCAATATCTTCCTTCCAAACTTTATGTAAAATTTGCAGTTCTCTAAAAGCATGCATCACATCATTATGTTGTGATAATTCCTCAGCTCTAGCTGCAATTTTTTGTTTTTCTTCTAAATTGTGTTTAAAATCTAAGTCACGTAAGTCTCTATTTAGATGTAAAAAATCATAAAAACGTTCTACGTGATGGTGATAGGTGTTCCAAACGGTATTGTATTTGTCACGTGGTATAGAACCTGCGTTACGCCAAGACTGTTGAAGTTCTTTAAAGTGTTTGTATGTTGTGTTGATGTCTTCTTCAACACTTAATAAACCTTTAATTTCTTCAATAATTTCATTTCTCTTAGTAAGGTTGTCTTTAAAACCTTTCTCTAAGTTATTGTAGTATGTATTACGTAAAGTTTTATACTCACCGTAAACTTTGTTAAATTTATTTTTGGTGTTAGAAGAATAACTAAAGTCGATTATATTACCGCCTTCTGCTAAAAACTCTTCCTTTTTAGTGTCTACTAGTTCAGAATATTTAGCGTTGAATTCTTCTTTTAACTGATTAAACTGTTTGCTTATTGCTTGAACGGGATGATTTTTTACTAAAAAGTCAAATTCTTCAACTAAACTATCCATGTCCATTGCATGGTAATCTTTTGATTCTATTTCATGTCTTTTTGAATTGTCTTGATCTTCTGCGTCTTCTGCATTTTCATTCTCAATTGCTTGTAAAGCTTCGTCCTGCTGTGGTTGTGTTTCAACTGTAGGATTGGTAATTTCTTGTGTTCCTTCTGCTTCTTGCAGGTTATCCGTTTCTGACATAATAAACAGTATTTATATGTTGGGTTCTTAATTAGTTTCCAGTTTTAATGGTAACTAAAACAATTTCAAGCCGAAAGATACTAAAACAAGGGTTAATTGCAAAAACATCTTAACAATAGCTTACTTGTTCCATATTTCCCAAGCTTTTTCAGCTTGTAATTCTAACATTTTTAGTCCGTTAACAGCTGTTGCTCCATTAGATTTTCCTTTTCTTAAAAAAGTAGTTTCTTCAGGGTTGTAAATTAAATCATAAAGTAAGTGCTTGCTCGTAATTGATTCATATGGAATATTTGGGCAATCATCAGTGTTAGGAAATGTGCCCAAAGGAGTACAGTTGATTATTAAATGATGTTCTGCTATTGCTTCCGAGGTTAAAGATTCATAATTAAAACTTCCATTTGCACTTCTGGATACAAATTGATATTGAATATGCAATTTTTTTAAAGCAAATGCAATAGCTTTTGATGCGCCTCCGGTTCCTAAAATCAAGGCTTTTTTATGGTGTTTTTTTAAAAAAGGTACTAGTGATTTTCTAAAACCATATTCATCCGTATTGTAGCCTTTTAACTTTCCCTTTTTAGTGATCCTGATAGTGTTTACAGCACCAATGCGTTTAGCTTTATTGCTAAGTTTATCTAGGTGTGGGAATATGGACTCTTTGTATGGGATAGTAATATTTAATCCTTTTATAGTTGGGTTTTTTTTAAAAATATCAGGGAAACTTTCAATTGATTGAATGTCGAAATTTTTGTATGAACAATTATGAAGCTCCTCTTTGTTAAATTTGTTTGAAAAATATTTTTGAGAAAAAGAATAAGAAATATTTTTTCCTATTAAACCGAACTGTTTATTTATTTTGTGTTTTTCCATTTTTGTTTCCATACCATTCTAGTAGTACAATTATACTTATCCCTAAGCAGATATAGCCAATAGCAATTATGGTTTCTTGGTTGAAGTCAGGGATAAAACGTTTGTATGTTTCTATTATTTTGTTATTACTTGAATTTAATATAAAAGTGCCAGTAGTATCTGTTTTGAAAATGGTATTTTTCCATGGCCAAACTACACCTAGTGACCCGATAATAAATCCTTTAATAATTGCAATAGTTTGGGATTTGTATTTATTTAATAAGTGACTCATTGCATGGGAAAAAGTAACCATCCCGGTTATTGATCCAATTGTAAATACAGTCAAAACTATAAGCATTCTCATTCGGATAGGATCATCTACAAAACTAAAGTCACCAGATAGTATATTTGAAAAGGTGTCGTATAGTGCGTTTACTGAGTCAATTAAAAGTAAAACATAATTCCCTAAAATTATTAGAATAAAAGAGCCAGATAGTCCTGGCAGAGTCATTCCGGAAACACTAATTATTCCACATAAGAAAACGAATAATAAAGTATCGTTTTCGGTAGCGGGGTCTAAAAAACTAATAGCTAAACCTATTATAGCTCCAATAGCTAAAAAAGAAATTGATTGTAAATTCCATTTTTCAAATCGCTTACTTATTGAGTAAATAGAGCCGATAATCATTCCGAAAAATGTGCTCCAAACATTGAGTTCGTAGTGAATGAGCAGGAAGTCAAGTAGTTTTGAGACAGTGAAAAAACTAATAAGCATCCCGAAAATGATAGCAGCTAAAAAACGTCCGTTTATGTAACTAGTAAATACTCGGAATCTACCTGTAAACAATAATTTAAAAGCAGTTTTATTCACGCGTTGTAGTGAATAAATAAACTCTTCATAAAAACCAGCTACAAAAGCGACAATACCACCAGATACACCTGGTACTTTATTGGCAGCGCCCATTGCGATGCCTTTTAGTACGAGTAGAAAATAATCTAATGAGTTTCTGCTTGAATTCATGAGTTTGTGTTCGAGCCTATTTTTTCTAATATGATGATGCTAAAAAAACCAAATCCCATTAAGAGTATGGCGTAACCAATTTGTGCGTCTAATTGATATAATTCAGTAAATTTATCAGGTAAAACACTCTGTTGTAAAACAGGGGTTTCAATTCCTTTTGAATCTATTCTAGTTGATAAAGTTTCCTTCCAAGGCCATATTTTGTTTAATGAACCAATAATAAAACCAGTTAGTATGGCTAAAGTTGTGTTTTTATGATTGTTAAATAACCATTTTAATAGTCTACTAAAACTTAGTAATCCCACTATGGCTCCGGTAATAAATATTAGAATGTTTTTAATGTCTAAGTCATGAAAAGCATTGCTTAGGGTTTTATAGGCACCAAGTAAAACTAATATAAAAGCTCCAGAAATCCCGGGTAATATCATTGCGCAAATTGCAATAGCAGCTGCTAAAAACAGGAATAACGGATTGTCGTTATTTGCTAAGGATGGTAATGTTGTGATGTAATACGCTAAGAAAATAGCAGATAAAGCTGAAATGATGGCGATGAAATTCCATTGTTTGATTTGTTTGGCAACATACAATATACTAGCTAGAACTAACCCGAAAAAGAAGGACCATATGAGTATTGGGTGATGTTCCAGTAAGTATTTTGCTAAACGCATAAAAGATACAAAACTGATGAATATCCCAATGAGTAAGAAAAGTAAAAAATTTCCATTTATTTGTTTCCAAACGGATTTAATCCCGTCATTTTTAAGTGTTTTAAGTAAAGAAAAATTTACTTGACTAATAGAGGATATTAATTCTTCGTAAATCCCAGAAATGAATGCTATTGTTCCGCCAGAAACACCCGGAACTGCATCTGCAGCTCCCATAGCCATCCCTTTTAGTGTTATAATAAAGTAATCAAATAAATTTCGTTGCATGTTTTAATTTCTGAGTTCTAACAAAGTTAGTATATTTCTAATTACTTTCGGCTTAAAAAACCAGCGTTTTTTAATGTAGTTTTATGGAGTGTTCTTACACTTTTTTCAGGTGTTTGGAAATACTAAAAGAGAGCTGTTTTATGTTTATAAAACAGCTCTCTTTTGACAATTATTTTTTAGTATAGGTATGTACTAATAGTTTTTTAAGATTTCTTGAACAGATTGCCTTTGTATAATACCTGGAAATAGCTCCTCAAGTATAATTACATATTCTTTATCGCTTTTTAATCCGTTTACTAAATGGTATTGTCCTTTTTCAATTTCTTGCAATGAGTAGTATAGTCCAGCTAGTCTGAATTCAATTTCAGCGTTTTCTGGATGAAATTCTAAACCTTGTAATAAGCATTGTATAGCAGCATTGTTCTCGCCAAGTATTAATAAAAGATCAGCCCTTCTGTTCCAAATTTCAATTTCGTAGTTTCCAAGCTCAATTGTTTTTTGATACCCACGCTCAGCTTCTTCATAAAAATTCATTCGGAAGTTTATTTGTGCATATCGTTTCCAATAGTAAATATTTTGTCCGTCAATTTCAATAGCTTTATTGATATAGTATAGTGCTTTGTGGTAGTTTTTTAATTTATAGTAAAAATCAGTGATGGCTTCCCATCCTTTGTCTAGTAAAGGATCCTCATGTACTGTTTTGTAATAATATTGAATTGCTAATTCAGTATTGTTTAGTTTCTCATAACAATTACCTATGCGTAAATATGCAAACGAGGTAGGGTCGTCAAACTCTAAAGTGATTAAATAGTTTTCAATGGCTTCATGATATCTTTTTAACTGCTCTAGTATTTTTCCTTTTTCAAAATAAGCACCTATAAAAGTGTCGTCAGAAATAATTGCGAAATCAAATGCAGCCAATGCTTTTTTATAGTCCTCTTTGTGTAGGTATTGTTTTCCTAGTTGATGCCATCCAACTTCGGAGTACGGATTGTTATCTAAAAAGTCATTAATAAATCCTATAGCTTCATCGGGTTGTTCTAAAAAATCGAAACAATAGATGATGTTATACAAAGCGGCGTAATCTTGATCGTCTTCTTGTAAACATTTTTTGTAAGCATTCTTTGCTGCTTCAAAATTTTCTAAGTATAAATATTCTATTCCTAATAATGAATAAATATCTGCCCTTTCGTTAGAGAAACTTAAGGTAATATTTAAAACCTCTATGGCTTTTTGATGTTCATCTCTTTTTGAATAGATAGTGGCTTTTTGAATAAATATTTCTTCGTTGTTAGGATCAATCAAAAACAATTTATCTAGATGCTTTTCAGCTAAATCTAATTTGTCTTCAAAAATATAAAGCTCTACTTTAAAAAGCGTCAATATAATTGATGAAGGATGTTGTTCCAAACCAATTTTAATTGCTTTTTTAGCAAGAGCAACCTTACCAATTTCTAAATAGTGCTGAATGATGTTTTCAAATTCTACAGAATCAAAAAAGAAAACATTATTAGTCTTCAGCATTTTTTCAAATTTAGTAATCGAGAAGTTGTATTCGTCATCATGGCTTAATTGCATAGCATCTTCATTTTGGTTACTACTAACTATTGGTATTATAAATTTAGCATAAAGTATTGTAGTTATAACTTATTAGTCGCAGTACTTATTCACAACTTAATTAACAGTGTCATGTTATATTAAGTTACAATAATTAAGCCATTTAGGGATTGATTTTGTTGAGAGTATCAATAATAATGTTGCAACCTTCAATAATTTCAGTATTAGAAATAGTTAATGGAGGGGTGATTCTAATGGCTTTTGGCTCAAATAACAACCAAAATAGAATTAAACCATTGTCTTGACAATTAAGTATAACTTCGTTACAAATGTCAGGGGTGTCAACTAGCACAGCTAGCATTAGCCCTTTTCCACGAATCTCTTTTATGAGTGGATGAACTAGATGTTTGCGAATTAAAGCTTCTTTTTCTAAAGCTTCTTGCATTAGGTTCGATTCTATAATTTCTTGTAATGTAGCTAGCGCAGCTGCGGCTATGACAGGATGTCCGCCAAATGTGGTTATATGGCCTAGTTTAGGGTTGTCTTGCAATAATGTCATTAACTCTGTTGAGGCTGAAAATGCTCCAACAGGCATTCCTCCGCCCATTCCTTTTCCCATGACAAGAATGTCAGGTGTACAATTATAGTTTTCAAAACCAAATAATTTTCCGGTACGTCCGAAGCCAGTTTGTATTTCGTCTAAAATTAATAAAGCACCAACTTCTTGACAACGTTGTTTTACACGTTGCAAATAGTTGTATTTTGGCTCAATAAAACCAGCACCACCTTGTATGGTTTCTAAAACCACAGCGGCAGTTTGGGTGGTTATTTTTGAGAGATCTTCAAAATTGTTAAACTTAATAAAATTCACATCAGGTAATAATGGTCTGAAAGCTTGTTTGCGTTCTTCAAACCCCATTAAACTCATTGCCCCTTGTGTGTTGCCGTGATATGCGTTTTTGGCTGATATAATCTCACTTCTACCTGTAGTGCGCTTAGCAAGTTTCATAGCGCCTTCAATAGCTTCTGTACCTGAGTTTACTAGGTATGTTTTTTCTAGCGATTTTGGTAAGTTGTCAGCTAGTAATTTAGCGAGCTTAACAGCTGGTTCTTGTACGTATTCACCATAAACCATTACATGTAAATATTTATCAACTTGGTTTTTAATAGCATCAACTACTTTTGGGTGTTGATGTCCAAGTGTGCATGCAGATACGCCAGCAACGAAGTCTAGATATCTTTTTTCTGTAGTGTCATAAATATAACTCCCCATAGCGTGAGATACTTCAAGTGCTAATGGGTGAGGGGATGTTTGTGCTTGATATGTAAAGAACTCTTTTTTCATTGAAAGAAATTATTTGAGAGCTTTTCTTTTTGACCGCAATCCTTTTTTTGCTTTTAGTTTTCTTTTAGAAATCTCAGGAGAAGCAGTTCTTTTCTTTATTGGTTCAAGTGTCGGTTTGGTTTTGATTGCTTTCTTTTTAGGGGCAATACTGCGTAGTTCGTCTTTATTACTATCTTCAATAATTCGATCTTCTAAGCCTTGTATTTTAGGTAGTGTAAGTGGTGGGTCATCTTTAAATAAATCTTCAACTGAAAGTATACGTTCGTCACCTCGCCAATTAAAACCTCTTAATTCTCGAGCGTTTTTAGGGTACATGGAGTCTGGGGTTAGTTCTCCTTCAGGACTTCCTATGTTTGTCATTTCCTCAATTTCATTATCAACTAATTTCAGATTGATACTTCCACTAATTCGTTTGTCAATACCAATTAAATCACCACTTTCTTGTCTTGCATAAAAAATAAACTCTGCGTTCTTATTAATGTCGATATTGTATAGTTTGTTGTCTTCATTAAACAGACCAATCAATTCTTTTCCTTTACATTGGTTGTACCCGCTAATAGAATCCTTGTTAACGAGGAAAGTGTTATAAAATACTTTAAGGGAATCAAGTTTGTTGGTTTCTAGATTGTTTATTAATTGAATTGTATCACCTATCATTTGGTTATCTCCAGACCATAATACAGGTTTTCTGATAAGTTTTGTTATTCCGGTTTTTTGATTGATATAAATAGAATCGCATTTCCCATTCATATCTAATTTATAGAGTTTAGCATTCTTAAACCCTCTAATAACTCTGTTCTCTGGTTTTCCGGTAACCATTAACGTATCTGCGTGTATATAAATAGAATCATTTTGTTGTAATGATTTTACTAGTGCTCTTTTTGTAATGAAAACAGAATCTTTCTCTTTGAAAATTTCCGCGTAATGACCTGTTATAATACTATGATTAGTGGTGTCGGTTACTTTAATGTTATTTGTTGCGGATGCAAAATGTTTTTTTTGGTTGAAGTACATACTATCGCCTTCAAAAATTCTATTATTGTAATAGATTTTTGAATTTTTAACAAAGTATCCTAAATCGGCATTTGTATCATAATAGCCACGTTCACAATGAATGGTACTTCCTTGATGTTTGATAATCGATTTCCCGTACATGTATGCAATACCAGAATCAGAATAAAAATCTAATTGACTAGAGTTTAGTGTGTATTTAGGGTTTTTAATATCTACGTTACCTATAAATTGATATTTCTGACTATCCATAAAATATCTTCCTATTGAGCTATTAATGATATTATCCTCGTGGTTAACAACACCTCCGGTTTTGTAATATGCTTGTTGTTTTAGTTTGTCAAAGTATAGGGTGTCTGTTCGTAAGGTAGACTTGGGTTCTGTTAATACTACATCGCCTGCTGTAAACGCTAATTGAGTTTTTCCACTATAATTGGCAACTTTGCTTGTTAATTGAATAGTATCACCTTGTTTGATGATAACTTTTCCAAAAGCAGAAATGGAATCTTCTTTTTTGTAATGATATGCTCGGTCACACCACATTTCTATTCCATCGTGCTCAATATAAATTTGCTTTTTGCTATTTCTTGTTAAAATAGTAGCTCCAGGGAATTCTGCTTCATTAATATCGTAATAAGGTGCTGATACTCTAATTTCCTTTTTTTCTTGAGAAAATGTAAGCATAGAGTTGATGCAAAAGAAAAGTAGTATATATGTAGAAAAATGTAATTTCAATTTCAATTATTTTATGTTTCAAAAATAGCTAAAAAACTTAGGATGAAGTTGTTTTTAAGAGGATTTTAGGAAATCAATAGTAAGTAAAGCGAAACAGCGTTTGAAAATATTGGTTTTCAAACGCTGTTTTTATATTAATTAATGTACTAATTATCCTTTCATCCAAGCGTTTCTTAGTACAACACGCTTATCAGTTGCAGGTAAATCGTCTGGAGCTAAAGTATAGGTTTTACCCATTGGCTCAATAATTTTACCTTCCAAAGTAATTTCTTTACCTTCTCTTTTTACAACCATTTTAATATCGTTCCCTGGAGTCCATCCAAAAGAAGCACCAACTAAAGCCTGAATGTTGGTAAGGTTGTAGTCTGTACCATCTATAGAAACTAATCGGTCATTTGGTTTTACGCCTAAAGTGGTTAAAAAAGAGTTTGTTTCTGATAAGAAAAACACTTCTTTGGTTTTCTGATCAGCAGAGATATAAGGTGTTTGCATGTCCTTAAGTAAATAACCAGTTTTCGCTTCTTTACTTTGCATGCTTAATCCTAATTTCTTAAAGAATTTAGTGTAATCAATTGGTGTGTTTCCAACAACGTGTGTGTTGATAAATGATCTCACTTCTGGGTATGTTATTCCAGTAATATCATCAAATAAAACAGCGTCTAAAAACGGTTTTTCAACACCATATTTAGCAGATAGTTTTTTCATCATGTTTAAAATACCTTGTTGACCATTACTTTCCTCTCTAATGATTAAATCAATACACATACCAATTAACGCTCCTTTTTCATATACATTAGCGTAGTTCGGTTTGTAAGGTTCGTCTAAAATGTTTCTACTCATTTCGGTAAAAGACATTTCGTCGTTATAACGTTTTGATCCGTTAATTTTCCCTAAAACTCTTTCGTAAAATTCATATTCATCAACCAAGCCTTGGTTTATTTGAAATAAGTTAGCAAAATACTCTGTTACACCTTCATACATCCACAAATGCTCAGACATTTTAGGATCATTGTAATCAAAATTATGTACTTCTTCAGAATGAACGCTTAATGGTGTTAATATGTGGAAAAATTCATGAGAAACAACGTCTTTCATTGATTTTGCTAATGTTTGTGCTGGCATCATTTCTGGAAAAACAACAGTAGTAGAAGTATGATGTTCTAGAGCTCCAAAACCATTTGCATCATTTTGCATGGTTGACATATATAGTAAAATACAGTATTTTTTAGTAGCGTTAACTTCTCCTAAGAATTCTTTTTGAGCAAGCATCATTTTTTCCATTTCATCTTTTAAATCAGATGCTTTTAAAGTGTTACTTGGTGAGTACACACTTAAAAGAATTTCCATGTTACCAATTTTAAATGTAGCATTGTTTTCTACTGCATACATAATTGGATTGTCAGTAACTTCAAAATATCTTTTAGTGATAAAAGTGTCGTTATCTGCAGCGATGTTAGAATCTGTCAATGCAGTGTTTCCAACAAGGTCACTTGGGTGAGCAATGTTTAGTGTGTAAGGTAGTTCTTGGTGTTCTTTAAAATAACCAACAAAACCATGTAGGTTTAGCATAAAGTTTTTTCCTTCTAAAATATTTGTTCCAGCAGGAGAAAATACGCTATGAGTTCCTTCAATATCATAGGTGTCATTTACTAAGTAAGTGATTTTAGCAATTGATTTTGCGTTATCAATTTTCCATGAATTGTCATCAGTATGTGTAACCGTTAATTCATTTCCTTTAGCATCTAAAGCTTTTAGGTTTTCAATGTACTTCCCGTAATTGTCTGTAGAGTATGTTCCGGGAACAGTTTTTGGTATGTGAAATGTAGCGGTTGCTGTTGTGAAACCAATAGGAGTCATTTCTACTTGAACCTTGTCATCTATTATATTATTCAAATCAATGTTAACTGTAGTGGTGGCTTTACTTGTTATTGCAGAAGTTGTTTTCTGTGTTTTACAAGCCACTAAAAAAGATAGTGACAACACAGCAAGACTAATTTTTCTCATTTTGTATGTTTTAATTTTGAAGTATATGACTATAGTCTTTTAAAAATGTTACATTTTTTAATAAATATTTAACATAAACCTACAAGGAAGATTTCTTAGAGTAGTTTTTTTCAAATGTTGAATTCTGTTTTTTTAAAGTATATTTATCGAAAATTGAATTTGTTTAATGAAGTTATCAGTAGTAATTGTAAATTATAATGTTCGTTACTTTTTAGAGTTATGTCTAAAGAGTGTTGAGGCTGCAATTGCTTTAATTGAAGCGGAAATAATAGTTGTAGATAACAATTCGTCTGATAAAAGTTGTGAAATGATAAAGCAGTTGTTTCCTAATGTTCGTTTGTTAGAAAACAAAAACAACATTGGGTTTTCTAGAGCAAACAACCAAGGGGTTACAATGGCAAAAGGCGAGTATATTTGTGTGTTGAATCCTGATACGGTTGTTGCTGAAGATACTTTTTCTCAGTTAATTTGTTTTTCAGATTCAACTAAAAATGTAGGGATAGTTAGTTGTAAGTTAATAGATGGAGCGGGAAGATTTCTTCCAGAAAGTAAACGAAATGTACCAACAAGATTGGTGGCAGTTAAAAAACTTATTGGATTATCGAAGGATTATTATGTTTCAAGTGTTAAAAAGAATGAATTAGGGAAAGCCCCAGTTTTTGTCGGTGCTTTTATGTTACTTAAAAGAAAACTGTATGAAGAGGCAGGTGGGTTTGATGAGCGTTATTTTATGTATGGAGAAGACATTGATTTGTCTTATAGTGTTCTAAATGCTGGATATGATAATTATTACTATGGAAAAACGACAGTGATACATTATAAAGGTGAGAGTACTTTAAAAGATGAAGTGTATGCAAAACGATTTTATGGTGCAATGCAATTGTTCTATAAAAAGTATTTTAAATCTAATTTTCTGTTTGATACTGTAGTTGCTTTAGGAATAAGGATTATCCCTTTGTTAAAATCAGTTTTAATTGATAGTAAGTTAGAGGTAAGACCTGAATTTACACTTGAAACAACAGAGTTGTCTTTCAAAGAAATAATTAATTTATTTGAAAAACAAGAATGTTATTATAAGATTCATCTTGAAAATACTGATTTTACTATAGGGAGTAAGAGTTCAAAGGCTAGAGGTGAGATTCTTTTTAGAGCTTAATTTTGTTGCTTAAATCCTAACTTTTTCTGTTTTTATTTATTAAATTCGCAGACTGAAATTAATATTTCACTTATATTTTAAGAATATGGCAAAG
>Ga0209291_1002720_pt1 | contig 13911 bp, 13 predicted proteins | sample GOMGulsemesocosm_FD_184633 | JGI IMG/M metagenome (GOLD analysis project Ga0209291, IMG submission 184633) | Methane-oxidizing microbial communities from mesocosms in the Gulf of Mexico - GOM9B Gulf of Mexico (SPAdes) (version 2) | ecosystem: Environmental > Aquatic > Marine > Cold seeps...
CCAAATCAAAACATAATAAATCATGTTTTATCCTTAAAAAACAATGAATCTTTATATTGTAATGGTAAATGGATAGCCACTAAAGGACATAGAGAAGATTCTAAACTAGAGATAATAGATGACACCTTACTTTATCTAACTCAAATTTGGGAATTATTTCAATTGAATGACAAAGCATTACAACTTGACTTTGATTTGTTAACACAAGGTAAACAGTCTCAAAAAATTAGTGATACAAATAGACTTTTAAATCCAGAAAACATATTTATAGAAGCCGGAGCTAAAGTAGAATTCGCAATCCTTAATGCATCAATTGGTCCAATTTATATTGGGAAAGATGCAGAGGTAATGGAAGGTGCAATCATTAGAGGTAGCTTTGCCCTACTCGACCATGCCACAGTTAAAATGGGAGCTAAAATTTACGGTGCAACTACAATAGGACCACATTGTAAAGTTGGAGGTGAAATTTCTAACTGTATCCTACAAGCGTATTCTAACAAAGGGCATGATGGCTTTATTGGTAACTCTGTCATTGGAGAATGGTGTAATTTAGGTGCAGACACCAATTCATCTAACCTAAAAAACAATTACGGTAAACTTAAAATATACTCGTACACTACCAAACAATTAGAACAAACGGATAATTTGTTTTGTGGTGTATTAATGGGTGATCATTCTAAAACAGGAATTAACACTATGCTTAACACTGCTACAACTGTTGGTGTAAATGCCAATGTGTTTGGTGCACAGTTTCCACCTAAATACATTTCATCTTACAATTGGGGTGGTTTTGCCGATAGTCCAAAATTTCAATTAGAAAAATCTTTTGAAGTATCACAAAACATGATGAAAAGACGCCATTTAGACTTATCTGATGTTGATAAAGCGATATTAAAACACATTGCTGACACTAATTTATAATGGCATAGCAATTGCAACCTTATATAGACAACTAAAATTGATACGTTTTTCTAATATAAAAGAGAAAAATCAAATCGATTTATGACAAAAATGACAAACTGACTTACTAAAACTGTACTTATGTCTGAATTTATGAACAACGATATTTTTGACCTTTCAAATATAATAGACCAAGAACCTGAATTTATTCCTTTAATCTCTGAAGAAGAGGAGGAAAAAATGAACAAAGAAGAGATTCCTGAAGAATTACCCATATTAACGTTAAGAAACAATGCCTTATTTCCAGGTGTAGTCATTCCAATTACGGTTGGTAGAGATAAATCTATCAAACTGATTGAAGATGCTTATGCCAAGGATAAAACAATTGGTGTCGTCTCTCAAATTAAAGCCGAAATTGAAGAACCTACGATTGAGGACCTTCATAAAGTAGGAACCGTTGCCCATATTATTAAAAAACTAAAAATGCCTGATGGTTCTACAACCATTATTATACAAGGTAAAAGACGTTTTGAAATTGAATCATTTATTCAAGAAAAGCCTTATTTTAGAGCTTTAGTTAAAGGCTTAACGGAAACTAAATTGGACATGACTGTGGTTAAAAACATGGCCTTGTTGGATTCAATGAAAGAAATGGCTCTAAAGATTATTAAAGAATCTCCAACGATTCCTTCAGAAGCCAGTTTTGCTATTAAAAACATTGAAAGCCCTACGTTTTTAGTGAATTTTATTGCCTCTAATTTAAGTGGTGATGTAGACAAAAAACAAACCCTTTTACAAACGGATGATATCCAAAACCGAATTGAACAAATTTTAGCTCACCTATCTTACGAAATTAAGATGCTGAGTATGAAAAACGAAATTCAGTCAAAAGTAAAAGTAGATTTAGATCAGCAGCAAAGAGAATATTTTTTAAATCAACAAATTAAAACCATTCAAGAAGAGCTAGGTGACAACCCTGGAGCAAATGAAGTGCTAGAATTTGAAAAAAGGGCAGCAAAGAAAAAATGGTCTAAAAAAATTGCAACTGCTTACACAAAAGAACTTAAAAAGTTTAAACGTATGAATCCTCAAAGTGCTGAGTATTCTGTTCAATTAAACTACATTGATTTAATTTTAGATTTACCTTGGAAAAAAATAACCAAAGATAAATTTGACTTAAAAAAAGCACAAGCCATTTTAGACCGTGATCACTTTGGTTTAGATAAAGTAAAAGAAAGAATTATCGAGTACTTGGCTGTTTTAAAGCTGAAAGGAAATATGAAGTCCCCTATTCTTTGTTTACATGGACCTCCAGGTGTAGGAAAAACATCTTTAGGAAAATCTATTGCAGAAGCCTTAGGACGTAAATATGTAAGAATGTCATTGGGTGGTGTGAGAGATGAAGCTGAAATTAGAGGACATAGAAGAACTTATATTGGTGCTATGCCCGGTAGAGTACTTCAAAACTTAAAAAAAGCAGGTTCTTCAAACCCAGTATTTGTTTTGGATGAAATTGATAAAATTGCAAGAGACAATCATGGTGATCCGTCTTCTGCTTTATTAGAAGTATTAGACCCTGAACAAAACAAAGCGTTTAATGACAACTTTGTTGAGTTGGATTATGACTTATCAAAAGTTTTATTTATAGCAACTGCTAATGACTTAGGATCTATTCAAGGTCCATTAAGAGACAGAATGGAATTGATTGAAGTGAATGGTTATACAGTGGAAGAGAAAGTTGAAATAGCAAAACGCCATTTAATCCCAAAACAGCTTAAAGAAAACGGAATAACAGCTAAAGATATTTCGTTTGATGATGTTGTTTTAGAAAAAGTGGTAGAAGCCTATACTGCCGAATCTGGTGTGAGAGGATTGGAACGTAAAATTTCAAAATTAGTACGTAGCAGAGCTAAGGATCTTGCCATGGATTTAAAATACTCTAAAAAAATTGAATTAAATCAATTAAAAACAATTTTAGGCCCATCACACTCTAAAGACAAATACATTGGTAATGAATTTGCTGGTGTAGTGACAGGCCTAGCTTGGACTCAAGTAGGTGGAGATATTTTATTTATTGAAACGAGTTTAACACAAGGAAAAGGTAAATTAACGTTAACTGGTAACTTGGGTGACGTGATGAAAGAGTCTGCTATGTTAGCACACCAATACTTAAAAGCTAATCCGCATTTAATTGGGTTAAAGTATGATGTGTTTGACAAATGGGATGTGCACGTGCATGTTCCTGAAGGAGCTACACCGAAAGATGGACCATCTGCTGGTGTTACTATGGTAACTGCCATGGCATCTGCGTTTACACAACGTAAGGTGAAAAAGAATTTAGCCATGACCGGTGAAATTACATTACGTGGTGCTGTTTTACCAGTTGGAGGGATTAAAGAAAAAATATTAGCAGCTAAAAGAGCTAACATTAAAGAAATAATTTTGTGTAACAAAAATAAAAAAGATATTGAAGATATTAAACCAAAATACTTGAAAGGCTTAAAATTCAACTATGTATCTACTTTAGATGAAGTTTTAAAATTAGCGTTAACAAAAGAAACCGTAAAATCTCCAAAAAAAATTGCATAAATAGATTTGTTTAGAAAATAAAAGCATTATATTTGCACTCGCAAAACAATTCTTTTGTTTTCAAAAACACTTTGGCGAGGTAGCTCAGTTGGTTAGAGCGCCGGATTCATAACCCGGAGGTCTCGGGTTCAAATCCCGATTTCGCTACTAAAAAATTCAAGTTTAACACTTGAATTTTTTTTTGCTCTATACTTTTTAGAAGCACTAAAGAAAACAAAATTCTACGCACACATTGAATCATGCTATACGTAAGATTAACTAATATTACATTTAAATTATGAAAACAAAATTTGGAGCCGCAATAGAAAATACACTAAACAAATGTGCAGAGTTACCAGCAGAGCTATTTATAATGGCTAAGCAAGAGCAATTAATGACTAATTTATTTGCAATAGAAATGAATCAATTAGGTGATTCGACTTACAACTACATTACAAAGTACAGTCATAACAGCCATAACATAGATTTAGTAGGCATTAGTAAAAACAAATTAAATCCGGTTAAAGAATTTTATAAAGCTAAATTTTTACAGAATGTAGATTTTGGATCTAATAATGAAGCAGAAAAGGAAGTCAATCGTGTTTTACAACACATGGATGGACTAAATAGTGATGATCCAAAATATCTAATTTTTAATTACGTCATTTTTAGTGAAGCTCAGATTAATACCATCAGAACTCAACTTATTGACCCTAACAATTCAGATATTGGTTTAGTGGATAACACAAAAGCGTATACAAATATACATAGAGGAAGAACAAATTACTTCAATCCCCCCTTAAAAGTAGCCACTTTACAAGCCGAAAATAATATACTAAACTGTACATGTGGTATAGAAAATTGCTCACATAACGTATACAAATCAAATGTAGCCGATTGTATTGCTACACTTAACACTGAAGTTAGTAAGCTTTCCGAACATTCAGATCTTAACATCACAAATTCATTGTCCTATGTGAAAGAAAATTTTAAAACAGAACTTATTCTTGGTTTTTCACCCGTCATAAAATATAGTTTAGGCGTGACTATTTTTGAATTAAATGGGAAAAATAACCCCAAAATTGAGAACGAAACTTATGTAAACACTGAGGAAGATTCTAGTTACAAAAAAACCAAATCAATACTATAATACCATGTATAGAAAAGATTAACATCCTGAATATATAATGGATTGGATACTAAAACTTCAAGTTTAACGACTTGATTTTTTTGCTCTAAACTTTTTGGGTACAATTTTAACCCTGATTAATTTACCTCCTAAAAAAGGGGCGTTTACCCCTTTTTGAGTTTGAGTATTGATTTTTAATCACTTATGGTGATTATGTTTTGATTACTGATTTTTCTCATTAAAATTAGTACCTTGAAAATTACTGTAAAACTTAAGTATTTACTATATTTAGGTTGTTAATATGCGTACCCTATGATTTTAATTGCCATTTTATTTGCTGCACTTTCCTTTTTTTTAAGAGGAAAGTTATTTGCTGCTATTATAGCTTTAATACTGCAATGTATATTAATTGGGTGGTTACCTGTATCAATTTGGGCAGTCATATCAAGGAGTAACGCACAAAACACAAAACAAATAAGTAAAATGGAGCAGAGGATTATAGCCGCTCAAAATAAATAGATATGAATAAGAAAATAGCAAGCTTACTTTTAGTAAGTATTACCTTGTTTACAAGTTGTAAAAAAGATGAAGTCTGTACAGAAGGATATAGTGGTACGGACTGTGAAACACAATTAACACCAACTAAAATTAAAATAACTAGTGTGAAACTAACTAAGTTTCCACAGTATAATGATGGTGCTGATTGGGATGTATCAACTAATACACAGCCAGACGTTTTCTTTAGACTTATGAAGGGGAGTAATGTATTGTTTGAACAATCAGATTATTATGAAGATGCAGTAGTTACAGAAAACTATACCAAAGGAACTGATATTACAATTAATGACGTAACCAGTGAGTATGCCATGCTTTTATATGATAATGACAATGCAACAGATGATTTTATGGGAGGTGTTAATTTTTATCTTTATGATTCTAAAGATGACTTTCCAAGTACTATCAATTTAGATTCTGGAGGAGAAGTTAGCTTTGAACTTAGCTTATCTTATGAATGGTAGTTTAAAATTATAGTGAGATACAAGAAGGGGCTTTGCCCCTTTTTGAGTTTTCATTTATAGTTACTTACTAGTGGTGGTATTTTGATTACTGATTTAATTCAGTTTATAAAACCACCCCAAAACTCGATTAAATCAAGGCTCTATTATATTTAGTTCATTATTAGAAATAACCTTATGAATTGAATCAATTGATTGAGTTGAGTAAAGCCAATTGGGAGAAAGGAAAGTAAGCCGGGGGTTCGAGTCTCACTATGCGCCTCAACCACCTCCCCTTTCATGTTCTAACATTATTTATATTGATCTAATAAAGTTATAGTGGGTGATTGAGGATTTGGAGATTGAGGCGAGCGATAGCTCAGGACTCGAAATCCAAGCGGAATTTTAATTATACTTATCATAATTTAGAGTTATTCATTAACTTTACAGCATGTCTGTTCAAGCGCCTAAAATATACACACTTACTAACCTCACCAGGTCACTAGAAAACCATATGGACCAAACGTTTGGAAGTAAAACGTTTTGGGTAAAGGCAGAACTGTCTAAAGTGGTAGTATCTAGTGGTAGACGTTATATTGAATTAGTGGATTCTGAAAAAGATACAGTGACCACTAAAATTCAAGCCATAATTTGGGGGAATACATACACAGCCATTAAAGCCAGATCAGGTAAAGTAATTGATTCTATTATTCAACCGGGCAACAAAGTTTTAATTGAAGTTAAAATACAATACGATAAGCTGTATGGTTTAAAATTATTGATTATTGATGTAGACTTGTCGTACAGCTTTGGAGATGTAGAACAATTGAAAAAAGAAACGGTTCTTAAATTAAAAAAAGAAAACCTTTTTGATAATCAACAGACCATTTACCTCCCCACCATTTCCAAACGAATTGGTTTAATTAGTTCATTAGGTACGTCTGGTTATAAAGATTTTGTAACTGAACTATCCGCTAATCACTATTACACAAATTTTAAAGTTAAAACCTTTGACTGTAAAGTGCAAGGTAAAGCAGCCATTCCAGAACTGATTAAAGCTATTAAATTGGCAAATGAATACGATCTAGATGTACTTATTATTTTGAGAGGTGGCGGTTCTAAAATTGATTTGAATATTTTTAATGACTATGAACTCTGCAAGGCTATTTGTGAATCCAAATTACCCGTAATTACAGGCATTGGTCATGAAACAGATGACGTGGTGGCCGACTTAGTCGCACGTAAAAGTGTCATAACACCTACAGCTGTTGCTAAGGCGCTATATTTGTCTATCGCCACATTTAACAGTAACCTTCTTAATTCTTATAAAGCGCTAAAAGTAGCGAGTGATAATCAATTGAGAAACAAAAAAGAAGAGTTTAAAAGGCATAAAAAAGACATATATATTGCAAGTACGTCCATTTTAAATGAAAGGTCTCAAAACCTATTAGGCTATAAACATTTCATTACGACTAGATTGAATTCAATTTTAAGAGGCCATATTAACACCTTAGATGTTAACTATGAAAAAATAAAGCTGTTGAGTAGAGATTTAGTGAAACAACAGCAATTGGATTTAAGCTCTAAATTAAAATTGATTGACATTTTAAACCCTGAACGTTTATTAAAAACTGGGTATTCCATTACTTCTGTGGAGAATAAAAAAATTACAACTTTAGATAATTTGGTGGGCAAGGAACTGAAAACAGAAACCGACAAAGGCACAATTTATAGTCAAATCACAAAAATTAAAAACAAAACAACATGACAAGCATTCCAAAAGACATGAAATATGAAGATGCCTTAGCTAAAATTGAGGACATTGTAGGAGAATTAGAACAAAAAGAAGTTAGCATTGATGAGCTAATTAAACGCGTAGATTTTGCTAAGCAATTAGTTGATTTTTGTCAAGACAAATTGACTAAAACTGAAAAAGAAATTGAGAAAATAATTCAGGACAAATAACATCTAGCTCATGATATTAAAGAATGTATTAGTTATTATATGGACAGCTACCCTATTAAAAGTTAATTTTTTCTCTCATTATTTCTTCCATAGTTTTGTTTTCTACGCAAGACCTTAACCAACTCACAAAGTCAAACGAACTTAGCGTAGCTTTTGCATTATCTGTATCGCAAACGGCTTCAATTGTTTTTAAATTTTCTATCATTTTTGATTTACTCGAATTACTATCCGTCAAATACGTTTTAGCAAATATTAAAAAAGAAGACTCTAAGGCATTATACCAACTTCTTTTCTGTAAAAAACAAGTCGTAGATTGAATTAAGTTTTCCATTAAAGATTCATTCCCTAACTTATAGTGAATACAGATGTTCATTAATCTAACATAAGATAGTAAGTCTTCTCTTAAATCTGTATTCATGTTTATTAACGTATTTACCCAAAACAATGCTTATTTATAGTCGCTGTTTCCAATGTAGGTATAACACAAGTTGTATTGAAACACCATTCTTAAATTATAATCAATCTGATAATTTGATGTAGTCAAAAGGGCTTCAATATCCTCTGTATAGGTTAATATTTTTAAAAATTCTCCCTCTATCAAACCATTGTTTAAGTTAATATTAAACAAAGTTGTATTTAACTCATCTTCAAAAGAGTCTGTTCTTACTTTCTTTGGAACTTGTTGTAGTTTAGATGTAATTTCAGTTAATTCTAAATTGTACTCTTCATACATTTTGAATTTTGTCAATCCAATTAATAAGAATCTAGCTTGCGTTAGCCATTCTTTATAACAAAAGGTTTAAACGGAATTAATTCTAACACCTTTTTTCTATAATGATATGTTTCAAATTTATTTCCATTAGCATAATGATAATGTCCCCATATACAATGATACTCAATTTGACAAGAAGAGGGATAAGTTTCTTCTATATACTGCTTTATATCTTCTTTATTCGATTCTTTTTCAGCTATTCTATATTCACAAATCGCTAAATTGTCTAATGCTAAATACAGTTCATTTTCTTTAGCTGTTTCTTTAGACTTAGATAATGTTTTTTTTGCTTGAGCATATAATCCCTTTTCAAATAAAATAGCAATGTAGTCGGTATACATTCTTAGTTTAAAACTAATATTTGACGCAGAATATTTATTACGTAATGACTTTAAAATAATATTTGTTAACTGCACTTTTAAAGGAGATATATTTTTAGCCTTAACTTTTTTAAAACATTAACCTCAAAAGGTCGTTCGCCCACATTTTTTTTGCATTAATCCATCTTTAGGGCAACTGCCTATTGAATCTTTTCTATATCATTTTGCAACTTACTACGTTTTAATTTGAAGGTTTAAGAGATTATCAAACTAAAACAGATTAGATTTTGAACTCTAAACATTTAAACCTAGCCTAACTTTAGCCAATTTAAAATTTGGTACAATTAAGAATATATATTATATTTGAGAGCATATACTCCTACTCATGACTGACAAATCACCCGCCAACAAATTGCGTTATTACATTGTCATTTTTTACATTCTTTCCATTGGAAGCCTTTATGCTATAAATGAACAAAATCAAATTTATAATAACTATTATAAAACCTCTTTAGCCAAATTAAAAGAATCTCGGAACAATTCGGATTATGAGTCTGCCCTTTATTACTGTAATCTATTAGACCTTTTGTCAGCGGAATTGAATGACAAAGAATTGATTCTAAAAAGTAAAGTCACTAGGTTCTATACGTACCGTAAATTTATGAAGCGCGACCTAGCATTGGAAACGGCATTAACCATTTATGAATTAAACAAACAACTAGAGGGTTTCAAAAAATGCACCTCATTTTATTCAATCGTATCTTACCTTAGTCAGTTCATGTTAGACATTGGAAACCATACCAAGTCTCTAGAGTATTTACATGATTATAAAAAGTCCAGCTGTTATCAAAACTTTGCGTCACATAATGATTTAGATTATAAAATAGCCCAAATTTTAATCACTACAAATCAACCTGATTCGGCCAAACAGATAATGACTAGTTATCTGGCTAAAGTAAAATCAGCAAGAGACACTATAGCATTAATCTCTGCCCTTAATCAAAGTGGTTTAATTTTTAGACAATTAAACGACTACAAATCTAGTATTACCTTTTACAATAAAGCCATTGAATTAATTGAGCTGACAAATTACAAAAACGCATTAAAGCCTGTTATATTAGGTAATATCGGGGATTGTTATTTTGAATTAAAAAATATGATCTTGCTACATATTTTCTAAACCAAGATTCGAGAGGGAGTGAATCTAAAGGAATGTACCACTCCTTTTATTCCGCTGAATTAGGTTTATTAAAAATAGAAATTTTAGAAAAAAAATATAACAAAGCAATCCTACGAATTAACCGAGTTTTACAAGATAAACGCATACTATTTACGAGAAAAATGAAAGCTGAATGTCAGCTACTTTTATCAACTATATATAAAAAGAAAAACAATTTAAATAAAGCATTCAATCACCTATTAGAGTATAAAGAGATAAATGATAGTCTTGAATTAGAATTAAAAAATAAACACAAGACTGATGCCGCATTGTACTCAGAAATAATTTTCAAGCAAGTACAATTGCAACGCAAAAATATTAAAGAAATTGCAACTAAAGAATTACTACTATACAAAAGCGATTCCTTACTGAAGCAAAAAGAACTAAAATTGATGGTTTTATCATTTCTATTCATCCTAATCGTATTAATATTTATACTTTGGAGAAAAATAGTACTCCGAAAGAAAGACTTAATCATTCAGCAAAAAAATACAGAAATCACAAAACACGAGTTAGTAATTAAAAATGAGCAAAAAGAAAAGTTAGAGTTAGATATTGAAGACAATAACAAAAAAATGAATACATTAATTGTTGAATTGAGTAATAAAGAAAATTCAATTGACAAAATCATTCATAAATTAACTAACTCATCAAACCTAACGAAACTAGAAGTAAATAATTTAGAAATATTTATTAAGAATGAATTGGAATTGAAATCTACTAGAGCACAAATACAACATTACATCACTGAAGTAGGTGACACTTTTTTCCAAAACCTTCAATCCAATCATGAAACTCTGAATGATAACGACATTAAACTCGCCGGGATGGTGGTGTTAAAAATGTCCAATAAGGAAATAGGTATTAATAAAAACATTGCCGTTACATCCGTTAAAAGTGCAAAAAACAGATTAAAGAAAAAAATGGGATTAGCTCAAGAAAAAAGTTTGATTGACTACCTTTCTCAATTTCTATAGTATCTGCACACGTTATTTGTAGGGGTGAAAAATAAGTATGCCACCCTATTGCCACCCATACCCGCCCCCCTACGCCACCCAATTTCACGTTTTACAATCAACCACTTAATGTAGTTTTGGCCTAAACAATGCAATCTAGCATTTTTATAACAAAACAACTTAGAATGAAACTAGCCGTAAGATTATTGAACGGATTCCTATTAACAATCATCATAATAAGCCCTATGATTAGTTATACTCAATCCCCTGCCAACGTATCTACAAATTTGAGTCTTTGGTTAAAAGCGGACAACAACGGAGGTATTGTAACTGACGGGGATGCTCTTCTTAACTGGATAGATCAATCTATGGCTGGACATGATGGACTTGCTATGGGAACTTCTACTTTTGAAAATGATGTTACCAATTTAATCAACTATAACCCGGTAGTTAATTTTATTTCCACTAATTTTGATCGATACGATTTTGCAAATAGTACCATGCCAAGCGGGAATCAAAACTATAATTGTTACGTTGTTTTTACGAGTGAATTAACATCAGATATAAATACTATTTTTTTCTCAGGCACAAACGACATGAATAAATGGTTTAGAACTCACGTAGACGCTGATGGTTCCGTAGATGATCGTTTTAATCAGACTGGTAATAATAACGGTCCAGCAGGTACAGTAGTGGCTAATCAACAAATTATAATTAATCATACGTATCATTCAGCTTTAGACAAGAAAAAAACATTTTCAAATGGTAAGTCGATTTCAACAACAACGTATACTGGTACTCACAATGGACAAAACATAAATCACTCTATAGGGTGTAACAAGTCACAAAGCAATAAATACTTCAATGGTAATATTGCAGAATTAATTGTTTTTCAAAATGAACTCACAGCTGTAAAAAGACAACAAGTTGATTCTTATTTGGCAATTAAATATGGTATTACGATTGATAATTCAAATGGAGGAACGGCAGGAGATTATATATCTTCTGACGGGTCTACTGTGACTTGGGACGCCTCATTAAGTCCTACTTATCATAATGACATAATTGGTTTATCTAGAGATGACATTTCTGGGTTTAACCAAAAACAATCACATACGTTAGATGATAGTTCTAGGATATATATTGATGATTTACAACTAAGAAACAGTTTAAATACGGGTTCTTTTGTTAATGATCAATCTTATTTATTAATGGGGAATAATAAAGGAATGGTATGTGCGACTGCTGCATCCATTACTGAAATACCACTATCCTGTGGTTATCTTTACTCAAGATTAGAACGTGAATGGAAAGTGACAAAAACGGATTTCGACCAGACTTTTAATTGTGACTTGGTACTTAATTCATGTGCTAATATAACTGCAGTAGACATAGCAGACTTACGTGTTTTAATTGATGATGACGGTGACTTTTCTAATGGTGGAACGAATTGTTACGAGTCTGGTGATGGCTCTGGTATTGTCATTTCATATAACTCAGCAACTATAACACTATCTAACTTGTCAAATACACATATTGCAAACAATAGCACAAAATATTTAACCATTGGATCAGTTAATGTATTAACCCCACTCCCTGTAGAACTAATTAATTTTTCAGCAATCCCTAATGGTCCGTTATCCGCTTTAATTAGTTGGAAGACCGCTTCTGAACTAAATAATGATTATTTCACAGTGCAACATTCAAAAGATGGGGAAATTTGGAAAGATGTTTCTAAAGTAGAAGGTATTGGTAATTCAACTACAACAAATAACTATTCGATAATTGACCCAGAATGTAATCACGGAATAAATTATTACCGACTGAAGCAAGTTGATTTCAATGGTACTTACGAGTATTCGACTATTGAAAAAGTTATTTTTGATAAAAATGAAATTCTAAGTTTACATCCTAACCCGACTTCATTATTACTTAATATAAATGTGGCCTTAGATGAAAATAATTCAATTTACACTTGCTTAGGACAAAATGTTTGGCATCAAATAAAAGTAATCAGTCAAAGTAAAAACCATACAACTTTAGACGTTTCAAACTTATCCCCAGGGATTTACATCATAAAAACAAGTAATAGAAGCGCTCGTTTTATTGTAGAATAAAGTTCAGTTACAAATAATAGAATCGTTATTCAAATTAAACACAAAAATATTAATTTTGAGTTTTCATCTAATACTAAAGTTATTGCTAGTTTAAAATTTAAGTCGATAAAAGTGTGAGAACCAGTTTTGCCAGTAAATATATTCTTTATAAACAGCTTGATAACATATAAATAGATTCACTCAAACTAACCACTTTATTTAAAGTAACAGCTATAATTGGAAATATATTAGATGAGAAGAGAGTACAAATTAAGTTGTAGGTTTCAAAACAATTTCACCACAAAAAAAACAAACATAAATATCCAGTTTTTTTTGTAGTGAAAAATTATAAATACACTTAACTGTACCGAATGTCATTTCGGGTTTAATTTAACAAATAACTCACTTAAAAACAATGCACCCTCCTTATCCTTTTAGAGAAAATTGTAGATTATTACAACTCAGGAAATCATAAACAAATAAAAGTAAACTTTTAGTTCCATTAGAATTAAAGGCTAATGAAAAGCCATAATTAATCCTTTTTTCTAAAAGCATTAACAGATACTTCTTTTCTTTATAAAAAGTATATTGTCCTTTTAACACCTTAATGCTGCAATCAATAAGTAAATCCTTAAAGGTTAATGAATTTATAATAATCAATTCGCAATTGATAAATTGATTTTGTAACTTTGTTACTATGCAGTTAAGAATTGATAACATACTTGAAATAGATAAAGTAGCTAAACAATTTATCGAAACCATTGGTGATAAGCGTATTTTTGCTTTTTATGGTGACATGGGCGTTGGGAAAACCACTTTTATTAATTCTATTTTAAAAGTTATGGGAATTAATGACCATAGTTCCTCCCCTACGTTCTCAATTGTTAACGAATATTTATCAAATCAACATGGTACTGTTTACCATTTTGACTTTTATAGAATAGAAAACGAAATGGAAGCGTTAGATATTGGTTTAGAAGACTTAATTTAT
>Ga0209291_1002723_pt1 | contig 13891 bp, 9 predicted proteins | sample GOMGulsemesocosm_FD_184633 | JGI IMG/M metagenome (GOLD analysis project Ga0209291, IMG submission 184633) | Methane-oxidizing microbial communities from mesocosms in the Gulf of Mexico - GOM9B Gulf of Mexico (SPAdes) (version 2) | ecosystem: Environmental > Aquatic > Marine > Cold seeps | place...
TTTGTCCATCCAGTGTTGGTACCATTTTGCTTCTGCTTTATTTGAATCGTATGCTTTTGGAATATCCATTGTAAGTTATATTGTGCTTTTAAAAGCTACAAAGTTAAAAAAATGACGCAATTAAGTAACCTCCTAGGAACTGTTTTTTTAATCAAGTTTTAAAACTCAATGAATTATCAAAATAATGAGTTAATCTTTTATGATTTGGGCACCATTCTCATGCTTCAAATGGCAGGCTTTACATTTTAGTAATGTTCATTCAATTTAAGAATCAATTAACCTTAAAATGCACTTCTGTTGGTCGTGATTTTAAGCTAAATTGTTCTAAAAATTGTATTTCAATTAGCTGCCATTTCAATCCTTTTTGCGTGTGACGATTGAATCCCTCTCGGTCTCCCTTAATAAGGGAGAGGCTGTGGTAGATTTTGGCTTACGCCAATTTTTTGTTTTTAGAAAGTTTTTCAAGTCATAATATTGAATCAAAGTACTTCAATTTATAATGTTCAAACAAGATTTGTCAAATAAAATGCTTAAAACAACGGCCTCCCTCTTTAAAAGAGGGATTGAGGGAGATTAACTACGACAAGTAAACCACAAGCAGCATTACATCCAAACAAATTTAAACTTGTATAAGTTTAACTACCAGACTTTTTACTATCTTTAAAACAAAGTTAAAATTCATGTCACATTTCCCTTATAATAAAAACCTAAAACAATATTCTCAAGAAAATAGAAATGAATCAACATTAGGAGAAATACTATTATGGGAAGGATTAAAGAAAAAGCAAATGTTAGGCTACACATTTAACAGACAAAAACCATTATTAAATTACATTGCTGATTTTTACTGCAAACCGTTAATGTTAGTAATTGAAGTTGATGGGAGTAGTCATATTGGAAAAGAGGTATACGATAAAAAAAGACAATCTAATATTGAAGAATTAGGTTTAACAGTACTTAGATTTGATGATGGTTGTGTAAGACAAAACTTGAATGGTGTATTAATTGAAATTGAAAAATGGATTTTGGAACAAGTGAATTGATTTGTGGAAATTAAACCCCTTTCTGTCTCCCTTAATAAGGGAGAGGCTGTGATAGGTTTTTGGCTAGTGCCAAATTTAGTTTAATGTAAAATTGTTAAAGAATAAGTGTTAATCAAGATATATCAAATTAACTATTCTGTCAAATACTTAAAACAATGACCTCTCTCTTTAAAAGAGGGATTGAGGGTGATTAACATACAACAAGTAAACACAAGTTGCATACCCACAAAATAAAACACGTCAAAATTAATATCACTTCATACAGTAATAACTAAAATTAGTTTGAGTAATTTTAACGAATCAAATGAAATACTTTTTACACATAGGTTATAATGGAACAGAATACAGTGGTTGGCAATGGCAACCCAATGTAGAAACTGTGCAAGGTGTTTTAGAGGCGAAGCTAAAAGCTATTTTTAAAACAGACATTAAAACTATTGGTTGTGGCAGAACAGATGCCGGTGTTCATGCTAGTCAGTACGTTTTGCATATTGTAGTGAAACAAGATTTTGATTTTGATTTAAAATTTCGACTCAATAAACATTTACCAAGTGATATTGTTATTCATGATGTGATTGAAGTAAAGGAAAAACAACATGCTCGTTTTGATGCCAATAAAAGGACCTACGACTATTTTATTCACTTATATGATGATCCAATTTTAAGTAAATACAGTTCATTTTACGAGTTAGAGAACTTAGATTTTGAGTCTATGAAAGTAGCTGCAGAGTTGTTGCCTTCGTTTACTGATTTTAAAATGGTATGCAAACAACCTGATTTGTATGATCACACGATTTGTAAAATAACGTTTGCCAAGTTGCATGTAAATAAGAGTGAGCAACGTTTGCGATTTACCATTACGTCAAATCGTTTTTTACGTGGTATGATTAGGCTAATAGTCTTCTTTTTGCTTAAAGTAGGAACAAAAGAATTGTCTTTGACCGATTTTGAATCAATAATGAGTGGTGAACTTGAATTTAAAGATAAAATGCCTGCTTACGCACAAGGCTTATATTTATCGAAAATAGAATATCCTTATTTAGAATTGACAGAACCAGAAAATATGTGTAGCCTATTAAAAAATGGACTAACGGATTAGTCCTTATAATCCTTCAATATTTTTTTACTACCAATAGTTCTAGTAATAAAATCTACAGAAACTTTAGGTGAACGAGAAGGCGAGTACTCACGTCCGTAATAAATAATTTGAACGTGAATTTTATTCCATAATTCTTTAGGGAATAAACGCTTCCCATCTTTTTCCGTTTGTTTTACATTACTCCCATTTGTTAATCCCCAACGGGTCATTAATCTATGAATATGTGTATCAACAGGGAAAGCTGGAATACCAAACGCTTGTGCCATGACTACAGAAGCTGTTTTATGTCCAACAGCTGGCAATTCTTCTAACGCATCAAAATCAGCAGGAACAATTCCATTATGTTTGTCAATTAAAATATGTGATAAACCATAAATACCTTTAGATTTCATGGGGGATAGTCCACAAGGTCTAATGATTTCTTTAATCTCTTCAACTGACATTTTAATCATGTCATAAGGATTATCAGCTCGTTTAAATAAAGCAGGTGTAATTAAGTTAACACGTTTGTCTGTACATTGAGCAGATAGCAAAACAGCAATTAATAAAGTGTATGGGTCGGTATGGTCTAATGGTATTTCTACTACTGGATATAATTTTTCTAACTCGTTAACTATGTATTGTACTTTTTCTTGTTTTGTCATGTTTTGTTTTATTTACTCTCCTAACAGGTTTCTCTAAAATGTAAACTTATCCTGTTAAGTGTGGCTAAGTGTTTACTTCTGACGTTTTGTATTTCCAAACCTAACAGGTCAAACGAATTTTGTTTTGCAGACCTTTTAGGTTAAGCTATTCAAATGTGAGTTTATTAATACTATCAATATTGTCCTTCTTTGTTTTTAAGATGTATTTGAAATTTTCTACATCTCCAAAAAGCGATATTACAAAATCGGGATCTATTGATGTTGGACCATTAGATATTAAAGTTTTGTAAGATGAATGATTGTATACTGAGTAGTCTGTTATGTTGTGGTGAGAAGAGTTAGTGTTAACATATATAATTAGTTTTGTTAAGTAATCAGTTGAATCAATTAGCTTTCTTTTTAGATGTTCTTGAAATAAACTACCACTGCGATTGTACCTTTGGTTGAAAGCTTTAGTATAAGCATTGAAGAAATTAGAAAATGGTTGATGAATTTTTTTCTTACTGTTTATAAACTCTATGGGTAATTCATTATCATTCTTTAATTTTAGAATAATATGAAAGTGGTTAGGAAGTAAGCAGTAACTATATATTTCTGATATGGGAAGAATGTATTTGGTTAAAAGCTTTAAAAAGTAAATGTAATTGTCATCAGAAAGAAAAATATTTTCTTTGTTATTACCTCTATTGTAAATGTGATAATAATCTCCAGATGTTAACGGTTGTACTTTCATTATTTTGTTATTCTCCTAACAGGTTCCTTTTAAGCGTGTACTTAACCTGTTAGGTGTGGCTAAGTCTGTATTTACAATAATAGCTTTTATATTTTGTGTTTCAAATCTAACAGGTCAAATGAATTTTGTTTTGCAGACCTTTTAGGTTGTTATAACTATGAAATTAAATCGTTCGTTCTTCTTCTTCTTTTAAATTCAAAATAGCTGGTTCAATTTGTTTTGCACTTTTCACATTAGAATTACCCCAGAGTAATGAGAGCGTTTTTCCTAAAATCATATTTGGAAAGAATACAAAAATGGGAAAAAGTACAAATGATGTCAAGTAAACCAAGTTGGTAGCAATGATTTTTAATACACCTACCATAGGGTGTTTATCATGATTTAACACATGATTCCATACACGTCTAAAATCAGTACTTACTAATATGATAGTAGGGAAGAATAATAAAATGAAAACCGTTCCAAATAAAATACCGAAAGCAATTGAAGTCGCCATGGGGATTAAGAATTGGGCTTGAAAACTAGTTTCTGAAATTAATGGTAATAAACCAGCAACGGTTGTAATGGAAGTTAAAACAATAGGTCTAAATCTTGATTTGGCAGCAGAGAAAACAGCTTCTTTAATTGTCATTCCTTCTAACAGGTTTCTGTTATACGTATCTAAGAATACAATAGCGTCATTAATTAAAACTCCAATCAAAGCAATCATACCAAAGGCACTTAAGATAGATACAGGGATGCCAACAATAACGTGTCCTAATATTCCTCCGGCAACACCGGCAGGAATAACTAATAAAATAAGTAAGGCTTGAAAAACAGATCTAAAGTGTAGAGATACAATTAGTGTCATGATTACTAATAATATCAGTAAGTTGGTTTGCATAGAAGCTGCTGCTTTCTCACTTCTTTCAGCTTGTCCGCGTTTTATAATATCTACTGTAGGGATTTGTGCTAATACATTAGGTACAATTTCATTTGAGATAATTGTATTGATATCACCAATTTTTTTAGGGTCACTTACAGTGGCGTCCACTACAATTTCTCGTCTACCATCACGTCTTTTTAAACTCACAGGACCTCTTTCAATCGTATAAGTCGCCAAATCAGACAATAAAACCTGTTGACCTGTTCTTGATTTTATTCTTATATTGTTTAAGTCATGTAAATCTTCTCGGTCTTCTTTAGCATAACGTACCCATATTTTAACTTCATCCGTTCCAACAATTACACGCTGGACTTCTTGTCCAAATATACCTTGTCTCAATTGTTTTGAAATTTCAAAAATACCTAAACCATAAAAGTCGGCTTCTGGTTTTATTTTTAAATTGATTTCTTTTCTCCCTAAAGGTTCATTATCTTTAAGGTTACCAACTAAAGGAAGGTCAGCTAGTAATTCTTTGAATAAATCTTTAGCTTTTCTTACTTGTATATTGTCCGACCCAGAAAAGGAATATTCAATTGGTTTACCAAAGGTGTGAATTGAACCTCCAACAAAAAAACTTTCAGCCAATTTAGTCGATTCTAATTGATTTAATTTTTGTTTAATCCTAGCATTTAAAGAGTCAACAGGTGTCGATTTATCTTCTCCATCAATGGTTAAATTCATCATTCCAGTATGGAATCCTGATTCACCTAGGTTTTGGGAGAATCCTAATAAGATAGAATAGTCTTTTAATAAATCATCTCCAGTTTCGTCAATCAATTCTTGGTTAGCTTCGATTACAATACGTTCAGCTTCATTTAGCCATTGCTTAGTGATGTGTTTTGGAGTACCAGGTACAAATCCAATTTCTACATTGACGACATCTGGTTTAATTTCAGGAAAAAAGGTATAGCTAATTACTTTTTGAAAACTAAATACAATAATAAAAACCGTAAATAATAAAGGTAACATGACATAGGCTTTATAACGTTTCATTACAAATTCCAAAGAGTCTCCAAATACTTTATCTCTCACATAATTAATTCCATTAGTAAATGTAGTTCTAAACTTTTGGCCAAACGTACCTTCTTTAGGTTTAGATAGTACTTTTGTACTTGCTAAATGAACTGGTAAAATAATAAATGCTTCAATGAGTGAGAATCCTAAAGCTAACATCACCACGATAGGCATTTCTCTCATCATCTCCATTTTATCAATAAATAAAAGAATAGAGAAGGCTGCAATAGTTGTCATGACTGATGTAAATACAGAGGGGGCAACTTCCATTGTTCCATCTAGTGCAGATTGAAACGGATTCTTACCTTTTTCAAAATGAACAAAAATATTTTCAGCAATTACAATTCCGTCATCTACTAAAATCCCAACTACTAAAATCATCCCAAAAAGAGTAATCATATTAATAGTTAATCCCATAAAAGTGGCAATAATAAACATTCCTAAAAATGAGAAAGGAATACCAAAGGCTACCCAGAACGATAGTCTAGCGCTTAAAAACAGACCTAACATTAATAGAACTAACAATAAACCTATCATTCCGTTGGAGGTTAATAAATCTATTCTGTCATCTAAAGAGGATGAAAACTCATATTGAGTAGTTAGTTGGGCAGGATTGGCAGCTTCATTGTATTCTTTGGTGTAGAGTCTTACAAAATCGGTAATAACCCCTAAATCTTGATCTGGCGTTTTTTTAATTTCTATAGTAATAGCTGGTTTTTCTGCTTTAAAAGATTCTTGTGAGTTTTCAGAAAAGCCTAGTTTAATGTCAGCAACATCACCAAGGGTGATTTTTTGTCCGTCAGGAGTCGCTCTTAAAACAATTCCTTCTAGTTTCTTCGGGTCAGTGGTTCGTTGACGAGAACGAATAATTAATTCTTCATTTTGACCTTTTAAAATACCTCCAGTTAAATCTTGATTGTTTTTTTGAATGGCTAAAGAAATTTCATCTATCATTAGATTGTATTTCAATAAATCATTTTCTCTCACATTAACCACGAGTTCTAATTCAGGAAAACCTCTTAATTCAATGGTAGAAATTAATCCAGAACCATATAAGTCGTTTTCTATTTTGTCTGCTTGGTTCTTTAGGGTTAATAAATCACAGTCACCGCTTAACGCCAAAATGGAAACACGTTCAGACATAGGGTTAGATTTTAATCGTCTAACAGTTGGTTTTTCAGCGCCTTGAGGAAATGAGTTAATACTATTCACGCCATTTTCTACATCTTTGTAAACAGCATCCATATCTGCATGTTCAAAGCCAATTAATGTAATATTTGTAAAGTTTTCTGAAGAGGTAGAGTATAACTTTTCTACCCCATCAATCCCCCTTAAAGCTTGCTCAATTTTAATCGTTACACCTTCTTCCATTTCTTGAGGAGAAGCACCAGGATAGGTGACGTTAACGATAACACGTTTAGGGTCTAATTCAGGGAAAAATGATTTGTTTATGGCAAATAGATTGTAAATACCAAACATAACCGTCACTACAATTATAGCATTGGCCCAAATAGGTTGTTTGATAAAGAATTTAATTAGTTGTCTCATCTCAAGTCTATTTAATAATGACGTTATATTTTGTAGAGTCCTGTTGATTTACTACTTCTTGAGTAATTATAATTTCACCGTCAGATAATCCAGAAATAAAAGAACCTTCTACATCCTCATTTAAAACAGAAATTTGTTTTTGATGTATCATTGAATCTATAGAGTCGTATACAAATACGGAGTTGTTTTTAATAGCTAAAGAGGGAATTGTGATGCCTTTGTTTTTTCCTTCAATATTTAAATCAACTTTAACATATTCTCCATCAATAAACTTTTCATTTTCAATTGGTGTTGCTTTTACAAAAACGTTTATTGATTGTGTATTTTGATTTAATACATCAGAAATTCTAACTACTTTACCATAACCTTTTATACTATTTAAAGTTGTAAGAATGGTTGCTTTAGATCCAATTTTCACAGACTCAATTTGATGAGTTGGAATAGAAATTGAAATTTCAAAATTAGCATTTTGAGTTATTTTAATCACTTTAGAACCTGGATTTACAACTGAAAAATTAGAAACATACACCTCAGTGATTGTTCCATTAAATGGTGCAAGGATTGAATATTTTTTTAATTGTTCTTCTTGACCTTTGATTGTGAAGTATTCTGATAATACCTGTTTTGAAGCTAGAAAAACTTTTTCTTTAGCTGACGTCCATGCTGGTAGTTCAGGTAAGTTTTTGTGCAGTTTAATGCTTTCAATATAAATTGACCATTTGTTAAACTCATTTGAGTAATCCGATTTAATATCAGGTAGAATGTTCGCAATTAAATTAATGAATCCACTTTTTCTTGCTCTTAAGGCATATCTAGCTTCAACGTCATAAATTTTATATAACAAATCTCCTTTTTTGAATGCTACACCAGCTTTTAAATCAACTTTGCCTTGACTTAATTTCCCTTGTACTTCAGAAATTAAATTTACGGTGTTAAATGAAGAAATATTTCCGTACCCCATTGCTTTAAATTGTTTCTCAATGTTTTGAACTTGATTTGCGCTAAGGTTAGGTAAGAAAACTTTGTCAATTTTCACTTCAATAGGTTTATTGAATCCTTTTTTCAATGCTATTATTATTAATATGTTGACTAATAAAAAAAAGGCGATTATAAAAATATGTCTTAACTTCATATGTTAGATATTATCCATTATTTGTTAGAACAAAAATAAACATTTAACTTAATTTTTTTGTGAAAGCATAAATTAATATCATTGATTTTTATTTTTCATTAATGCTTTAGGCATAAATGGTTTGAGAAGTTAATGTTTGTACGGGTTTATGAATTGTTAAATCTTGTTAAGCTGAATTTGAATAATAAATTGTCAAAAGATTTTTCTATATTTACAACTTAATTTATTTTATAAAATTCTATGTCTATAAAAGCTCAATTATTACAAAAGAAAAATGTGTGGCATGTTGGTGCTATCGCATTATTTTTAGCAATTACAATTGGTTATTTTTCACCTGCTTTTGATGGATACACCATTAATCAAGGTGATGTTACAAATTGGAGTGGTTCGGCGCAAGAGATAATGGATTATAGAGAGAATGATGGAGAAGCTGTGCATTGGACAAATTCAATGTTTTCAGGTATGCCCGGTATCCAAATTTCGGGGTCAAGTCCAGGAATGAAAATTTTGGATGAAACAAGGGCGGTATTAACTTTATGGCTGCCCAAACCGGCTAACTTTCTTTTCTTATATTTTATTGGATTCTATATTTTAGGACTAACATTAAAAATCAAGCCTTCAATTAGTGCATTAGGTGCTGTTGCTTATGGTTTGTCCTCTTATTTTATTGTGATTTTACAAGCAGGGCATAATACAAAAGCAATTGCAATTGGTTTGGCTCCGTTAGTTTTGGCTAGTTTTTTATGGTCATATCGTAGTAAAAAAATGATTCTACCTTTAGGATTGGCATCCTTGTTTATGGCGCTTGAATTAAGAGCAAACCACTTGCAAATCACTTATTATTTAGGTATGGTATTGGTGGCTGTTGGTGTTTTTGAATTAGTAAAAGCTGTCAAAAATAAGACGTTGCCTAATTTTAGTAAACGTACAATAGGTTTGTTAGCTGTTTATGGGTTAGCTATTGGACTGAATTACGGTAATATTAAAGGTACTTTAGACTATGCTAAATTTACAACTAGAGGGGGCTCTGAATTAACAATTAATCCTGATGGAAGTCAAAAAGAAGAATCTAAAAGACAAAGTGGGTTAGATACTGAATATATCACAAATTGGAGTTATGGAATAGGTGAAACCTTTTCGTTAATAGTTCCAAATTTTAAAGGTGGTGCTACTGGTGCTATTGGTACTTCAAAAGCAAATAAGGATGTTGTTAAAGGAATAGATAGGCAGTATAAACAGAATATTGTTGGTATGAATCAATATTGGGGAGAACAACCGTTTACTTCAGGTCCTGTTTATATTGGAATTATAGTTGTATTCTTATCATTCTTAGCCTTGTTTTATGTCAATGATAAAATGAAGTGGGGATTGTTAGCGGTAACAATTTTTACTATAATGCTAAGCTGGGGGAAAAATTATTTAGGGTTTACTGAATTCTTTTTAGAATATTTACCAGGTTATAATAAGTTTAGAGCAGTGACAATTATATTATTTGTTGCGGAATTAACATTACCTCTTCTAGCTATTTTATTCCTCAGTAAATTGTTGAAAAAGAGAGAAGAAATTGCGAAAAATATGGTTCCGTTTTTTGTAGTAACAGGATTTTTTATTTTGTTATTACTTCTATTTATGGTGGCTCCTACATTATTTAATAACTTTTTAACAACGGCAGAATTAGGTCAGTTGGATACTATTCCTGCTGGACAGGAAATGTTGTATGAAGGGTTGTTTGAGGAATTAGAGCGCGTGAGGATTGAAATCTTTAATGCTGATGTTATGCGTTCATTAATCTTTTTAATTTTAGGAGCAGCGGCAGTATTTGTAGCTATTAAGAATAAAGAATTTGCGAAAATGGTGTTAGTACCAGTTCTAATTGTATTCATTCTTTTTGATTTACTTTCAGTAGATTTTAGATATTTAGGAAAAGAAACAAAAGGTAAACAGGCAGAATGGAAACAGGTCTGGAAACAAAAATTTCCTGTAGTTGCTGCTGCAGGTGATAAACAAATTTTAGAATTTGAATTGGCTGATCCTACAATTAGAAAAGATGTAGATGAAAAAGTTGCTGTATTAAAGAAAACATTAAAGTCTGAAAAAATTAAAGGTGGTGAATTGTCAAGACAAGTAGAACAAAAGCAATTTAGAACTTTGGGAAGACATACTAATTTTAGAGTGTATGAACAAGGTAATCCATTCAACAGTTCAAGAGCATCCTATTTTCATAAGTCAATTGGTGGATACCATGGGGCTAAATTGGGACCGTATCAAGAGTTAATAGAATTTCATTTATCAACTGGAAATCAATCGGTGTTAAATATGTTAAATATGAAATATTCTTTAGCTCCAGGAGGACAACAAGCTATTCCAAATCCTAAGGCTTTAGGGAATGCTTGGTTTGTTCAGGAGGTAGAAGAAGTTTTGACAGCAGATGAAGAGATTTTATCATTAGCTGTGAGTAATGCTTATAATTATGAATTATTTAATGGTTATAAAGTATCATTAAATGGTTCGTTGGATAGTGTGTTGAGTGTAAAAGGAAATGAAGTGCTGTCTATTTCTACGCCATTAGGAGAGTCATTGCCTTTGGTAGATGTGCCGTATCAAGCATCTGCTCAACAAAAATTAGGCTTGTTTAATACAGAGCAAGGTTTACAATGGGGATACTTTAATGGATTTAATCCACAATTAGTGGCTACGGTTTCAAATGCTAAATCCGGTTTCACTCCAGAATCAAAAGCTATTATGCAGTCTCAATTTGTAGATAAATTATCGGCTAAGTCATTTAATGGAAAAGGTGAAATAGCTATGACAACTTATCATCCAGATCATATTTCTTATACATCAAACACAACTGAACAACAGTTGGCAATTTTTTCTGAAATCTATATTAGTGAAGGATGGAATGCTTATGTTGATGGAAATAAAGTAGATTTATTAAAGGCTAATTATGTGTTGAGAGCTATTGAAATTCCAGCAGGTGAACACAAAATTGAAATGAAGTATGAAGTTCCTTCTTTTGAAACTGCTAACTTAATTAGCATTGGATTAACGATTGTAATTATGTTAATTTTGGCATTTGGTTTTTATGTTGAGGTTTATAAAAAGGAAAAGAAAGAGGAAGTTATTAAATAATGATAACCGCAACAATAAGTACATATAATAGAGAACACTATTTACCACAAGTATTAGATAGTTTGAAAAGGCAAACGTTATCTAAAGAGCTTTTTGAAATTATTTTGATAGACAATAATTCTCCTGGGAATACTAAGGAGATAGCTATGTCCTTTAAGGCTAATAATCTTGATATTGCGTTTGAATATTATTTGGAAACAAATCAAGGCTTGTCTTATGGTCGAAATAGAGGGATTAAAGAGGCTAGTGGGGAATACGTAACTTTTATTGATGATGATGCTTTTTTAGCAGATGATTACTTGGAAGTAATTTTTAATTATTTTGAAGTTAATACTGATGTTGTAGCTATTGGAAGTAAGATCTTACTACACTACGAATCTGTTATTCCTAATTGGGAAAATAAATATTTAAATTCATTGTTAGGATACTTTAATATTGGTGATGAAGTAAAGAGGTTTCCTAAAAGTGATTATCCTAGGGGTTCTAATATGTCTTTTAAAACAAACGTATTTGAAAAAGTAGGAGGATTCAATATTGAATTAGGACGTAAAGGTGGGAACTTAGCGGGTAGTGAAGAGAAAGATATGTTTATAAGAATTTATAAACATAAAGAAATGTTGGTAGATTATATTCCAAATGCTATTGTGTATCACTGTGTGCCTATTGAAAGAACAACAACTGAATTTATTAAAAGACAAGCTTTAGGAACGGGTAAAAGTGAAAAAGTACGTATAAAATCAGAAGGTTTTTCGTCTACGCTTACCCGTTATTTTATGGAAGTCGTCAAATGGTGCGGTAGTTTTGCTCTGTTTTTCATCTATTTATTCAAAGGTCAATTCGCAAAAGGTCAGATGATTGTAAAATTTAGATGGTGGGTTAGTAAAGGATTATTTTTTCATTAATGTAAGATGCAGTATTAAAGATTCTTTATATTATATTTACATTTGTTTACAAATATTAATTCAATGATTTTACAAAAAATTCTAAACCCAATTAGTTCAAAGTTAGTTGATTATAAATACAGAGATAAGCTAAATCCGTTTGTTGAATTTAATAGAATTAAAGGCAATCATAAATTATCTCCAATTACCAAAGGGAATGTTTTAATTGGTTCAATTAGAATGAATGGAGTAGGGCAGTTATTTGAAGGAATGTTAGCATATTCTTTAAGAATGAAAGGATATAAGGTTTATGCTTTAATGTGTGGTCAAGGTTTAGAACATTGTGAGACAAAAGATTTAAAATTAAAGTCGAATTATAAATGCAGTATTTGTTATAAAGAACAGAATTTCTTTTGCGACACTTTTGGTGTTGAACCATTATATATTAATGATTTAATTAATAACAAGGAAAGAGAGACAATTGAACAAAGTTGTTCAAAAATGTCCATAGAATCCATGTTAAATCCAAACGGAATAGATTTAGAACCTGAAATTACGTCTGGGTTAATGAGAGTTTTGAAAGTGAGTAATGTGAAAAGTGAAAATTACTTAACAGACTTAAAAAAATACGGTAAAACATCAATGTTAACGTATCAAGCTACGTTAAATATTTTTAAGACAATACATATTGACCAAGTAGTAATGTCGCACGGAGTGTATAGTACTTGGGGAGCTATGATAAAAGCGTGTAATCATTCTGGTATTGATACAGCTGTTTGGGGGAGAGGGTATGTAGGCAAAGGAAATATCCTAGCTACCCACAGAAAATCGTATTTATTTGAAAATATAGTCGAGCCAACGTCAAATTATATTGATTACGAGTTGACTGAAGCCGAACGTAAAAAGACACTTGATTATATAAAAAGTAAAAGAAATCCTAATAGTAAAGTAGATTATGTAAGTTACTATGATAAGGAGGAGAAAGGTATACTAAACTTGAATGAAGAGTTTAAAATTCCATTAGGAAAAAAAGTGTTTGGAATGTTTCCTAATATTCCTTGGGACGGTCAGTTATTTAGTGCAAGTGAATCTTACCCAAATATTGGTGAGTTTGCAAAATCTACGATTGAATGGTTTGTTCTTAATCCGGATAATTATTTGATAATTAGAGCTCATCCAGCTGAACTGGCAGCGCGATCAAAAAATCAAATGGAAACGTTTAAAGATATTTTATTTAAATTGTACCCCAAATTACCTGAGAACGTTAAGTTTTTAAATTCCGATAGTAAAATAACAAGTTATCAATTGGAGGAACAAATAGATGTGGCTTTACTTTATGCTGGTACAATTGCTCTAGAATTTACTATGAATAAAACACCAGTTATTCAATTGGGTAAAAATTTCTCTTCTAATAAAGGTTTTGTTTTTGAACCGTTAAATAATTCTGAATATCATGGTTTATTAGATGGGTTTTCAAATTCTAAGCTTAGTTTGACAGATGAAATGTTTGAAAATGGATTAAAGTATATTCACCATTGGGTTTATAAAAGACACATTCCTGAGACTATAATTAAGCTAAAGGGACAGTTAATATTTGATGGTTTTTTCTTTACTTCAATGGATGAATTAAATGAAAATAAAACGTTAAATTGGTTTATAGATAAGTTAGAATCAAAAGAAGATTTTGTTTACGACTTGGATTAAGGTAGTAGTAGTAGTAGTAGTAGTAGTAGTAGTAGT
>Ga0209291_1002727_pt1 | contig 13884 bp, 6 predicted proteins | sample GOMGulsemesocosm_FD_184633 | JGI IMG/M metagenome (GOLD analysis project Ga0209291, IMG submission 184633) | Methane-oxidizing microbial communities from mesocosms in the Gulf of Mexico - GOM9B Gulf of Mexico (SPAdes) (version 2) | ecosystem: Environmental > Aquatic > Marine > Cold seeps | place...
AAAGCCGCTTGATATTTGTATCTAGCGGCTTTTTATTGGTAAGGTACCTAGGGTATATATTCTAGTCTTCTACGGAGATAAATCATTGGAAAAAATCAGCCCTTCTTCAATTGAAAATCAATTAAAATCGATCCAACAATTGATCCAACAAGCAAAATTCAATGATGCGATTAAACTAAGTAAGCAACTTCAAGAACAGACAATAGAGCAACAAGATCAAATACAATTGTGGTATCTGAGCGCAATTGCCCAACGTTATAACAAAGAATTTTCTAACGCATTAATCAGCATTAGCGAATTACTTAAACTTGATGAATCACACAGCCGAGCGAATCAAGAAAATGGCTATATTAACCTAGCATTGCAACACCCTAAACAAGCACAAGTATCTTTTGAAAAAGCAGTAACACTCAACCCTATGTTAGTCGCTAGTTGGCAAGAGTTAATTGAACTTTATCGACAACAAAATAACATGGCTGATGTACAAAAATGTGCAAACCAATTGGCCAAGCTAAAGAAATTACCTCCTGCCCTACTGGCGGTAACTGAATTAATGCATGAGGGGAAATTATTAAAGGCAGAGCAAATTTGCCGTCACTTTTTACAAAGTAATAAACGCCATGTTGATGGTATGTGTTTACTCGCTGAAATAGGCATTGAACTAAAAATTTATGACGATGCTGAATTTTTACTTGCTAGTGCCCTTGAGTTATCACCTAACCATGTTTATGCACGGTCCCAATATCTCAACTTACTTATCCGTTTAGGTAAATACAAAGCAGCTGAGCTACAAGTTGAACGACTGCTTGTTGAACAACCCAACAATCTAAGTTTTAAAGTGGCCCAAGCCAACGTATTAACCGGCTTAGGAAAAATAGACCAAGCCATTAGTATCTTTGAGCAAGCTATTGAAAAAGACAGTCAAGTTGCAGGTTTTCATTTACAGCTAGGACATGCACTTAAAACCAAGGGTGACATCGCGAGCGCTATTGCAGCGTATCAAAAAGCGTATCAAATCAGCCCAAGTTTTGGTGATGCTTTTTGGAGTTTAGCGAATACCAAGACCTACCGTTTTAGCGATGAAGAAATCGATAAAATGCAAGTACAACAAACTGATAAAGACTTAGCGCTAGTTGATAAAGTTCAATTACATTTTGCTACTGGCAAAGCCTTTGAAGACAGAAAGGATTACCACCAAGCCTTTCTGTCTTACCAACAAGGAAATGCATTACAGCATGCTCATAATGGTTTTGATATCAATAAAATAGAGCAACAGATAACCGAGCAAATTAAACACTGTACTCGTGAATTGTTTGAAGTCCGCGGACATTTAGGACTTGATTCACCTGCCCCTATTTTTATTGTCGGTCTGCCTCGCGCAGGATCTACCTTACTAGAGCAAATTCTGGCTTCCCACAGTCAAGTTGACGGCACAATGGAGTTGCATAATATATTGGGCTTAGCGGCTAGATTAAGAGGGAAAAGCAACAATCAAGGTAGCAATAAAAGTGATAAAGAAAGCCAATACCCCAAAAATTTAAATGAGATCAAGCCTGATTACTTTAAACGCTTTGGTCAACAATTCATTGATGAAACTCAAGTATACCGAGAGCAAGCACCATTATTTATCGATAAAATGCCCAATAACTTCCTTCACATTGGCTTGATTCGGTTAATACTACCCAAAGCTAAAATTATTGATGCAAGACGATCACCAATGGCTTGTTGTTTTAGTGGCTTTAAGCAATTATTTGCTGAAGGACAAGATTTTAGCTACAACCTTGAAGACATTGGTCGTTATTATCAAGCTTATTTAAAGTTAATGGCGCATTGGCATAAGGTATTACCGGGCTATGTTTTAACCGTCAACCATGAAGATGTAGTTGATGATTTAGAAAAGCAGATCAGAAGAATACTTGATTTTTGTGGTTTAGAGTTTGAGCAATCATGTCTTGATTTTCATAAAACTCAGCGCAATATTAAAACGCCAAGTTCTGAGCAAGTACGTCAGCCCATTTATAAAAGTGCCACCGAACAATGGCGACACTTTGAACAGTATTTAGCGCCATTGAAAGAGATTGTAAACATAGACTGAACGATTTTTAGCCGTTTGAAAAATGAATGCGTGTTAAATATTTTCATTTAACACGCATTCATATGACAGAGGGTATCGAAGCTTAGATTAACTACTTTTCAGCAGCAAGCTTACGAGCCGTATGTAATTTCTTGTAGCTTTCAATCAATCGTTGATGTTTGTCTAAGCCTTCAAGGTTCATGCTGGTTTCAGTTAAACCAAAGAATCTCACTTCGCCGAAGACTGAGCCAACAACATTGGCCATATTCTCTTCACCAAACATTCTATTGAAGTTAGCCATATAGTCTTCAAGTTCCATTTCTTCATCTAGGGTCACTTCAAGTACGCTATGAATCGCTTGATAGAACAAACCGCGCTCAACGGTATTATCATTATATTGTAAAAATTCTCCGACTAACTCAATAGCATCTTCAAGTGCACCAAGTGCTAAGCAGATAAGAATTTTAAGTTCGAGGATAGTTAATTGCCCCCAAACAGTATTCTCATCAAACTCAATGCCAATTAAGGTTTTGATATCAATATAGTTATCTTGCTGACTATCTTCTAAGCGCTCAAACAAGCTGGTTAATTTCTCTTCATCTAAGCGATGAAGGTTTAAGATGTCTTCGCGATAATCAAGCGACTTGTTAGTATTGTCCCAGATTAAGTCTTCTACCGGATACACTTCTGAATAATCAGGAACTAATATACGACAAGCCGTTGCACCAAGCTGGTTGAACTCTGCAATGTACACTTCTTTGCCTAAGTCTTTTAATATAGCCATTAAACCGGCATTTTCTTCTTCGTTAGTGCCAGAGAAATCCCATTCAACAAATTCATAATCGTGCTTGGCACTAAAGAAGCGCCATGAAATAACACCTGTTGAGTCAATGAAGTGATCAACAAAGTTTTCAGGCTCTGTTACCGCCATGCTATTAAAGGTAGGTTTAGGTACATCATTTAGCCCTTCAAAGCTTCGACCTTGTAATAATTCAGTTAAGCTGCGCTCTAACGCCACTTCAAAACTTGGGTGAGCACCAAATGAGGCAAATACACCGCCGTTTTTAGGGTTCATCAAGGTGACACACATCACCGGAAATTGCCCGCCTAATGAAGCGTCTTTAACAACAACAGGAAAACCCTGTGCTTCTAGACCTTCAATGCCCGCTAAAATAGCGGGGTATTTTGCAATAACGGCTTTAGGTACATCTGGTAAAACTATTTCTTCGGCAATAATTTGCTTTTTAACAGCTCGTTCAAATATTTCTGATAAACACTGTACTTGTGCTTCCGGTAAGTTGTTACCCGCGCTCATGCCATTACTTAAAAATAAGTTCTCGATTAAGTTAGAGGGGAAGTAAACGGTTTCACCGTCAGAATGGCGTACATAAGGAATTGAACAAATACCGCGATCTTTCATACCTGAGTTGGTATCGATAAGGTTTGAACCACGTAGTTCATCTTCAGGGTTGTAAATAGCTAAACAATAGTCATCTAAAATATCGCTTGGTAGTGCATCATCTTCACCTGGTTTAAACCATTTTTCATTCGGGTAGTGAACAAAGTCACTGGTCGCAATATCAGTACCAAAAAATTGATCGTTATAAAAGAAGTTACAGTTAAGGCGCTCAATAAACTCACCTAAGGCTGAAGCAAGTGCACTTTCTTTGGTTGCGCCTTTACCGTTGGTAAAACACAGTGGAGATGCCGCATCTCGAATATGCAGTGACCAAACATTTGGCACAATGTTTCGCCATGAAGATATTTCTATTTTCATACCAAGGTCAGCTAACAGGCCTGACATATTGGCAATAGTTTCTTCTAGTGGTAAATCTTTACCTAAAATAAAGGTGCTAGCGCCACCTTCAGGTTGTTGCATCAACATAGCTTGAGCATCACCTTCAAGGCTAGTAACTGCCTCAACTCTAAATTCTGGCCCCTGCTGTACGACTTTTTTCACGGTACAACGGTCAATAGAGCGTAAAATACCTTTTCTATCTTTTTCAGAAATGCTCTCAGGTAGCTCGACCTGAATTTGAAAAATTTGATTATATCGGTCTTCTGGGTCAACAATATTGTTTTGCGATAAACGGATATTATCGGTTGGGATATCACGAGAATTACAATATACCTTAACAAAATACGCTGCGCACATAGCAGAAGAGGCTAGGAAATAATCGAAAGGACCAGGCGCTGAGCCATCGCCTTTATAACGTTTAGGCTGATCAGCGATGACACTAAAATCGTCAAACTTGGCTTCAAGTCTAAGGTTGTCGAGAAAGTTAACTTTGATTTCCATTGATATATTTCCGAAGTTGTATGCGACCAATCGATAGACTGATTCTAATGGCGCTAATTATCGGATTTTTTGCGGCAATAGTCTTGGATTAATTAAGCAATAATGAAATAAATTGCACAAAGCACTATTTCTCGATGAAATAGCACTTTATTCAGCTCAAACCTTAAAGAGACGCAACTTCAATTGTGCTAGCTGAAAACTGTAGCTTTTCGATGCCTGTTAAGGTATTCATACCATCACGATCATCTTGTAAGTCTTGCACCTTCACTTCACCATTTTCATTGGTAATTTGATATTGCGCTGCTTGACCTGAAAATATCACCGTATTAACACCGGTATTACCGGTAATATTGTTATCAAACTGGTTCGCTACTACGTTACTATCCTTGTCGCCTGTTAAGGTGACATCTTTCAGATATTGGGCATGATTGGTATAAGGTAAACTCTGCTTAAAGGTTAAGCTAAAGTCACCAACAAAACTTGCATCGATGCGTGCGTTGTAAGTCAGGTACGGATGGAAAAATTGATTAGCCATTATCGCTGCACCTTGTGAATCTTTTTCAGCCATATCACTGCGATTTTTAGCTATATACATACCCCACATACCATATTCACCAGTATATGCTCCCCAAAGACCGTAATAACTATCAACTACCGATGCTAAGTATTCTTGTGACAAACTATTTTCAGCGGTTAACTCCGCTAACCAACTAGCCTCTCCTGCTGTCCAAGCCCAAAGCTTTCCGGATACGGCAGTTACTTGCGCCGCACGAATGTCAGCTTGATATTCTGGCAGTGCCCCCATAAATTCATCACCTTGGTCAACACCAATGCCGTAATCATGTACTAGGTGTAAAATCTCCTCAAACGAAGCATCACGATATTCATAGTTTTGCGTGATATACCAGCTGTGCCCTTCCACTTGCATTTCGCCATAATATAACGGCTGGCCATCAAGCTCCGCGCCAGCATTAGTACCATCATCAACACCATTAAGTAATAATAAAACTGCACCATTTTCGGCCATTTTATTGGCTACTGCACTTTTATCTGCACCATATTTTGAGCCAGGAAAGTCAGCTAAGTAATGCTCTAAAATGCCTCGAGCACGGACAATTTGATTTTCCATAATTTCATTTTGAACAATGATATGAATTGCACCACCATTGGGTGTATCAACCTTGGTATAACGGTCAAAATTTAATGCTGCACTGTAAGTATTCTTTAATTCATCTGGCACGACAGAAATACCCAAATCATTACTGACGGGGTTAGTTGTTGGCGTAGTCGTGGCCGGAGGCGTTACTGTTTCCTCAACGGCTGCTTTGTTGTCGCTACTTGAACCACCACAAGCAACTAAGCTTGTACTGACTAAAATGGCAAGTACAACTTTTGTAAAACCGTTAGCCAAAGGGCCTTTATTCATTAGGGTCATTATTTTCTCCAAAGCTATTCAAAACAATTCAAAGTTAATCAAAGATAAGCACTCGGCGTTAACCGATAAACTATTGTCTACTATTCGACCAAGCTTTAGGGTAAGCGCGAGTAAGCATTTGTAAGTGATGTAAAAAAAGTATTCCGTGTCTAATATTCCTTAATCCACATTAAGTCTGAGACTTTAGCGCATAAAAAAACTCCTTTATCAGCCATACAATAATAACTATGCAGGTGATAAAAGAGCCTATATATCCAAACCACTTCAAGAGGCTCGTTTCAGGACGCCTGAGCGATTTATGTTCAAGGCGTGTATTTCATTAATGGTTGTTCCCTTAATGAAATACACAACAATGAACGTGATTTGCTCAGACGTCCCACAATGGCTGGTTTAGAAACGCTTTATCCATCGTTATTGATCTCGACAATAGAATAACTATTCTCCTTAATTAATGCCTTGCCTAAAGACGTTTCTAATTCCAGCTGAATCCTGCATCTTGAGATGGCTTGGATATATACTAATAAGGTTAATTTCTTTAAAACTAAAGGGTTAGTTTGTTAATACACCATATAAAACCATTTCTTCAGCTGTCATCCAATGATTACCCTCAGCTGGGGCAGCTTCAAGGGTATACCAGTAAAAGTCAGTGGTTATACCGATAGCATTATAATAATCAAGATAGCTCACATGCGCTTGATGATCGCGAGGGTAATCTAATGCCGCCTTACCACTGCCATCATCCCATGAATGAACACCTATTTTAGCGCCGGGGGCAATAGTGCGTTTAACACCTGCTAAAAACATATCTGTGCCGCCAGAGGCAACCATGCCATCCGCTGGAATATGGGTATTGATACTGCGGTTTCTAATTTCCATTGACGCCAATAAGTTAATTTCATCATCCATAGAACCAGGTACACTTTGCATAACTATCGTTTTAATTTGTGGGTAGGTAGAAAATAATGTCTGCATAACAGCTAAGGTGTCTGAGCCGATAACACCATTCATATAAACAGTCGTTGAGCTAGTATCATTGTCTTTAAAAGTAAAGTAAGCCGCTTTAAAGTCTCCTTCACCGCCACCTTCGTCAGTATCCGCTTCTGTTGGGCTAATAATAAAATTTTGAGCTGAATAGTTTCCATCTGGTAATGACGTTGCCAAACCATATTCAGCATTCGTTAATAAAGCATGGACCGTTAAATCTTTACTTTGAACTTTTTCCAACGTGTTTAACTGCCACTCATTATTGATTTGAGCTAAACGCTCATCTCCTACTTGAGCCCCTAAAATAGAGGTTAATGACCAATACACATATTCAGTGACCATACAGCTGTAATTACAAGTTTCATCATCATAGGTATACCAAGCGCTATCAGGGTAACTTGCTGGAATAGTTTCAAACTGACCACCACGGGCGATATCCATAGCATTAGCGATGTCTGAGCCTATCGCTTCACCAAATACTTCAGGGTAAACACCAGCATAACCAACATGAGTTATTAGGTGTAAAACTTCTTCAATGGTTGCATCAAAACCGCCATCTGCACCCGCAATAACCACTTCGCTGGCATACAAATCTTGCAACGCTTCTGACTCAGGTATTTTTTCAAATAAAGTCTCTATTTCAGCTTCATTTTTAGTCATGATTAAGGTCGCGCCTTGCTCAAGCATGTGCTCTACCACTAAGGCATTATCTGGCTGACCATCTTCATCATTATCTAGGTATTGCGCCATCACGTTAGCGGCGTGTAACATCGCTTCATCAGAGGTTTGCTCTGTGCCATAAATTGGAATGCCAAAAACTGAGGTTTTCTTCGCAAAGGCTTGCTCTAACGATGCATCTCCACCATTTCCGCCACTGTTGCTATCATAAGTCAAGTCTTCAATAGCCGACACACAGCTAGTATCAAGCGCTTTATTTGGCTCATTTAAAAATGACTCAGCCAAGTTATCAAAACAACTAAGGTCCGCAAATAATTGTCCATGACCACCCTGTGGGTTAGTTATGTTTTGTGCATTAGGCATATTTTGAGCAACCAATGTGCCCCATGCTGCTGGTGTTTGTGTATCTTGATTACCATTAAGCATTAATACCGGTAAGTTACTGCTAACGGCTTGTGTTTCAATGTCATTGGCTGGGGCAACATCCCAAACTTTACAAGAAGCCTGATCAAAGCCCATGTGGTACATACCAGCGACTGCAACTTGGGTACTTGCCGACCAACCTTCACTATTATCACCAGTTAACGCAGTGATATTTAAAAATGGATATTCTTCAGCACAAATTGTTGATAAACCCATAGCGTTGTAGAACTTGTCTTCTTCGCCCTGCTGCTCTCCTTCTTCAGAGCCTTCACCCTCTCCCATGTCTTGCCCAGTCATCATGCCTTCAATAATTGATGCATATTGACTGACATCTTCATTAACGGCCAATAAGTAATCAATAATTACTGGATCTGCACCGAGTTCAAGTAAGATTTGAATAAACTCTCGACTCTCTGCAACCATGCCTTCATTGTGCATGCGGGCAATAATATCTTCGATAACCATTTTGAACTCATCTGCAGGGCAGTCCGCTGAATTTTCGCAGTTTTTTACTATTTGATTTAACGACTGATAATTTGCCCACGGCGTATCAGTAATGCCATTTACTTCAATCGGGAACATGCCATCGAGAATAACACTGCGAATACCGTCACTATTTTCACGCATTATCGTGGTGGCAAGGCGAGTACCATAAGAGATGCCATATAAATTCCACTGTGAAATATTTAGCGCTTTTCTTAATTCAATAAAATCCATCGCACTATGAACACTATGATAAGCAGTTAAATCAATACCTGCTGTTTCGAGTCGAATTTTACAGGCTGTTAATTGCTCGGCTGACCCTGCTTGCTCAAACTCAGTACAAAATAATGCTGGTTTTGAATAACCAGTACCACGTTGGTCAACTAAGTAGACATCCCTGTCGTTGATAAAAGTACCTGTTTCAACTACTTGCGCAATGCTTGAGCTGGCACTACCACCCGGGCCACCTTCAAGGTAGACAACCGGATCGGCTTTTTTATTTTCTGAAGTAGACGCTAATTTAACTACCGCTATTTCAATATTTTTTGTTGAAGCTGGTTTGCCATATAAGGCGTGTTTTTCTGGTACGGTAAGGTAACCACAACTTGAACCAGAGGTTAAAAGTGATACCTGTGACGCTGACAACATGTCCTTACACTCAACGTCTTTATATGCACTGACTTCATGGACAGTTGGTTTGATAGTGGTTTCTTTTTTAGCATCAGAGCCACCACAAGCAGTTAATATGCTTGTAGTCATTATTGCTAAAGCAATAAGCGATTTATTGGCTGTTATCATTGAATATTTCCTTCATAGTTATTAATAAACGGCTACAACACTGTTGTTAGGCGCCGTAACTAACGATGTTGTCACTGACAATGCAGTGCTTAGCAACATAAGCGATGAGGTATTATTAAATATTCAAGAGGGTTTTAGGGTAAGCGAAAGTAAGCATTTGTAAGCAGTACTTAATAAGTTAATTCAATCACTTAAATGGAATTCAATACAATAAAAGTCGTACCGACGAGCAAACGTTATTGTCAGCTTACTTTAGCTTACAAATCTATCTGCATATTTTTATACACTGATGGTTCAAATATAATAATGAAGTGTTTACCTTCACGCTTTAAAGAGGGGAATACTTGTTTGCTTGAAAAAGGAATCAAAGTGGAAATTAATAGTGAAGTAGTAACAAACAAGCCCGCAGTCATAGAACAAAATTCCAATGCGCAAGAAATAAAGCGTTCAACAGAGAAAAATAACCTAGATGATATTAATACAGAAGTACCAGCCTCAAACAACGTCTATGTATCAACTCAAGGAAAATTAAGCCAAGAAATTGATGCCGCTTCAGATAAAATTGATGATATTTTACTAAGTCATGTCACGCCAGCTCAAGAAGATAAGCTCAATGATATTTATCAGCAGCTTGATAAAATATTTGAAAAAGAGCAATTAACAGAGAAAGAAGAAAAGTCAGCTAACGATTTATTTGAGCAAGTACATAACATTTTAGATAGCAGCGTTAATAAATTAACAAGTAGCGAGCGTGAAACGGTTGATAAATTAGTCAGTAAAATGGATGGGCTGATAACACAGCTAGAGCAAAGTGATACTAGTCGTTCACCAAATAAAAACTCAACATCAGATAAAAGCAGTGTCAGCGATGATCTATCTAGTATTTTGTCGAACGAGAAGAAAACCAACAAAAAAAGATTAACAGTTTCCGAATTAAACGCCTTATCCGCACTTGAACTGAACAAGTTACCGGCCAATCAGTTAAAAAAGCTCAATGCCCAACAACTAAACAAACTCAATGCCAGCCAATTAAACAGTTTAGCATTGCCACAACTTAAACAACTTTCAGCTAACAATTTAGGCAAGCTTAATCAGTCCCAAATGAATAAGGTTTCCTAAACATAAGCTATGTAATGACGCAAAAGTCGCAATAGCTTTCGCAGTAAATTTTGTACGTTCATCTCAAAGACTGTACAAGCTCCAAAAAAGCGACTAACGATACAGTAAAGATGAAGGCAGGAGATAGACGTTTGTGGGTTGTATCAGCTGGTTAACTTGCTATTGGATCAGCCACTTTGGGTAGGCTAATAATAAAGTGTACCCCAGTAGCCGAGTTCAATATTGAAATGTCGCCATGTAATTGCTGTGTGATGATGCTTTTGGCAATACTAAGCCCTAGACCCGCACAGCCTGAAATTCGATTTGTACTATAGAATGGGGAAAAAATCTTCTTATGGTCTGACTCATCAATACCTTTACCATTATCTAAATAATGTAGCTTGATAACACTTGGGTAATTTTTAAATTTAATTTCTATTGCCGGGTTCTCTACGCCAACTAAGCCATGTTCAAAGGAGTTTTTACAGAGAATTTGTAAAACTTGTAGGAATAAGTCAGGAGCGATAAACGCTTGAGTATCCAGGTTATCATTATGCTCAATGTTAAACTTTACCTGCTGAGTATTCAGCTCATTTTGATATTTAACCAGCAGCCCCTTCACCAACGGATATAAGGCTATGGACTTACCAATGGTTGAATAATCATTGGCTAATAGTTCCCTTAATGTCGTTACTTTCTCGGCAGAAGTATCCAAGCTTTTACTAAGAAGTTTGGCACTTTCTTGCATGGTATTGAGACAGTTAATTAGCGTTTTTTGATTGAGTGACCTGTCATTTAATTTTTTTTGAATGTCTTCTATGGTCGACTCGATAATACTTGCTGTGGTGATCCCGACCCCTAATGGTGTATTGATTTCATGAGAAATGCCTTGAATCAGCATAGTAAGATCTTCAAGCTGCTGTTTTTCATCTTCAATACGTTGAAAATGTAACTGCTGCAATTGCACCTCAAAGCTTTGCTTGATGGTTGCTAATAATTCCATGGTTGTTGCTGAGAAAACATGCTCCTTGTTATCTAAAATACAGACAGTACCAAAGGGGCTACCTTCACCATCAACTATAGGTAAGCCTAAATAGGCCACCATGTTAAGTTTTATGTCAGGATTATTTTGCCATTTTTCATCCATGAGGGCATTTGGCACATGAAGTTGCTGCTGAGACTTAATAACGTGTTCACAATAAAGTCCTGAGTCGTTGAGGACTTCAGCATCACCAATCTTATAGGGGTTTTCACTAGAATCATTTTTGCTAAAAACGCTAATCTGCTCCTGCTCTACTCGCATCACTAAGGCAACGGGTACCTCGGCAAGTTTAGCGACTACCGCAAGGGTTTTATTCCAGCTATCAATTAATTGCTGATAATTTTGATTGTGCAAAGAATCTTCTCCCTAAGGCCATGCATCAATTAATGATAATCATCATAGCATAAGAAAGGGTTGCTAAGTCCGCAATAGAAAGAGCTTTAATTAAAGAAAGCTAAAGAAGTGCTCGACCTTTATGGTAGAGCACTATTTAACATGCATTTTTTATAAAATATCAGTATTAAAACTGCACCATTAGAACTTTACCGTTAAGCCAATTGACGGGAACATTTCCATACCCGTATCTTCAGTAAGGGTAACGTTATTAGCACTGTCATCAGGCGTAGGCTGGTAAGAATAACCAGAAACATTAGCACTATTGGTCGCATTAATGACAGCAAAATTTACTTCTGAATCTAAGCCAAACAAGGTGGTTTTGTAGTTTGCTTGTAAATCTAAACGGTAGTATACCGGTAAGGTTTTCGAGTTTAACTCACCATACGTTGGCTGGAAGTAACCAGGGTAGTCTGGGTTTTCACGCAAACCTATAATCGGTGTATATTGGGCGCCGCTTCGCATGGTAAAGCGCAAACCAAAATCCCACTGTTCATTGAGCTGATAATTAGCGACGACATTTGCTAATAATGGCGTATCTAAGTAATAGTCGGTGGTCACTTTACTTAAGTCATTGGTTCGTTCACTGTTTGACCAACTTAATGATGCCCAGCCATACCATCCATTATCAAAGTTCTTATTAATAACCCACTCAACTCCTTTAGCGCTGCCTGATAAATCGTTACTGTAATGCAGCGCCGAATTTGGCTGGTCTTCCCCTAAGGCCAATGCCATATCACCTAAGTCTTTATAATAAAAGTCTATGGAAGTATTCCAGGTATCACTCATTTCATAAGCGAAACCCAGCGAGTAGTGATCGGCTTTAGGTGATTTTATCTCAGGGTTACCTAGCTTTTTTAACGCCGTGTCGATGTTAGGAAAACGACTATAAGTACCGTATTTAGTTGTTACCGTTAAGTCACGGGTTGGAAACCAGTTTATTGCTAATCGAGGATGAACAAAACTTTGCTGGGTGTAACTATTATGTTCTGCACGTAGGCCAATATCCAAAGCAACATCATCACTTAAACTCCAAACATCATTGAAATATAGGGCACTGTTGATACTTTTAAGGGAATCAACATCCTGAACTCGTTCCCCTTTACTGCTATCACAGTCAGCATCATTATCTGTGCAAAAGTAAGGAATCATGTCGTAGCTGTAATCACTGATACTTTGTTGTAAATCAGCGCCAAAGTTTAACTGGTGATCATCAAACCAATGTGCTTGATATAACGCGCGTAAGTTGTAACGATCGGTGGTTAAATCAACAAATTGTCCCTGACCATATTTCTCTTTGTTTTGCTCAGTCATATGACCAAATATAATCTGCAAGGTATCCTGATTTTCAGCAAAATATTGCCAAGACAGTGTTTGTTGATCAAAACGCGTATTGAGCGACATCTCACCAATAGCATCGGGATCAATTTGTGCTTCTTCTGATTTAGCTGAAATAGCTAAAGCGCCGACATCACTCGCGCCAGTAGCACTAAAGGTCAGTTTTTGATTATCGCCAATTAACCATTGATACTTCCCTTGATAATCATCACTAATAGGCGATTTTGTAATGGTCTCGCCATCTTCTTCTTCACCTACTGGCATAAACAAATGCATTAAACTACGGCGATAAGAAAAATAAGCCGCTTGGTTTTCACTCAAGCCACCTTCAACCATAACGCCCGTTTTAAGCATGCTGACATCAACAATTGCGCTAAAATCTTGATTGCGTGGGTCTCGTAATTTCACATCTATAACGCCACCTGTGGCATTACCGTACTCGCTACCAAATGCCGCAGGATAAAGAGAAAAGTCACTGATGACATTTTTATTGAAAATACTGTCGCCGAACATATGAAAAATATAATTAGCCGGCATATTGTCAATATAAAAAGCATTATCATCCGGAGATGAGCCGCGAATAGCAGGCTCTCCATCATCGCCACCAGCATAAACAATACCCGGTAAACTAAATACCGAGCTGAGCGGATCATTAGCAATGCTAGGCACACTGAATAACTTTTCTGTTTCTTCAGTCATTTCAGTGTTGGCCTGATTGCGTCGACCGCTCACTTCTATCACTTCAATATTTTTCTTACTTGCCAGCTTTTTATCTTTTTTCGGATTTTCTGTTGTTTCTACATTTACCTTGTTTGTACTTGTTTTTACTGGCTCAATGA
>Ga0209291_1002728_pt1 | contig 13881 bp, 12 predicted proteins | sample GOMGulsemesocosm_FD_184633 | JGI IMG/M metagenome (GOLD analysis project Ga0209291, IMG submission 184633) | Methane-oxidizing microbial communities from mesocosms in the Gulf of Mexico - GOM9B Gulf of Mexico (SPAdes) (version 2) | ecosystem: Environmental > Aquatic > Marine > Cold seeps...
GAGAGTACTTTTGCGCGCTCAAATGGGGTGGTTCCCATTTTGAGACTTTAAATTTTCATAATTTATAGTTTTGGTTGGTTAATAGAATAAAACGTTATCAGTTTCTGGTAACGTTTTTTCTTTTTTAGGAGAATTCGGTTGTTAAATTAAGATTTATTAAACGGTATTATCTATATCTTGTATACTTTGAATTATGGGAATTGATTACTTTTGGAATAGTAATTGCAAAGTTCTTATTAGAATCAATACATACACTATGAAAAAGTCATTACTATTTATATTTATAACTCTACTAAGTTTTCAGACTAAAGCACAAGAATCAGCTTTTGATTCAGGTGAATGGTTTAAGTTCAGAATTCATTATGGAATGTTTACCGCAAGTTATGCAACAATGCAGGTTCTGGATGGTGTTGTTAATGGGAAAGAAATGTACCATATTAAAGGTAGAGGGAAGTCTACTGGTTTGTTAAGTTTGTTCTTTAAAGTAGATGATGATTATCAAACATATTTTGATAAAAAAACTGGAGCGCCATCTAAATTTATTAGAAAAATTGATGAAGGAGGGCATACAAAAGACATCCAAATTGATTTTGATCATGATAAAAAAATAGCTTCAGTAAATGATAAAAAGCATAAAATTAAATCATTTCATAAGATAAAGAATGGTACCCAAGATATGATGTCTGCATTTTATTATTTAAGGAATAATTTGGATACAAAGAACCTGAAGGTAGGTGAAGAAGTTAAAATTAACATGTTTTTTGATAAAGAAAATTTCGATTTCAAATTGAAATTTCTAGGAAGAGAAATAGTAGATACAAAATTTGGGAAAGTAGCAAGTTTAAAATTTCGCCCTTATGTGCAATCCGGTAGAGTTTTTAAAGAAAAGGAAAGTTTGACGGTATGGATTTCTGATGACAAAAACAAGGTGCCTGTACGTTTACAAGCAGACTTAGCTGTAGGGTCAATAAAGGCCGATTTAGAGGGATATAAAGGTTTAAAACACTCGTTTAAAATTGTAGTAAATTAGTTAGGGTAAATTTAACATACTCGCTAATGTAAAAAAATGTGTGAACGCTACGTTCACACATTTTTTTTTGTGATATTTGGTGTTTGATAGAAATGACTCCTCAATAGTATAGGAAACGTTCTATAAATTAACCTACTGGCAGACAAACATGTTTATGAAGATGCAAAAATTAGCTTGGTTAGCAATTCTTTTTATAGGATTGTATTCTTGTAAAAAAGAAGAATCAATAAAACCAATAGTAGTTAAAGAAGTAAAAGTTGCTCCTAGATATGAGTTTGGGTTCAACTTAGATGAGTTTGACGTGTTGGTTGATACCATAAGATCAGGAGATAGTTTTGGGAAAATTCTATTCGAAAATCATATTGGATTCGGTAAAATTGAAGAAATTGTTCAAGCTACCAAAGATACATTTGATGTTAAAAGATTAAACGTTGGGAAACGTTATACTGTGTTGAGGTCAAAAGATTCAATTCAGAAAGCGAGGTATTTTATATACCAACCAGGTAAAATAGATTATATTGTTTTTGACTTTTCAAAAGATTCATTACCAAAAGCGTATAATGCAAAAAAACCAATTAAGTTAGTTGAAAAAACAGCTTCAGGAATTATTACGGATAATTTATCACAAACTTTAGATGACGCTGGATTAAGTATTTATATTGCACATGAATTAGCAGATATTTATGCATGGTCAATAGATTTTTTCCGTTTGCAAAAAGGTGATGCGTTTAAAATATCATACACGGAACAGTATATAGAAGATACAATCTTTGTAGGAATTAAAGAAATTAAATCAGCTGTCTTTATACATAACAAAACACCTTTTTATGCGTTTGATTATCATTCAGATGTTGTAGAAGGAATAACCGATTATTATGATGAAACAGGTAAGACACTCCGTAGTCAGTTTTTAAAAGCACCAGTAAAATTTAGTAGAATTTCTTCTCGTTATAATCCTAATAGAAGGATTAAATATTATGGTTATAAAAAGAGGCCTCATTTAGGTACTGATTTTGCAGCACCAATAAATACTCCAATATTGGCTACTGCTAGTGGTACTGTTGTAGAGTCTACAAGAAGAGGGGGTAATGGAAAATATGTAAAAATAAGACATAATAGCACGTATAGTACCCAATATTTGCACATGCGTAAACAGAATGTAAAAAAAGGACAAACTGTTAAACAAGGAGATGTAATTGGTTGGGTAGGTATGACTGGTAATTCAGGAGGACCACATGTTTGTTATCGTTTTTGGAAAAATGGTAGGCAAGTAGATCCGTTACGAGAGAAACTGCCTTCAGCAAAACCTATTAATGAAGAATTAAAAGACGAATATTTAATGTATATTCAACCTTTGAAAGAGCAGCTTGACGCTATTCAATTTGAAACAATAGAAATTAATAAGAATAATAACTAATGAGTTTTTCTAGAAAAAACCCTATAGAAACCAATTCGTGGTCAAAACTTTCTTCTCACTTTGAGCAGTTAGAAACTGTTCATCTAAAAGACTTGTTTAGTCAAAACTCATTAAGAGAGTCACAAATGAGTATTTCTTGGGAAGACTTCTTTGTTGATTTTTCAAAAAATAGGTGGACTACTGAAACTGTTCAATTGTTTAAAAAACTTGCTTCAGAATTAAATTTAAAAGATAGTATTGCTCTATACTTCGAAGAGAATAACTTAAACTTTACTGAAGAAAGAGCTGTTTTACACACTGCATTGCGTAGTAGTGAGAAGAAGGTTGTTTTAGATGATAAAAACATTATAGAAGAGATAGATGCTGTAAAGCATAAGATAAAACTATTTACCGAATCTGTAATTGGTGGAATAAAAACAGGTTACACAGGAAAGGTTTTTACTGATGTAGTTAATATTGGTATTGGTGGTTCTGACTTAGGTCCTAAATTGGTTTGTAATGCTTTAAAATACTATAAAAATCATTTAAATACCCATTACATTTCTAATATTGACGGTGATGAATTACAGGAAACACTTCAAAAAGTGAACCCTGAAACTACATTATTTGTTATTGTCTCAAAGTCGTTTACAACGTCAGAAACATTACAAAATGCAAACACTATCAAAGATTGGTTTGTAAGCCAATTATCTGAACAAGCAATTAAAGAACATTTTATTGCTGTTTCAGCCAAACCAGAAAAAGCAATTACTTTTGGCATACAAAATGAAGCTATATTTCCAATGTGGGATTGGGTAGGTGGCCGTTTTTCTTTATGGAGTGCAGTAGGTGTATCAGTTGCATTAGGCTTGGGGTATGATAATTATAATAAATTGCTAGTTGGCGCTCAAAAAGCTGATGAATCATTTAAAAATGATAAAATAGAAGAAAATATTCCTGTATTAATGGCTTTTTTAAGTATTTGGTATAGTAATTTTTTCAAAACAACTAATGAAGCAGTAATACCATATTCATATTATTTGGAAGATTTTGTTCCATATTTAGAGCAAGGTTTTATGGAGAGTAACGGAAAATCAGTTGATAGAAATGGTAAAGAAGTTACTTATAGTACTGGGAGTGTCGTTTTTGGCGGTGTAGGCTCAAATGCACAGCATGCATTCATGCAGTTGTTTCATCAAGGAACAAACTTAATCCCAACAGATTTTATTGGCTTTTGTAATTCACTACACGGTAATTCAGCACATCAGGATGTATTAATTTCTAACATGTTTGCTCAGGCAAATGCTTTGGCTTTCGGAACTAGAGGAAAGGAAGTTGAAAACCCTTATAAAGTATTTAAAGGAAACTCACCATCAACTACTTTTTTAATCAAAAAATTAACTCCAGAAACACTCGGGTCTTTAATTGCGATATATGAGCATAAAATTTTTGTTCAGGGGATCTTATTAAATATCAATAGTTTTGATCAGTTTGGAGTTGAATTAGGGAAAGAACTTTCACGAGAATATATTAATTCATTAGGTAAAGAGTCAAATGATGATTCAACGCTAATGAAATTTTATAAAGAAAATAATTAATTACTTAAATTAAAGGAAAACTATGGAAACAATTAAATTTTTACACTCTTACTGGGCATATTTAGTATTGTTGGTAGTGGTGTTAGCGACGATAAACTCAATTATAGGGATGTTAACTAAAAAAGAGTTCGGGGCTAAAGATTTTAGAATTGCATTGTTTGCATTAATAGTTACTCATATTCAATTGCTCATAGGGATTGTTTTATATGTATTTGCTAATAATTTTGGAGATATAGACATGGGAGAGATAATGAATAGCCCATCTCTTCGTTTAAAAAATGTAGAGCATCCTTTATTAATGGTAGTTGCAATAGCCTTATTAACTATTGGTTACTCTAAACATAAAAATAAAAGAACATCTTCAGCTAAATTTAAAACTTTAGCGATACCATATGCATTGGCTTTAATTGCGATATTAGCTATGATCCCTTGGAAAGCTTGGCTAGGATAATATAAAACTGATGAAATAAAAAAGCGTGATAGAAATTCTTTCTATCACGCTTTTTTATTTCATCAGTGAATTTACTCACTAAGTATTTTTATTGCACTTCTTTTATTAAGTACGTGTACACTGGAAAGTGGTCGCTATATCCACCAGTCCACGTTGCTCCAACAAAACTTCTTTTAGGATATCCTTTATAACGTCCTTTTTTAGCAGACATATATGTGGGGTTGTAAATGCCAGTTTTATATATTTTAAAAGTTGAAAAATCTTTATCCAAAAATGGTTTTGTAAACATCATTTGGTCAAATAAATTTAAAGCATCTCTATAAGCAAGAGTGTACATTCCTTTTTTATGCATTTTCATCATAGGGTTAAAAATACCTTTTAACTTTACATCTTCTTTTTTAGTTTTAGCTTTCAATACTTTTTTAACACTTGCATTTATAGGGTCATCGTTTAAATCTCCCATAATAACTATTTTAGCATAAGGATCAATTGTCTGTAAAGAATCAACCAATTTTTTAGTTAATTGCGCCGCAGAAATACGTCCCGGTCTACTTCGTGCTTCACCACCACTTCTTGAAGGCCAGTGATTAACAATAAAGTGCATTTTTTCACCTTCTAATAATCCACTAACCAATAGTTGGTCTCTTGTGTAATTTCTATTTTCAGTGTTAGGGTCATAAAGGACTAGTTCATGATTACTGTAATTAGTAGGTTTAAATAATTTTTTCTGATATAACAAAGCAACATCAATACTTCTTTCATCAGGAGAATCAAAATGAATAATATCATAATCCTTATCTCTTAATTGAGGATCGTTTATTAAGTCATGTAAGACATCTTTGTTTTCTACTTCACAAACACCCAAAACAGCTGGAGTATTTTTAGAATATTTTGGGTCTACTCCCAATTCTGAAATAACACGAGCCATGTTTTTTATCTTTTTAGGATAAACCAATCCACGTTCTTTTGCACTCATTTCCATAAGCGGACTTTTCTCGTCAAATTTCTTTGGATCATTAATGGTGTCAAAAAGATTTTCAAGATTGTAAAACGCAACGGTATTAATCTTATAACGTTTTTTGTTTTGAGCATTCATATTAATACTCATGCTAACTACTAGTAATAGCAGTAATAAGTTCTTTATTTTCATTCGATAAAAGTTTTTTACGCCCCTTAATTAAGTTGTATTAAGTTCAGGCATAGTAAGTTATTGTAAAATCCACTTCAAATTACAGGCCAAAAGTAGTCAATTATTTAATTATTTAGCTTTAAGTGTATTAAGTTATTGTAAAATTGATGTGAAATCAGGGGGTGAAGTTTATATTTATTCTAAAAAGTGTACATTTGCAGTCTGAGAAAAAATCTCTCAGGTGGTTTTAAACAATTTATTAATCAGTAAATTACTTATGAAAAAAACAATTTTGACATTATTGTTAAGTTTGGTGACCGTGTTATTTATGCACGCACAGCAAACAACAGTTAAAGGTCAAGTAATCGATGCCGATTCTACAGATCCCGTCACGGAAGTAGCTGTAAGTATCAAAGGCGCAAAACTTTCTCAAACTACCGATGCGGAAGGAAAATTTAATTTTACTAACAACTTACCTTTAGGGGAACAATCTTTAGTTGTAGGTAAAGAAGGTTATTTTACAAAAACTTTTACAATCATTATTGAAGAAGGAAAAGCAGTAGATCTTTCAACGATTATCTTAAACCAAGATTTAGGAGAAACAGATGATTTTACTATTTCTTTATCAGAAGATGAATTAGATGCAGACGAAAGTGTGTCTTCTAATACCTCAGGTCTTCTGCAATCTTCAAAGGATGCTTTTGCAAGAGCTGCAGCGTTTGATTTTAGTGGAACATTTTTTAGAGTTAGAGGGTTAGATTCTGAAAACGGTACTATGCTATTGAATGGTATTAAAATGAACAAAATATTTAATGGCCGTCCACAGTGGAGTGACTGGGGTGGTATTAATGATGTAATGCGTAACCAAGATTTTGCTAATGGCTCTAAAGCTAATGAATATACTTTTGGTGGAGTAGGAGGAACAACTAATGTAAATTTAAGGGCTTCTCAATACAGAAAAGGTTCTCGTGTATCTTATGCTTCGTCAAACAGAAGTTACACTAACAGAATAATGGCTACTCATGCTACTGGATTAATGAGTAACGGGTGGTCGTTAGCAATTACAGCAGGTAGAAGATGGGCAGAAGAAGGATATGCTGATGGAACTGTTTATGATGCAAATTCTATGTTTGCATCGGTAGAAAAGAAAATTAATGACAAACACAGTATTAATTTTACTTCTATTTACACGCCAAACAGGAGAGGGAAATCAGCAGGAATGACTCAAGAAGTATTTGATTTGAAAGATAATAAATACAACTCTTATTGGGGGTATCAAGACGGAGAGAAAAGAAATTCTCGTATTAAGGAAATTGAAGAGCCAATATTAATGTTAAACCATTATTGGACAATCTCTGAGAAAACAACCTTGAATACAAATGTTGCGTATCAATTTGGACACATAGGAAATAGCCGTATTGATTTTAATGGTAGTAATCCAGACCCAACATATTATAGAAAGTTACCTAGCTATGCACTTAAAGATGATACTAATCAATCTAGTTTGGCAAATGCTTATGCATTAGAGCAAGGTTTTCTAAATAATGGGCAACTTGATTGGGACGCAATGTATTTAGCAAATAGTATTAATCCAGGTAATGCTGTATATGCATTATATGAAGATAGAAATGACGACAAGCAATGGTCATTTAATTCAATATTAAATACAGAATTAGCAGAAAATATAACCTTAGATGCTTCTGTGAATTACACGATGTTAGAATCTCATAACTATGCTAAAATATTAGATTTATTGGGAGGAACTAGTTATTTGGATATTGACTATTTTGATATTATTGACAATAATACATTAACTCCAAACAGAACTGTTGGAGAAGGTGATACATTTAAGTATGATTATAATCTAGATGCTACAATGTATGATGCTTTTGCTCAAGCACAATTCAAGTACAATAAAGTTGACTTTTATTTAGGTGGGCAATATGGTAAAACAGAATACCAAAGAGAAGGGTTTTATCAAGATGGACATTTTGAAGTTGCTTCTGGTATAACATCATTAGGAACGAGTGATAAATTAGATTTCACTAAATTAGGAGCAAAGGGTGGTTTGACTTATAAAATTTCTGGGAAGCATTTAATTGATGTTAATGGAGCATATATTCAAGATGCACCTACAATGCGTAATAGCTTTTTAAATTCAAGACAGAATAATTTAATTGTTCCTGAATTAACAGAAGTAAAAACTACAGCAGTTGACGCAAGTTATATTTTTCGTTCGTCAATATTAAAAACACGTTTAACTGGGTACTATTCAACAATAGAAGATGCTACAGAAGTAGCTTTCTTTTATATAGATGGAGTTTCTGGAGTTACAGATGCACAATCATTTGTTCAAGAAGCGACTACAGGTGTTGATAAGAGAAATATGGGAATAGAGTTTGGTGCAGAAGCACAAGTAACACCTACTATTAAATTAAAAGGAGCAGTATCTTTTGGAGAATCTGTTTATACAAACAATCCTAATGTATACTTAAGTTCAGATGATTTTATAGATGAACCTGAAGCTGTAAACGGAGTGATACCTTACGGTGAAGCAAGTTTTAAAGACTATAAGGTGGCAGGTGGACCTCAACGTGCTGCAAGTATTGGTTTTGAATATCGAGATCCTAAATATTGGTGGGTTGGTGCAACTGCAAACTTTTTCTCTAATGCCTATGTAGATATAGCCGCTATAACTAGAACTAAAAACTTCGGACTTGACCAAGACGGTGTAGATATAGTTGGATATGATGAAAATATAGCAAAAGAATTATTAAAACAAGAAAAGTTTGATGATTATATGTTGGTAAACCTTGTAGGGGGTAAATCATTTAAGTTTGGTAAAAAATACATTGGTTTTTTCGCAAGTATAAATAACGTATTTAATGAAACGTATAAAACTGGTGGATATGAACAAAGTAGAAATGGTAATTATAAAGAACTTTTAGAAGATAATAGCAGACCTGGTGGAAAGTTATTTGGCCCTAAATATTGGTTTGGTAGAGGTACCACTTATTACATGAATGTTTACCTAAGATTTTAATAAAAAAAAATAAAAAATGAAATAAACAAAATTAAGTTTGTTTCATTAAGTAATACTAAAAAATAATTACAATGAAAAATATATTCAAAATAGTAACAGTTTTCCTTTTTGTAGGATTATTTTCTGCTTGTGTACAAGATGACGATTATTCAGCGCCATTAATACCTGCGGTAGAACCGAATGTAGCCGTAAATAACACCTTTAAACAAATTAGAGACCAATATGACCTTGATGTAGCGTCTCCTACATATCAAGATGTTGTTATTTTTTCACCTGGATCAGTAATCTCTGGTTACGTCGTGTCTAGTGATGAATCTGGAAATTTTTACAAAACGATAACTATTCAAAATGATATAGATGGTATTGATGATGATTCAGCTAACCCAAGGTTAGGTTTTAAATTACTTGTTGATGCTTCTGACTTATTTGGGAGGTTTAATATAGGTAGAAAAGTGTATGTTCGTTTGGACGGTTTAGCAATGAATGAATCAAGGGATGGTAGTGGAGATTATGAAATTGGTTTATATGATGAAACTGAATCAAATGACCTAACTGAAATACCAGAGTATATTTTAAACGGATATTCTTATGGGAATGTGGTTTATGCACCAGCTATTGAGCGCTCTACGGTAACTGAGGTAATTACGCCAAAAACAATGAATATCGCTGATTTTTCTTCTGAAGATGTAAATACTTTAATCCAAATTGAGGACTTACAAACAAATAATGCAGGGGATACTTTTGCGGGATTACCTTCTGATGAATTTGATGCTGAACGCTCATTATTAAGTTGTGCGGACAATTCAACAGTTACTTTAGCAACAAGTACTTATTCTAGTTTTAGCGACCTTGCAATTCCAGGAGGAAAAGGTACGGCTGTAGCTATTTTAAATAGGAATTATGATGGGGATGCTTATATTTTAAAAGTAAATAAGCCTTCTGATTTAGCCTTTACTGCTAATAGATGTGATCCTATTTTTGAGGAAAATTTCGAATCTTACAGTCAAGGAGATACAATTGATCAAAATGGATGGACAAATTACATGGAGGCAGGTACTAAAGATTTTTATGCTTACTCAGATAGTAATTCAATTGGTACATCAGCTGCAATTGGTTCATACCAATCTGGGGACGCTAGTACTATTACTTGGATGGTTTCACCAGGGATAGACATGGATGCACAAACTGGAGAAGTATTATCTTTTCAAACATCAAATAGTTTTGCAGATGGTAGTAATTTAGAAGCTTTAATATCTACTGATTGGGATGGAACTCCAGGAAATATTACTTCAGCAACATGGACTGTTTTACCTGCTACAATTGTTGATGATTCTGTATGGTATCAGGATTGGGTAGGTTCTGGAGCAGTTGATTTATCTGGATATACAGGAACTGCTCACATTGCATTTAAATATACAGGAAGTGGAAATAGTTCTATGGACGGAACTTATGAAATAGATAGTATTAAAATATTTGCTGACTAATTATTAGTAAGTAATATGTAAAAAACCTCCTTCAATTTGAAGGAGGTTTTTTTATGCTTTAAATTCAGTCAATATATTCAAATTGTTTTCCAGGGTGAGGTCTGATGATTCCTTTTAGTTCTAAATTTAATAATGTTGAAGAAATAGAATAGATAGGTAGCTGGCAAGAAATAGCAATAGTATCTAGGTCTAATTTATCTTTTCCTTTTAAGAAGTTAACAATTGTTTCTTCAGTTTCATTTAGTTCAATAAAGAGTTTCGGTTGAACTTGCTTAGTGGTGCTTTGTTTTGCATCCCAGTTAAGCATATAGATGATATCAGCTGCTGAGGTCACTAATTGAGCTCTTTGTAGCTTAATTAGGTTATTTGTACCGATACTTAGTTTGTCTTCAGGTCTACCCGGTGTAGCAAAAACCTCTCTATTGTAGGAGTTAGCAATATCGGCAGTAATTAAACTACCGCCTTTTTCTGCACTTTCTATCACTAAAGTCGCTTCTGATACCCCAGCGATAACTCTATTTCGTTTTATGAAATTCTCTCTGTCTGGATTTGAAGTGCTCCAGAACTCAGTAATAAATCCGCCATTTTGTTCAACTTCAAAGATGTGCTTTTTGTGAACCTTCGGGTATATCTGATTCAATCCGTGTGCTAAGCACCCTATAGTTTGTAAGTTGTTTTTTACAGCCGATTTATGTGCTGTAATATCAGTTCCATATGCGAATCCGGAAACAATAACCGGATTTAAAACACTTAGTTCTTCTATTATTTGTTCACATAATATTCTTCCGTAATTCGTGATATTCCGTGTGCCTACTATGCTAATTATCTTTTGTTGATTTAAATTAATAGTACCACTATGGAACAACAATATTGGTCCGTCAATGCAGTTTTTTAACCGGTTAGGGTATTCCTTCTCTTGAAAGTACCAGTGTTTGATATTGTTTCTCTCTAAGTAACCCAGTTCTTTTTCAGCATCGATTAATATAGATTTTTCCTTAATAGATTTGGTAAGAAAACTACCAATCCCATCTATAGATTGTAATGTCGCTGACTTTTCTTTAAATATTTCTTCTGGAGTACCACAGTGCTGAATTAACTTTTTTGCGGTAATGTCACCAATTTTTGAAGCTTTCTGTAGAGCAAGTGTATATAGTAGTTGTTGTTGATCCATTTAATAGGTTGGTTATCAGTTTAAAGTTACCTAAAATATCTGATTGTTAATAACTATTGTATAACCGAATTGCTGCTTTTTTAAAAAAATGTAAATTTGTTCTATAACCAATTAGTATTTTCCAATGGCATTAACAAACTACATTAGCGATTTATTATACAGATATGAATGTGTGCTAGTTCCTGAATTTGGGGCGTTTTTAACACAGAAGCATAATGCAATAATAGATACGACTACAAATGTATTTTTATCGCCAAGAAAAGTAATTTCTTTCAACGAACAGTTAAAACAAAATGATGGCTTATTGGCAAATCATATTGTTGGGGCTGATCAATGTTCATATGCAGAGGCGGTTGAAAAAATTGCTGATTATGTTACTAACATAAAAGGAAAGTTAGTGACTGGAGAAACGGTTTTGTTTGCTAAAATTGGACACTTTTCATTAAATACTGAAGGAAAATTACAATTTTCTCCTTTAGGAGAAGTGAATTATTTAACTGCTGCATTCGGTTTACAATCGACACATAAGATACCTGTTTTGCGTGAAGTGTATAAAGAAGAAGTTGCAATTTTGGAAGAGAAAGCGCCAATTGCATTTATTCCGGAAACCAGAGTTAAAACAAAACGATCTTACTTAAAGTATGCAGCAGTAGCTGTAGTTGCTTTAGGTTTATCTGGGGTTTTAGGAACTAAAATGTATACTAATCAAATGGAGAAGGTAGCTTCGCACAATGATTTAAAAACATTAGAGATTGAAAAAACGGCTTATCAAAGAGCTTCTTTTTTTGATGTAAGTCCAATAGAAATTCCTGAAGTTACATTTAATGTTGCAGTTGAAAAAAAGCAAGTTGGAAGTTATCATATAATAGCTGGGGCTTTCCGTTTTGAGGAAAATGCTGATAAGAAGACTGAACAATTAAAGGATGCTGGATTTTCTGCTAGAAAAATTGGTCAAAATAAATATGGTTTACACCAAGTTGTTTATGCAAGTATTGTTGATAAACGAGAAGCATTAACTACTTTGAAAACTATCAAAAAATCACACAACTCTAGTGCGTGGTTATTGGTAAAGGATTTGAACTAATCCTTACTTAAAACACATAAGAAATTTTATTTTCGGTTATCTTTGCTTAAAAATTGCAATATGAAGGCAAAGCACCCTATTGATTCCCTTACCACGGTTACTGATTTAGTGTTACCTGGAGAAACAAACCCGTTAAATAATTTATTTGGAGGAGAATTACTAGCGCGTATGGATCGTGCAGCAAGTATTGCTGCTAGAAGACATTGCAGGCGTATTGTTGTAACTGCAACAGTAAATCACGTAGCCTTTAATAAAGCAGTTCCAACAGGAAGTGTAGTGACAATTGAAGCGAAAGTATCAAGAGCATTTACCAGTTCAATGGAGGTGTATATTGATGTTTGGATAGAGGATAGAGAGTCAGGGTTGCGTACTAAAGCAAACGAAGGTATTTATACTTTTGTAGCAGTAGATAGTACAGGATCGCCAATTAAAGTTCCTGAAATTGATCCTCAAACTGATTTAGAAAAAGAACGATTTGAAGGTGCTTTACGTCGTAAACAATTGAGTTTAATTTTAGGAGGTAGAATGAAGCCTACAGATGCCTTAGAGTTAAAAGCATTGTTTTTAGGAGAGTAAAAAATATCTTCTCCTCGAGGAGAAGACTAAGATTAGGCGAATTTATTAAAGGTATAAATTTTATCAGGTGTAACACAATAATCTAACGGAATATCACCTTTGAAAATATCAGTTATTAAATCCTGAGTAGCTCCAAAAAAGGAAACTCCAATTTTAATACAGTCTTGTGGGCATTTGTTTAACATATTGTCATAAAATCCTTTCCCGTAACCAACCCTGTTTCCTTTCTCGTCAAAAGCTAGTAAAGGAATAAACACTACGTCTAACTTATTGTTAGGTACTTCAATCCCATCAACAGGTTCCGGGATATTGTATTCGTTTTTCTGTATTCTAGTATTGTCAGTTAGTAAATAGTTGATTAACTCTAAAGTTTTAAAGTTGCTTTTAGGTACAACTACTTCTTTGTCTTTAGCGTGTAAAATATGTAAGATATATTCGGTCTGAATTTCTTTTTGTTCTTCAATACTTAAGAATAGATGGTAATATGTTTTATCCCAAATAGAAAGCTGTAACAGCTGATTCGCTATTTCCAAACTCATTGCATCAATTTCTGATTGTGATAATTCGTTTCGTTTTGTCTTGTAGTATTTTCTAAGGTCAGTTTTGAGCATATGTAGTGTTCGGGATTAACTGAAAAACAATAAAACCTTCTGTTTTACGAGAAGGTTTTAAAATATCTAGAATTAATAAAGAGTAAAAGTTACTCTTTAGAATCGTTTACTTTTTTAGTTTCTTCTTCTTCTTCTTTAGTAGCTTTCTTGAATTCCTTAATTCCACCACCTAAGCCTTTCATTAATTCAGGGATTTTTTTTCCACCGAAAAGTAGTAATATAACCACTGCTATTAAAACAATTTGTGGAGCACCGAATGCTAAAGGTATTATTGTAGAGATCATAGTATTATTGTATTTACATTACAA
>Ga0209291_1002729_pt1 | contig 13881 bp, 7 predicted proteins | sample GOMGulsemesocosm_FD_184633 | JGI IMG/M metagenome (GOLD analysis project Ga0209291, IMG submission 184633) | Methane-oxidizing microbial communities from mesocosms in the Gulf of Mexico - GOM9B Gulf of Mexico (SPAdes) (version 2) | ecosystem: Environmental > Aquatic > Marine > Cold seeps | place...
TAAAACTGCAGTATGACCTGCTTCGTTTTTGAATACGCCAACACCCAAATCAATTTTATTTGGGTTGTTATCTTTTTTATATTTAGCTAATAATCCAAGAATTGGATCAGCAGGCAAAGCCTTTAAACGACCAAACATGACAGAAGTTTACCTTATGTTAGAGGAGAGTTACCTCAATAAGGCATCATCGCGCTTATGAGTCCTAACTCTCTAATTTTTAATCACTCAAGCATAACGTAAAGTGAGGGCGTAATTAAAGTCATTTTTATGCCATATAGTGACAAAAGTAAGATTAATTTGTACAGATGTTGTTCTTTATTTTATAAGCAAAAATTAATCTTAGTTATTTTGTTATCGTGGCGGTCTATTTATGACTAAAAAGTATTAGTAAGAGCAGCTACAACGCCAATTAGACCACCAAAAATGCCTCCCCAAACAACTAACCAACCAAGGTGCTTTTTTATCATCTTTTGAACTATTTCTTTGACTAATTGTGGTGTTAATTCATCAAGACGTTTTTCAATGATATCACTCACCTTATCCCTCATGCCGGAAATTATACCGGGTTGCTCTAACTCTTCTCGCAACAAGGTATTGAATTGTTCGCTTTGGCTAATTTCTTGAATGGAAGCTTTCATTTTTTCAATAAAAGGCTCTTTCATTGGCTGAATGGCATCACTGCCACCAACCATCGCAAGCATAGGGCCAAATGATGACTGCTCAATGACTTCTACTAAGCTGTTAAAAGCAGGACTTAAATCTACTTTCGCAATCACAGGGGTTAGGTCGATAGTACTGGCTTTACCTGTGCTATCAGAAAGAAAGCGGTCGATGTTCTCTTCAGTAAAAAACTGTTCCATCATTAATTGACGAATGGCTACTTTGAATTCTTCAAAGCGTGCAGGAATAACACCAGAGCCATAAAGTAAGGGTACCTTTTCAAATAACATGTAAACGGCAAGCCAATTGGTTACCGCACCAGATAAGGCAAAAAGCCCTAAAGTGAAAAGAATATGTTGATCGCTAACATAGCCGCCTACAGTACAAGCTAAAGCAATAAGGTTAGTGATAAGGCTTTTGTTCACGAAAACTCCACGATGATTTAATTAAACTTTATAGAGGGCTATGATAGCATTTAATTTACTTATACCAATTTGATTTAATTCTCGCTGAGTGGGAAAGACCTTAATCAACTTGGTATTACCTTAAAATAGATAAAGGCTCGGCGATGAAAGCTTCTCTGAAAAGTATTTTGACATTAACAACATTATTTTTTATTAGTGCTTGTGGTGCTGATGATTCCACTTGGCGTCAACTTGAACTTAATAACACTGTATTGCTTACTCTGCCTCATGGAAAGGTTGTTATTGAACTGGCTCCACAATTCTCCCCTAAACATGTGAAACAATTTAGTGAGCTAACTAAAAAAGGCTTTTATGATGGTACTAAATTTTATCGTGTCATTGACGGATTTGTTGCCCAAGCTGGGCCTAAAGATGGCAGTGAAAAAGATAAATCAGTGCCTTTATTAACGATGGAATCACCATGGGAAACAGATAAAAATTGGTCGTTTACATCGGTACAAACACAAGACTTATTTGCCCAACAAACTGGCTTTAAAGACAGCTTTGCTATTGCTTATCAGGCTGGTGAAAAGCAAAATGCAGGTAAGGCATGGTTAACACACTGCCCTGGTACATTAGCCATGGCGAGAGGTAATGAGGCGGATTCTGCATCGAGTCATTTTTACTTTGTTATTGGTCAAGCGCCACGTTATCTAGATGACATTATGACCATTTTTGGCCGTGTAGTTTATGGTATGCAGCATGTGCAAGCCATACAGAGAACGGAAGTTGTTGAAGGTGAATATGCGGTTGACCATCGTGACTTCACTGAAATTATTAAGATGCAATTGATGAGTGATGTGGTAAAAGCGAAACAGATACATATTGAAGTAGAAAATACGGAATCATCTGCATTTGCTGAACGCTTAGTTAAACGACGTGCTCGAGAAGGCGATTTTTTCTATAAAAAACCACCACCAGTACTCGATGTTTGCCAAATTCCGATTAGAAGTCGAATAGTTAAGTAGCCTGTACTAAAGTTAGATGTACGGTAGGAAAGTATGGGGTGATGTGCATATCCCACCTGTTAATAGTTGTTATTACTTTGTAACTCCTGTTTATTATTTGTGCTCTCGTTATAGCGCTATGTTAATCTAGGTTGTTAACTGGGTATTCCCCTATATTTATACAGCTAAACTGAGTCGATACTTTGTCAATTTTCTCGTTAAACTTGCTAATTAAGCACATTGTTAATACTCGAAATAAAAATAGCACCTTATTTGCGATATTTTTGCTTATTTGTGTGCTTTCGAGTACTCATGCAATCGCTGATATTCAACCGCGTAGCGCTAGTCTAAATTACTCACAAAAATCATTATCCAATGCAGGTAACCCTGCTTCGGCTGCGTTGATCGTTAAACGTAAAGACCCTCATGTTATGACTGGCGGTTTGATAGAACTGGGCGCAGGCATTGAATATGGCGATTTGGATGAGTTATTTGCCAAAATTGATGAGCTATCCGTATTATTTAATCCACCTAGTGAAGATGATGATGGCAGTGAGATTGAACTACCTCCTACACCAGAGAATCCAATTAGAGATTATACTTGGGAAGATTTATTTTCCGAGTACCCCGAGTTAGAAGATCGTCTTGATATTGTCAAAAATAAAGTTGTTACTACCGCAGGGTTACTCGCACTCATTGCCGTCGAAGGTTACGGTAAAGCAGAGCTGACTAGTGAGGCCAGCTTTGTTTTAAATGAAGATTTGTTTGGCGGCACATTATTACTAGGTATGGCTTATAAAGGCAATTCAAAAGCTGTAGGGATTTTTGAAGATATCGACTTTGATCGTGAGCAAGCTAAAAGTGAATTACAAAAAATTCCTAGCTTTACCGAGGATGATCCCGTGCAAGAGCTCGATCTTTCAGGTGGTATTAGCTTGTTTTACAATCCGGCCAATAACCAGGTTAAAATGAGTATCGACAACGATAGTCTGCTTTTGATTAAGGCGGCCAAAGTATCGCAATTCTCACTATCCTATAGCCATAATGCCTTGCAAACGGATGCAGGGGATTTATATTGGGGAGTTAAACCGACTTTTTATCGTGTAGGTCTAACTCATGTGAGCTCACGTATCGGTGAAATTACTGATACGGAAGCTTTGTTTGATGATATTAGTAATGCCAACTTTATTTATGAAAACGGCTATGACCTTGATTTAGGTTTAGTTTGGGCTGCGAAGAACTATCAGTTGGGTGCTGCACTGACTAGCGTATTTGAGCATACCTATGATTTCCCTGAATTTGATAGAAATCGTTTTAGCTCAGAAAGCATCTTAAATCAGCTAGATCAACAAGGCTCTTATACTATGGAGCGTCAGCTAAAACTTGAAGCAGGCATTTATACCGAGCTGCGTCATTGGAGCTTAAATGTAGAGCTAGATGCAAATCCGGTTAGCGATCCCATGCATGATGAGTATCAATGGTTTACCTTAACAGCGGGTTATGCTGCTGATAGCTGGTGGTTACCGAGTGCCCGTATAGGTATAAGTAGAAACCTTGCAGGTACAGGTTTAGGTTATATTAATGCAGGTGTTACTGTGATGAAATTTATTAATATCGATGTCGCGACTACCTTAGATACTGTAACTCTAGATGGTGAAGATATCATGCGTGGTGCTAATATTCGCTTAGGTGTGCAATTCGATTACTAGCTTGATTCCCTATTAGATAATGCTTTATAACGAATAGCAATAATATCAAAGATACGCTCACCTTCAGGTGTTTTTACAACCACTTCATCATCTACCGCTTTACCTAAAAGGGCACGAGCCATAGGGGAATCAATACTGATTTCTCCGCGATCAACATCCCATTCATCAGGGCCTACTAAGCGATAAACGACTTCATTATCCTCTTCGTTAATCAAGGTTACCCAAGCACCAAAAAATACACGACCTTCTTGCTGTGGATCGGGATACACTATGGTTAAATCTTCAGTCCGCTTCATCAAAAAGCGCACACGGCGATCTATTTCGCGTAAACGCCTCTTCCCATAAATGTACTCAGCATTTTCACTACGATCGCCTTGGGCTGCTGCTTCACTCACTGAGCGAGTAATTTTGGGGCGCTCATCTTTCCAAAGAAATTTAAGTTCTTTATCTAAACGATCCCAGCCAGCACGGGTGATATAGTTTGATTTCTTCATAGTATATTTTGCATCCTAAGTATCTTCTGCATGGATAATATCAAAAAGCACCTGCACATTGGTAAATACCAATCACCTGCGAGCCATAACGCCAGATTAATTAAGTATTTGATCATTAAGCGGAGGATAATTCTTTCATCGATTTGGTATTACTCATGATCACCTACCATACTGTGAAGTAGTTTACTTATTATGCAGGAAGTGTGAATGAAAGCATTGGTTGTTGAACCCTCAAAAATGTATCAATTACTGCTAGATGAATTTCTCAATGGCTTTTCTATCAGCCACGAAATAGTCACCACTGGAGCGCCAGCGTTAACTGCATTAGACAATGAGTTGGTCGATTTAGTTATTATTGCTATGAATTTACCGGATACTCTTGCTACGACACTCGCTGGTAAAATTAAATCACAGAAGAACTTCTCCCATATCACTATTGTCATCATGACAGGTGAACATGATCAAGAAAAACTTTCGCAAATGAAAACCGCTGAAGTGAACTATGTGTGCCAGCGACAGGAGTTAAATCAACTAAAAGATGTGTTAACTCAGTTAACTCGAAATGATCTATCAATTAGTACCGTCTCAGGACGTATTTTGTATATTGAAGATCACCTGAGTATTGCCAATATGACCATGGATATTTTAAAGCAAATGGGCTTAACTTTTGAGCACTGTAACTCGGCAGAGCAAGGTTTAGTGCTATTTGAAGAAAATAGTTACGACTTAGTTTTGTTAGATATTGTTTTGATGGGTAAAAAAGATGGCATTGAAATGATAAAAGAGATCAGAGCGAGACAAGACCATAAAAACTTAATTCCTTTATTAGCCATGTCTGGAACCTCTAAAACCAGTGAACGTATTCATGCTTTAAAAGTGGGCGCTAATGATTTTATTATAAAGCCTGTCGTGCAAGCTGAACTCTCAGTTAGAGTTAAAAACCTTATTGTTGCCAGACAGTTACATTTAAAAATAATCAGTCAACAACAAGACTTAGAGAAGCTGGCGATGACAGACCAATTAACTGGACTTTATAATCGCTACTTTCTGAGTTCCTTTATAGAAAAAGCGTTAAGTCTTGCAAAACGCCATAAATATCCACTGAGTATAGTGATGATCGATCTTGATAAATTTAAATTCATTAATGATAACTTTGGACATGAACTGGGTGATGAAGTACTGGTAAAAATTTCGTCAGAATTACAAAAAAATTGTCGGTTAGAAGATATTGCTGTGCGCTTAGGTGGGGATGAGTTTTTGGTGGTTTTACCACACTGTGCACAAGAGCAAGCGATTATAAAAGCCAATGGTATTTGCAGAAAAGTTCACGCTATTAAAGCCAGTGAAGCGGATGTAGTAGTGGCGGCAAGCTTTGGTGTCAGTTCGACAGAGCAGGGGAGCTTTAACTATAAAACTTTATTCGATTTGGCTGATCAGGGGGCATATCAGGCGAAAAAACAAGGCGGGAATTGCGTGTGTTCTTTAGGTGGTGAAAGGTAAAATTTATTTGGTAATTGCACTATAATTTTCGTCAGAACGCTTTTCTGTTATCATGTAGTTCACATATTATCCCAGCTGGAACTGCCTTTTAATGTTAACTATTGCCGAGCAAATAGCTCAAGAACTCAATGTTAACGCGGTACAAATTAATGCCGCTATTACCTTACTTGATGATGGCTCTACCGTGCCCTTTATCGCTCGTTACCGCAAAGAAGCCACTCAAGGTTTAGATGATAATCATCTTCGACATTTAGCACAGCGATTGAGCTACTTGCGTGAGTTGGCAGATCGTCGAAAAGTGATATTAACCAGTATTAAGCAGCAAGATAAACTTTCTCCCGCGCTGGAAAAATTAATTGAGCAAGCAGACAACAAAACACGGTTAGAAGACTTATATTTACCTTACAAACCTAAACGTCGTACTAAAGGAAAAATTGCCAGTGAAGCAGGCATAGAGCCATTAGCAACGAGTCTTTTCAATAACTGGCAATTATCACCTGAGCAAGAAGCTAAAGCCTTTATTAATGAATCGGCAGGCTTTAGTGATGTTAGCGCAGTATTGGAAGGCGCAAGTTATATCTTAGCGGAACGATTTAGTGAGGATGCTAATTTACTAGCAAAGCTTCGCCGTCATTTATTAAAACAAGCCCATTTAACCAGTAAACTAGTTAAAGGCCAAGAGAAGGCTGGAGCTAAGTTCCGTGATTATTTCGAACATAGTGAAAAATTAAGAACTGTTCCATCTCATCGTATGCTCGCCATGTTACGTGGTAAGAACGAAGGTTTTTTGCAAGTAAGTATAGATGTTGATCCTGGCCAAGAAAAAGGCATGGTTAGCAGTGCTGAACAAATAATTACTGAACACCTAACATTACGCCTAACGAAGCAAGCAGCAGCCGAGTTTTTAACTAAAGTTGTGCAGTTGACATGGAAAACCAAGCTAAGTGTCAGTTTATCAACAGAACTGATCACTAGTTTACGTGAACAAGCAGAAACACAGGCGATAGATGTATTTTCGGAGAACCTTACTGATTTATTAATGGCTGCACCAGCAGGTCCTCAAGTAACTTTAGGACTAGATCCAGGCTTAAGAACCGGTTGTAAAATTGCTATTGTTGATGGCACAGGTAAGTTACTGCATACCGCCACTATATTCCCTCACGCGCCACAAAACCATTGGGATAAATCGGTTAGGACCCTAGTGAATACCTGTCGCCAACATAAAGTGGAATTAGTCGCTATTGGTAATGGTACAGGGTCACGTGAAAGTGACAAATTAGTTGCTGAAGTTATTCAAACTTTCAAGGATGATGAAAGCAAATTACAACTCACTAAAATGATTGTTAGTGAAGCTGGCGCATCTGTTTATTCTGCTTCTGAATTTGCCGCAAATGAGTTCCCTGATCTTGATGTATCAATTCGTGGAGCAGTCTCTATTGCTCGCCGATTACAAGATCCATTAGCTGAATTAGTCAAAATTGATCCTAAAGCAATCGGTGTGGGGCAATATCAACACGATGTTAGTCAAAGCCAACTCAGCAAAACACTTGATGATGCTGTGGAAGATTGTGTAAATGCAGTGGGTGTTGATTTAAATAGTGCATCAGCAGCTTTATTAACGCGTGTTTCAGGGTTAAACAAAACCATGGCAAATAATATCGTTTCCTATCGTGATGAGCAGGGTCGCTTTACTAATAGAAAACAACTTAAAAAAGTTGCTCGTTTAGGGCCAAAGGCGTTTGAACAATCAGCTGGATTTCTACGTATCAGTGATGGTGAAAACCCGTTAGACCAATCGGCACTGCACCCAGAAAGTTATCCTGTCGTTGAAGGAATCCTTAAACAATTGCAGCTTGATGTGAATAAAATACTTAATAACGATGAGCAGTTAAGGTCACTTGATATTAGCCAGCTAACAACTGGTGATATTGGTGAAGTCACCATCAAAGAAATTATTAAAGAATTAGCTAAACCCAGTAGAGATCCTCGTCCTGAGTTTAAAACAGCTACTTTTGCCGACGGCATAAACACCATGGCGGATTTAACCTTAGGTATGATACTTGAGGGCGTTGTTTCTAATGTCGCTAATTTTGGCGCCTTTGTTGATATTGGTGTGCATCAAGACGGCTTGGTACATATTTCATCAATTACAAACAAGTTTGTTAGTGATCCACGTGAAGTTGTCAAAGCGGGGGATATTGTTAAGGTGAAGGTTTTGGAGGTTGATGTATCTCGCAAGCGTATTAGTTTAACTATGCGCTTAGACGAACAGCCTGTAGCTCGATCTGAAAAATCAATTCAGTCTCATAGTCACGATAACAAAGCTAAAAACAAACCGGCAGTTCACAATACTAGCCATCAAAGAAAACCAGCTAATCAGCAAAATAAATCAAAAAGTAAAAAAGTTGATAATGCCGCTATGGGTAACGCCTTCGCAGATGCTTTTGCCAAACTTAAAAAGTAATTTATAATTATTTTAAATTATTAGTCAAAATAATGTTGACTAAGTGAATGAGAACGATTATCGTTTAGTTGTTGCTTAGGCAGTGAATGCTCTCTCACTAAATGAGTAACAGTGAAGTATGGAACTTAATGGTTATGCTCCAGGACACATAACCATTAAGTGACCACTTTAGGATTTTACAGGGCATTGCTCAGTTCAATTCGACTAAAAATTTTGATGGTTAAACCAGTTATACTTTCTTGATGGCAAGTGTTACTGGTTTTTTTATGCCTGTAATATATACCCGTACCATTCAAAGTGCTCGATTTCAGTGGGAATTAAAATGCCTTTAGACAAGGAAAATAATCCCAACATAGTCACTCTATGTTTTGATTATTAACCGCAGCATAAAGTCATTTTAAACCCATCATAGAAGCGTTTGAGCAATACCACTTCTTCGTTGCAGTGACTTAGAAGGACGCTATATGGAGGTAGCTTATTAGAGAATGCAGGAGCTTTCACCTGAATAACCATTCCTTCATCACTGCGCCTTGAATTGAAATCGCTCAACCGCTCTGAAACATGCATCTTGAATGGTGACGGGTATAAGTGGGATTATTATTTTAAAAAAACGTATAAATAATGTTGACTATCTTAATGAGAATGATTATCATTCATTTGTTGCTTAGGCAGTGAATGCTCTCTCACTAAATAAGTAACAGCGAAGCACGGAACTTAGTGGTTATGCTCCAGGACACATAACCACTAAGTGACCACTTTAGAATTCTGCTCAGTTCGATTTTAAAATTTTTGATGGTTTAGCCAGTAATATTTTCTTGATGGAAAAAATTACTGGCTTTTTTATTTCTGTAATATTAAAAATATTTTTTTTAATAAAAAGTTAAAAAATACCATTGACAATGTAAATGGTAATGATTATCATTTGTATTGTTACTTGGGCAGTGAATGCTCTCTCACTAAATAGGTAACAGCAAAGCACGGAGCTTAGTGGTTATGCTCCAGGACACATAACCACTAAGTACCACTTTGGGGTTCTATAGTTTTAAATTCGACTTTAAAATTTTTGATGGTTTAGCCAGTAACACTTACTTTATAGTTAGCGTTACTGGTTTTTTTATGCCTATAAATCAGTTTTAAATTTTAAAACGACCCACTACGTCGGACATACCATTGCTACTTACCTTTAAGTGCTCACTCGTCTCACTTAGCTGTTGTGTGGTTGCTAGTGATTCATCAGTCATGCCTGCAAGATCATTAATGCGTAAATTCACTTCATCTGCTGCTTGGCTTTGTTGCTCGGTAGCTCGTGCAATTTGTGTGTTCATATCTGAAATAACTTCCATTAATCGATCTATTTCAGATAAGGAATCATCTGCTTTAGCTGTCTGTTCTACCGTTTGAAGTGAAATATCTTGGCTTACTTTCACAGCAGAAACAGCGTCTTGCGCGCCAGCTTGCAATTTTTGAATCATTTTCTGAATCTCGTTGGTACTCTGTTCTGTTCGGTTAGCTAAAGTGCGCACTTCATCAGCGACTACGGCAAAACCACGCCCTTGTTCTCCTGCTCGTGCAGCTTCAATTGCGGCGTTTAGCGCTAATAAATTGGTTTGTTCTGCGATACCTCTAATGACATCGAGAACCGAGCCTATATTGTCGCTTTCAGATGCTAAACTAGCAATTACTTGGCTAACATCATCAATATTACTTGAGAGTGATTGCATTTGAGTAATGGTATGGGAAATTATTTCTTTACCATTTGAGGTGTTACTTCTCGCGTCATTTGCAGCCTGTTCTGCAGAGCTGGCGTTGTCACTTACGTCTCTAATTTGTGAAGTCATTTCTTCCATCGCCGTAGCGACTTGTGCAGTAATATCATTTTGGCTTTGAATAAGAGTTTTTACGGTATCACTAGCTCCAGAGACAGCCCCTGCATGGTCTAAGACTTGTGCAGTATTATCGGCAACATCTTGTAATGATTGACGCATCTTTCCAGTAAAATCATTGAAATAGTTAGATAAACGAGATATTTCATCTTGACCACTAGCATCTAAAGTACTGGTAAGGTCACCTTCGCCTTGAGCAATATCTTTCATTAACTCAGCGGCCGAGCGAGTCGGAACTAAAATACTCCTGCCTATAACGTAGCTTAAACCCATGATAATAAGCATAATAATTAAGCTTTCAATAATCACTACATTACGTTGTTTAGCAAATTCTGCATCAATATCGTCCAAATAGGTACCTGTACCTATGATCCACTGCCATGGGGTAAATCCCTTAACAAAACCAATTTTTTTAATGGGTTCATCAAAGCCAGGTTTTGCCCATTTGTAGTCAACGAAGCCTTGGTTTTTCGCTCTGACAATATTGACCATGTCGATAAATAAGGCTTTACCATCAGGGTCTTTAACACCCGCTACATTTTTACCATTAAGCTTGGGCTTAATCGGATGCATAACCATATTAGGAGTGAAGTCGTTAACCCAAAAATAATTATTGGTATCGTAACGTAAGTTGGCAATAATGGCTAAGGATTGGGTTTGTGCTTGTTTTTCAGTGAGTTCGCCGTTCTGTTGTAAGGCATAATAGTGCTCAATAATGCCGTAAGTAGTATCGACTAATTCGTTAGTTGTGAATTTTTTTTGCTCTAGTAAAGTATGGTACTCTTCAGATAGACTTACGAAATCAAGTATAATAATGCCAAAAATGATTGATGCCACCAGCATACCTAATCTCTGCTGTATGGTATATTTACGTAAAAACCCCATAAATTTCTCTATTAAATTAGTAAGCTGTATTTGTTAGTTTAGCTCAATTATTATTATATTCACTAAGAGAGTGAATTAAAAAATATCAGCTAAAAATAGCACGCTCGATAGGGTTTTTATGACGCATTTTATCAGACGTCTATGGTGTGAGGGATAGATATCTTAAACGTTTTTCCTTGGGTTTGGTCTGTTATTAACTCTATGTTTCCCTTTAATTTTTGAGTCACAAGATTGTAGACAATATGAGCCCCTAAACCTGAGCCACCTTGACCTCTTTTGGTGGTGTAAAAAGGTTCAAATAATTGTGTTTTTGTTTCTTCGTTCAACTTGCAGCCATTATCACCGTATTTTAGTTCAATACTTTGAGCTAAGCGTTTAATTTCAATAGTGATCTCTCCACTGCCATCATTCATTTCAGCAAAAGCGTGCACTAAACTATTAATAATCAGGTTATTTGTTATTTGTGCTATTGCGCCAGGATATGAATTAATCATTACATCTTTAGCGCCAGTTAGTTTTATGGTAACTCGGGCTTGTCTTGCTTTAGGTTGCAATGACCGAATAATGTCTTCTAAATAATCGTACACATTCAGCGTGCGCGCATCATCAACAACACTATCAACGGCGATAAGTTTAAAGCCTTCAATTAACTCAACAGCGCGGCTAATATTCCTAAGTGATAGGTCAAATCCCTGGTCGAGCTCCTCAGTGAACTTGGCCAGTTGTTTGGCGTTCAAGCTTTTATCGTCCATGGCGTTAACGATATGATGACATCTTTCTTTCATAAAGCTGATTGAGGTGAGCACTATGCCAATAGGGGTATTCACCTCATGGGCAACACCGGCAACTAATCCTCCGAGTGACGCCATCTTTTCGTTTTCTAGTAACTGTCCTTGGGTGATTTTTAGTTCTTCGAGTGTATGATTAAGCTCTTCATTACTTTGGCTTAATGCCTGTGTTCTTTCTGTCACCCTTTGCTCTAATTCGTCGTTGAGAGAATTCGCTATTTGCTCAGCTTTTAAGCGCTGCACTATCTCAATTTCTAATTTAGTTATTGTTTCGAGTTGTTGATTGGCATGGCTCTCTAACAGTTCACGCTTTTGCTGGTGAAAATTAACTTGTTCAAACAACTCTTTGGGGGAAAGTTGTAACTGTGCAAAGAAGTGTGAAAAATAGCTGGCGAGTTGCTGCTCTTCTTCGGTGTTAATTACGTCAATATTATTGAAAGCCTTATAAGCTGAAGCCATGCCAATGGCGCCCGCTAAACTATTAAGTGAGGCATTTTTTAATGAGGATAATTCAACAATATTAATTTTTTCTTGCTTATATATTGCAGCTTTTTTTAGAGATTGCTGTAATTTTATTTCAGCTAAAGACTCAGGCAGGTATTGTTGAAAAACTTGTTTTATCAGGCGTTTTTTACTGAAAACATCAATATTGGCAGGTGTACCTTCGGCAAAGTTGTCTTTAAAAGAAATATTCTGAATCTCGACAAATTGATGCGATATTTTTTGCTCTTCTTCGGACATTTTAGTAAATAAAGAAACACCGACATAACAAATAATATTGGCAAGTAAGGTCCATACCAGTGCATTGGTTAAGGGGTTAATACCTTGAATAGCAAAAAGTTGTTCGGGATTAAACCAATAAAAGAAACCGCTGTCTTGAGATAATATTGACCAATCTAACCAACCAGAGCGAATTAGAGATGGTAATAAAGAGCTATAAAACCATAAACAAGACCCTACAATTAGTCCGCTAAATGCTCCGGCCAAATTGCCGCTACGCCAAATAAGCCCACCTATTAATGCTGGCGCAAACTGTGCAGTGGCGACAAAACTTATGCTGCCAATACTAACTATAAGCTGAGAATCACCAATAGCACGGTAATAAAATAGACTTAAAAAGAGTACGGCAAACACCATTAACCAACGCAGAGGTAATATTTTTCGCTTCAAACCACTTAACAGAGGCGTCTGCATAATTACCGGCATTAAAATATGGTTGGTCAACATGGTTGAAAGTGTCATAGCACTAATCACTATCATGCCGGTTGCTGCGGCAAAACCACCTAAAAAAGTGATCACGGCAATAAATGGGGCATGTTCAGCTAAAGGTAAGGTTAGCAATAATAAATTTGCCGACTGTAATGTCTCCGGTGAAAGTAGCGCAGTTAGCGCAGCCGGAAAAGTGAATAAGTTAATCAGTAATAAATAGAGAGGAAAAAGCCACTTAGCTCTATCTAAAAATGTCGGATCACTACATTCAACAATGCCGACATGAAACTGTCTTGGCAGAGTCATAATGCCCAATGCACCAATAAGCATAAAACTAAGCCATTGCTGCGTTGAAATGGATAGTACTTTAGGATTCAATTCTGCTTGATTGGCAACTTGCTCGAAGATACTAAAGACGCCTGGATTAAGTATATAGCAAACCCACACAGTACCAATGAGCATAGCTAATAGCTTTAGAATACTTTCACCGGCAAGCGCCACCATCATACCCGGATGTCGCTCTGTTGGATCTATGTGCCGAACACCAAAAATTATAGTAAAAAAAGCCATCATTAAAACAATCAATACATCTAAATAATCGATAAATGCTAGTGTCTGTTGAGAGTTGGTGCTTAGTACTTGAAAGCTATCAATAACTGATTTTAATTGAATGGTTAAATAAGGCGTGATGCCTATAAAGCAAAGTAAGCTAATTAACGCCGCTAAACCTTGAGATCTCTTATAACGAACCGAGATAAAATCGGCAATACTGGTGGAGTGAAACTCATTTTTCAATATCACCATTTTTTTCAATAATGGCGTCATAAAAATAAACGTTAAGGTGGTACCTAAATAGAGGGCAACTGGAAACAGACCTT
>Ga0209291_1002733_pt1 | contig 13859 bp, 12 predicted proteins | sample GOMGulsemesocosm_FD_184633 | JGI IMG/M metagenome (GOLD analysis project Ga0209291, IMG submission 184633) | Methane-oxidizing microbial communities from mesocosms in the Gulf of Mexico - GOM9B Gulf of Mexico (SPAdes) (version 2) | ecosystem: Environmental > Aquatic > Marine > Cold seeps...
GGACAGAATTAGATGTTTGGAGTTATATCGAAAAAGAAAACTTAGAAATTCCATCTATCTATTTTTCACACCAACGTAAAACATTTCTTAGGGATGGTATGATTTGGACTGCCTCTGAACATGTATATCGAGAAGATTATGAGCAAGTAGAAGAACGTACTGTTCGTTTTAGAACTGTTGGAGACATGAGTTGTACAGCAGCTGTTAACTCACATGCAGCAACAATTAGCGAAGTAGTAGCGGAAATCAGGACTTCTACTATCTCTGAACGTGGAGCTCGTATAGACGATAAACGTTCCGAAGCAGCAATGGAAAAGCGTAAACAACAAGGGTACTTTTAAAATTTGAAAACAAATTTTAAAAGTATAAGCAATATGCTTTAAGCTAAAAAACAAAAAAATATTACTGAAGGCGTATAGCGTATAGCCTTCAGCATAAAGCTAAAGAAATGGAAGTATTAAAAATAGCAACAGCAGGAAGTGTCGATGACGGAAAGAGTACTCTAATAGGTCGAATTCTTTATGATACAAAGTCGTTAACCAGTGATAAGTTGGATGCGATTGAGAAAACAAGTAAACAAAAAGGATACGATTATTTAGATTTCTCCTTAGCTACAGATGGTTTAGTTGCCGAAAGAGAACAAGGAATTACAATTGATGTAGCACATATTTATTTTTCAACAGCAAGGAAAAGTTACATTATAGCAGATACTCCAGGTCATGTTGAATACACACGAAACATGGTAACTGGTGCGTCTACTTCACAAGCAGCAATTATATTAATCGATGCTCGTAAAGGAGTGATTGAACAAACCAATCGTCACTTTTTTATCAATAATTTATTACGTGTTAAAGACGTTATTGTTGCAGTAAACAAAATGGATTTAGTTGATTTTTCGGAAGAAAGATACAACGCTATTAAATCCGATTTTGAAGCATTAATGAGTAAAAGAGATTATAAGGATCAGAAAATCACCTTCATTCCTGTAAGTGCTTTACAAGGTGATAACGTAGTAAATAAATCTCAAAAAACTCCTTGGTATACTGGAGATACTTTATTAAATCATTTAGAAAACTTAAATACTACTGACGTATACAATCAAGGTACTCCAAGGTTTCCAGTGCAATACGTAGTACGTCCGAAAACAGAGGAATACCATGACTTCAGAGGATATGCTGGAAAAGTATACGGAGGAGAACTAAGTGTTGGTGATGACGTAGTTGTTTTACCATCACAAACAAAATCGAAAATTAAAGACATCTTTTTTTATGATGAAAAATTTCAAACTGCATCAAGACGCTCTTCAGTTACCATAACTTTAGAGAATGACATTAATGTCAGTAGAGGTGATATGATTGTAAAAGCTGATGATTTACCAACTATCGACAAACAACTTACTGCTACAGTTTGTTGGATGGATAGTAATCAATTAACTGCTGGTGGAAAATACATTATTCAACATGGAGTAAATAAAGTATTAGCAAAAGTTGATAAAATACACCATAAAATAAACCCTGATTATTCTGGTATCAATACAGACGTAACCGGATTAGGAATGAATGATTTGGCTTCTGTTTCTTTTAAGTTAAACAAACCAATGTTTTATGATGCGTTTGAAAACCATAGAACAAACGGGTCATTTATCTTAATCGATTCAAAATCGAATAATACAGTGGGAGCTGGATTCATCAAATAATATCACAAGATAATTTATATATGAATTGTACAATTTCAAATAACAGGTTACAAACTATGATGATGGGCTGTATGCACATATTTCATAAATATATAAGGACAATTTTTTAAATTAAGTTGGTTAATTAAAAAGTCCTTTTGACATAAGTCATTGGGGCTTTTTTTAAAATACAAAACAAACAACAACACAACATGCAAAGTTTTAGGTCAGAAATAGAAAATCCAGTAGTAGAGAAAGATATCTTAGAATTGGAACGTAAAATCCTCTTATTCAAAGAAGGTAAAATTGATGAAGAACGTTTCAGAAGTCTTCGTTTAGCCCGTGGAGTATACGGACAGCGACAATTTGGCGTACAGATGATTCGTATCAAACTACCTTTTGGAAGAGTAACTTCTGAACAATTACACCGTATCGCTGATGTTTCTGATGAATACTCAAGAGGGCGATTACATATTACTACACGTCAGGATATACAAATTCATCACGTAAGTTTAGACCGTACTCCTGAGTTATGGGCTGAATTAGAAAAGAATGATATCACTTTGCGTGAAGCTTGTGGAAATGCCGTTAGAAATATTACAGCTTCTGAAACGGCTGGTATTGATGTAAACGAAGTATTTGACGTTTCGCCATATGCTGATGCTACTTTTAAATTTTTCTTACGTAACCCTATCTGTCAAGAAATGGGAAGAAAGATTAAAATGTCTTTTTCAGGAACTGATGATGATACTGCTATTAGTTTTATTCATGATGTAGGATTTATTGCTAAAACAAAAGTTGTTGATGGGGAAACTGTAAGAGGTTTTAAAGTATTACTTGCTGGCGGATTGGGCTCACAGCCCCGTCATGCAGATATAGCGTATGATTTTCTAAAAGCAGATAAAATCATCCCTTTTATCGAAGGTGTTTTACGTGTTTTTGATAGAAATGGTGAACGTGCTAAACGTGCTAAAGCAAGAATGAAGTTCTTAGTCAAAGATTTAGGGTTGAGTCAATTTTTGATATTAGTTGAAGAAGAGCAAAAAGCATTAGCGTACCAAACGTATCCTATTGACACAAGTGAATTTGACAAGGTTATCGAGATAAACAATATTGCTATTCCTACTGTTGACATCAAAGACCAAAAAGCCTTTGACTTATGGAAAGAAGCTAATGTTATCAAGCAAAAACAAGATGGCTTATATGCAATTGGTATAAAAGTATTTTTAGGAGATTTCTATACAGATAAAGCACGATTATTAGCTGATTTAATTAAAAAATATGCGAATAATGAATTGCGATTAACCTTACGTCAAGATATATTAATCAGACATGTAAATGAGGAATTATTACCTCTTTTCTATGTTGAATTAGAAAAGTTAGGATTTACTGACCTTGGTTATAATAGCACACAAGATATTACTGCTTGTCCAGGAACTGATACTTGTAACTTGGGTATCTCAAGTAGTACCGGTATTGCGGCAGTTTTAGAAAAAGTTTTAAAAGAGGAGTACCCACAATACATTAATAATAAAGAAATCGCTATTAAAATTAGTGGTTGTATGAATGCTTGTGGACAGCACAATATGGCGCAAATTGGTTTCCAAGGAATGTCAATAAAAGTAGGTGCTCTATTAGCTCCAGCAGTTCAGATATTATTAGGTGGTGGAATTTTAGGAAATGGACAAGGTCGTTTTTCTGATAAAGTAATAAAAGTGCCGAGTAAAAGAGGCCCGGAAGCACTTCGATTAATCTTAAACGATTATGATAAAAATGTTGAAGAAGATGAAACGTTCATAAATTATTATGAACGTTTAGGTAAAATTTATTTTTACGATTTATTAAAACCATTAGCAGACTTAACAAATTTAGAAGACAGTGATTTTGTTGATTGGGGACATGATGAAAAATACATCAAAGCAATTGGTGTTGGTGAATGTGCTGGTGTAGTAATTGATTTAGTTGCTACGTTACTATTTGAAAGTGAAGAAAAATTAGAAAATGCTGAAGAGTCATTAGCTAAAAAGCAGTGGTCGGATAGTATTTACTATTCCTACACCGCTTTAGTAAATACAGCAAAGGCATTATTAACTGCAAAAGGAGTTAAAACAAACACTCAAACAGGTATTATTAAATCATTTGACGAGCATTTTACAGCTAATAAAACTTTTGAACTAACAGGTACATTTAATGAATTGGTATCCCAACTAAAAGAAAATGAACCAACTGTTGAGTTTGCTACGAAATACTTAACTGATGCGAAAACCTTTTACAAAAAAGCAGATGAATTTAGAGCTCTTCAAGTAGCTCAAAATAATTAACCCACAAGTGGGATTAAGTCCCTTCTCCTTGAGGAGAAGGTTAGGATGAGGTGACAATCATTCTTTCAACTAAAAAGAGAATACAATGAAAACAGAAATAAAAAACCACGCACAACCTAAACTTACAGTAGTTGGTGCTGGTCCAGGAGACCCTGATTTAATTACATTAAAAGCTATAAAAACACTTAAAAGTGCCGATGTAGTTTTATATGATGCCTTAGTAAATGAAGAATTACTTGATTACGTTAACCCAAATGCTGAATTAGTATTTGTTGGTAAACGACGTGGGTGTTACAAATACCAACAAGAACAAATCAATGAACTTATTGTTACTAGAGCAAAATCTGACGGACATGTAGTACGATTAAAAGGTGGAGACCCTTTTATATTTGGTCGTGGTGCTGAAGAAATGGAATATGCAGCAAGTTTTGGATTAGAAACAGCTGTAGTCCCTGGTATATCTTCTTCATTGGCTGTACCTGCTTATCAAAATATTCCATTAACTAAGCGTGGAAGCACAGAAAGTTTTTGGGTAATTACAGGTACTACTAAACAACATAAATTATCAGAAGATGTTGCCTTAGCTGCAAAATCTAATGCTACGGTAGTGATATTAATGGGTATGGCAAAACTTCCAGAAATTGTAAAACTATTTCAAGCTGAAGGAAAAAATCAGTTGCCTGTAGCCATCATCCAAGATGGTACAACTGTAAGAGAAAAAGTAGGCATTGGCACTGTAGATACGATTGAAAAAGTAGTTTATGAAAATGAATTATCAAATCCTGCAATCATTGTTTTTGGGGAAGTGGTAAGTCATAGAGCGCAATTAGCAAAAGTTAAAAGCGAAGTAATTACAAAAGAATTCGTGTCATGATTACAGAAGAGCAAAACGAGTTATATCCTATTTTCTTGAAAGTACATCAATTAAATGTATTGATTGTTGGTGGTGGGAATGTTGCATTAGAGAAATTAGGTTTTTTATTAAAATCAAGTCCTAATGCAAAAGTTACATTACTGGCTAAAGAATTTGATGCTGAACTATTGACTTTAGCTAAAAAGCATAATGTAAACATTCAGCAAGGTGCATACCATTATTTTTCTTTACAAAATCAACATTTGGTTATTGGAGCGACTAATGATACTGTAGTAAATAAAACAATCCAAAAAGAAGCTAAGGTCAGGAACATATTAGTAAATATTGCTGACAAACCTGAATTGTGTGATTTCTATTTAGGAGGAATTGTTACTAAAGGAAATGTCAAAATAGCCATTTCTACTAACGGAAAATCCCCAACAATGGCAAAACGATTACGCCAGCTATTTGAAGAAGTAATCCCGGATGATATTAATTCATTAGCAGAAAATTTAAATAATTATAGGCAATCTTTAAAAGTAAGTTTCAAAGAAAAAGTTGCCCATTTAAATCAATTAACGAAAAGTTTAATAACAGAATAAAATGATATATACAGACATACTTATAATCGGAGCAGGACCAGTTGGAATGTTCACCGTTTTTGAAGCAGGATTATTGAAATTACGTTGTCATTTAATTGATGCATTACCTCAAGCTGGAGGACAATGTTCGGAAATATATCCAAAAAAACCAATCTATGATATCCCAGCATACCCTGAAGTATTAGCAGGGGATTTAATTGATAATTTAGCAGCACAAATTAAACCTTTTGAACCTGGATATACTTTAGGAGAACGTGCTGAAACAATAGAAAAACAAGAAGATGGTGATTTTATTGTTACCACAAATAGAGGAACAAAGCACCAAGCTCCCGTAGTATTTATTGCTGGTGGATTAGGTTCATTTGAGCCAAGAAAACCACCTATTGAAAACATCTCGAATTATGAAGATAATGGTGTTGAATATATTATTAGAGATCCTGAGTTTTATCGCAACAAACGTGTAGTTATTTCTGGTGGTGGTGATTCCGCTTTGGATTGGTCAATATTTTTAGCTGATGTAGCCAGCGAAGTATCTTTAGTACACCGTCGTAACGATTTCAGGGGAGCATTAGATTCTGTTGAAAAAGTAGTTGAATTATCTAAAGTAGGTAAAATAAATTTAATTACTGAAGCTGAAGTAAAAGAAATCCATGGTGACGGACATATAAATTCTGTAACTATCAAACACAAAACGGAAGGGAACTTCGTTAAGGAATGTGACCATTTTATTCCTTTATTTGGATTATCTCCAAAATTAGGACCTATTGGAAACTGGGGATTAGACATTGAAAAAAATGCAATTAAAGTAAATAATGCATTGGATTACAGTACAAATATCCCTGGTATTTATGCCATTGGAGATGTAAATACTTATCCTGGAAAGTTAAAGTTAATTTTATGTGGTTTTCACGAAGCGACTATAGCTGTACAATACGCCTATAAATTAATAAACCCAGACAAAAAGTATGTCATGAAATATACAACTGTTGGTGGTGTAGAAGGATTTGATGGAACTAAAAAAGTCGCTAAAAAATCGGAAGTTATTAAAATAAATCTTGAACCAAAAGTTCCAGCCTTAGAGGTGTAACAAACGTAAGAGCATTTCGCTACAATCTCCTCTCCCTTGAGGGAGAGGTCTAAGGTGACGGTGAAAGCAACTTGATTGGATGACACAATAATTCACCTTCGATTTAAAATTGAAGCTAAAATATATAACAAAGTCAGACTGAGCTTGTCGAAGTCTTTTAATTCAAATAAATGTCAGACATAACACTACACATAACAGATCGAAAAGGTAAACAACATCAAGTATTAGCACCTACCGATATGGCTATGAATCTAATGGAGGTAGTTCGTTCCTATGAACTTGCACCTGAAGGAACAATAGGTGTCTGTGGAGGTATGGCAATGTGCGCTTCCTGTCAATGCTATATAACCTCTGGCCATGAATTATCAGAAATAGGAGCTGATGAAGATATTATGCTTGCTGAAGCTTTTCATGTAGAGGACAATAGTCGTTTAGCATGTCAAATCCCTATAACTGACCAATTAGATGGATTAACATTAGAATTAGCACCTGAATAATATGAAGACTATACACTATCTATCTTAACTCTATACATATACATAAAAATACTATGGCAATTATAATTACAGACGAATGTATTAACTGTGGAGCGTGTGAGCCAGAATGTCCAAATACAGCAATCTATGAAGCTTCTGATGATTGGAGGTATGCTGATGGAACTTCTTTGGAAGGTGATTTAGTATTAACAAACGGAAAAATGGTTAATGCTGATGACGCACAAGAACCAATAAGTGATGAAGTGTATTACATTTCTCCTGATAAATGTACGGAATGTAAAGGATTCCATGAAGAACCTCAATGTGCTGCTGTATGCCCTGTAGATTGCTGCGTTCCTGATGAGAACCAAATAGAAACAGAAAAAGAACTATTACAAAAACAACAATTTTTACACCAACAATAAAATGGATGCAATACAACTAGATCAGAAAAAGACAAACTACGCTATTAGTTTAAAAGATTCAGTTGATTTATTTTCTAAACAGTTATTTTTTTCAATTTTTGACGAAGAATATCAGCAAATGCATTTCAAATCAATTGAAGATACCTTTACAACTATAACTTCAAAATTATCAATATCAAATCCGGGAAAATTGTGGGCAAAATTCCTAACCAAATTAACCGCAATAAAAAAACTACTTGTCTTAGATGCCTTAGCTGCCTATGAAAATGATCCTGCTGCTAAAAGTTTAGAAGAAGTATATTTGGCTTACCCTGGGTTTCATGCAATAGCAATTTATCGCTTAAGTCATGAATTATTTTTGCTTGACACACCAATTATCCCACGTATGATGAGTGAATATGCACATGGATTAACCGGAACTGACATACATCCTGGAGCAAGTATAGGTGAATCTTTTTTTATCGACCATGCAACAGGTATTGTAATAGGAGAAACTGCCATTATAAAAAACAACGTTACTATTTATCAAGGGGTTACTTTAGGAGGTATTCAAGTAAAGAAAAGTTTGAGTGCTACAAAAAGACATCCAACCATTGAAGATAATGTTACCATTTATGCCAATGCAACCATACTTGGAGGTGACATTACTATTGGAGCAAATAGCATTATCGGTGCTAATGTTTGGATAACAAAATCTATTGCTAAAAACTCACTAGTAACATACCATTCTGAAATTAATATCAAATCAAGAACATGATTCAATCTAAAAAAATAATAGACCAAATAGGAAACACTCCATTAATAGAAGTTTCAAACATCCTGTCTAAAAAAGGAGTACGATTATTTCTAAAACTAGAAGGAAACAACCCTGGAGGAAGTGTAAAAGACAGAGCAGCTTTCAATATGATTAACGAAGCATTACTTCGTGGCGATATCAAAAAAGGAGACACACTAATTGAAGCGACTAGTGGAAATACCGGTATTGCATTGGCTTCAATCTCTCGTTTACTAGGATTAAAAATGATTTTAGTCATGCCTGAAAACTCTACTATTGAACGTGTAAAAACAATGCGAGCCTATGGCGCTGAAGTTATTTTAACTTCCTCAGATATCGGAATTGAAGGCGCAAGAGATCATGCCTTAGCACAACAAAAAGAAAAGGGATATTATATTCTTAATCAATTTGCAAACCCTGACAATTGGAAAGCCCATTATAAAACTACTGGCCCGGAAATCTGGGAAGCTACCAACGGTGAAGTCACTCACTTTGTATCTGCTATGGGAACTACAGGAACAATCATGGGAGTATCTACTTATTTAAAAGAACAAAACAAAAACATTACAATTGTTGGAGCACAACCTACTGATGGGGCAAAAATCCCTGGCATTAGAAAATGGCCCGAAAAATATTTACCACAAATATTTGACAAATCGAAAGTAGATCAAGTTATAGAAGTTAGTGAAGAAGAAGCAAAAAACATGACTCAAAAACTCGCAAAAGAAGAAGGTATATTTGCAGGAATGAGTAGTGGTGGCGCAGTCGCTAGTGCACTAAAACTAGCAAAGACTATCAAATCAGGAATCATTGTAAGTGTTATATGTGATCGTGGTGATAGGTACCTATCTTCTCCCCTTTTCGTATAAAACAAAATGTTTTTTGTCTAAAAACTAGGTTTGGTATCATTTTATTCCTTTACTTTGTAATCAGTAAGTTCATTATCTTATTAATTGTTATCCAGAAAGGCGGAGGGATTAGACCCTATGAAACCTTGGCAACCCTTTATCTTTTAAAGAAGGTGCTAAATTCTACCACATGTTTACATGGGATAGATAACTCAGATTTTATTTCTATAAATCTCTACTTTTTTGATAACTTTTATTTGGGCGTCTCCTTCGGGTCGGGCTTTCCTCTGTATCTTTTTATTTGTTAATTCTTCGACAAGCTCAGAATGACAATTAAAAAGGATGCCGTTGCAATCTCTAACGCAAAATGAACTCATTTAATTAATAAAGAAACAAGACTATCACTATTATAGATGGTTTTAAATCTAAAAAGTTATGAGTACAATACATCAAGAATTAAAAAAACGAATCCTTGTCCTAGATGGAGCAATGGGAACTATGCTTCAAGCATATAAGTTTACTGAGGAAGATTTTAGAGGAGAACGTTTTAAAGATTTCCCCGTTCCTTTACAAGGGAATAACGATCTATTGTCAATAACACAACCACAAGCTATTAAAGATGTTCATGCAAAATACTTTGCTGCAGGAGCTGATATAGTTGAAACCAATACTTTTTCAGGTACTACCATTGCCATGGCTGATTACCAAATGGAAGATTTGGTTTATGAACTCAATTATCAATCGGCTAAAATAGCAAAAGAAGTTGCTGACGAATTTACTCAGTTAACCCCTGATAAACCTCGATTTGTCGCAGGATCTATTGGTCCTACAAACCGAACTGCTAGCATGTCCCCGGATGTAAATGATCCGGGGTACAGGGCGGTAACATTTGATGAGTTACGCATTGCATATAAGCAACAAACGGAAGCCTTACTAGATGGAGGGGCTGATATTTTATTAGTAGAAACTGTTTTTGATACATTAAATGCTAAAGCCTGTTTATTTGCTATTGAAGAAGTAAAAGAGGAGCGAAATATTGATGTACCTATCATGTTAAGCGGAACCATCACAGATGCATCTGGTAGAACCTTATCTGGACAAACTGCAGAAGCTTTTTTAATATCCGTATCACATATTTCGTTATTGTCTGTTGGATTTAACTGTGCCTTAGGAGCTAACTTATTACAACCGCATTTAGAAGCAATTGCCAATAAAACTGGTTTTGCCGTTTCTGCTCACCCTAACGCGGGTTTACCAAATGCTTTTGGTGAATATGATGAAACTCCTGAAGATACTGCTGAGCAAATAGAAGAATATTTCAAAAAGAATTTGATAAATATCATTGGAGGTTGTTGTGGTACAACACCTGAACATATTACAGCTATAGCTAATGTGGCTGCTAAATATCAACCACGTACTGTCAGTTCGAGCGTAGTCGAGAACTAAAAGGATAAAGAAGATGAAAGAAAGTAAAAAATACATGAAACTTTCAGGACTAGAACCTTTAGTCTTGAATGAGCATAGCAACTTTATTAACGTTGGAGAACGTACCAATGTAGCAGGTTCACGTAAGTTCTTGCGTTTAATTAAAAATGAAGAATTTGATGAAGCTTTAGCCATTGCACGTCATCAAGTTGAAGGAGGTGCACAAATTATCGACATCAATATGGATGATGGTTTGATTGATGGAAAAGAAGCTATGGTTCGTTTTTTAAATTTAATAGCAGCTGAACCAGATATTTGTCGAGTACCCATTATGATTGACAGTTCTAAATGGGAAATCATTGAAGCTGGATTACAGGTTGTACAAGGTAAATGTGTTGTAAATTCTATTTCTCTAAAAGAAGGAGAAGAAAAATTTATACAAGAAGCTACTTTAATTAAACGTTATGGTGCCGCTGTAATCATTATGGCTTTTGATGAAGTTGGGCAAGCCGATAATTATCAAAGAAGAATAGAAATAGTAGAACGCTCATATAAAATATTGGTGGACATTGTCCACTTTGCTTCGGAAGATATTATTTTCGATTTAAATATATTTCCTGTAGCAACAGGAATGGACGAGCATCGAAAAAATGCTATTGATTTTATTGAGGCTACACGTTGGGTTCGTGAAAACTTACCTAATGCTAGTGTTAGTGGAGGAGTTAGTAACGTATCATTTTCTTTTAGAGGGAACAATACAGTACGAGAGGCAATGCATTCTGTGTTTTTATACTACGCAATTCAAGCAGGTATGAACATGGGAATTGTAAATCCTGCGATGTTAGAAGTGTATGATGATATTCCGAAGGATTTATTAGAACATATTGAAGATGTTATTTTAGATAGACGTGATGATGCAACAGAGCGTTTATTAGATTTCGCAGAAACCGTAAAAGGGAAGAAAAAAGAAGATGATACTACTAAATTGGAGTGGCGTAATTTACCATTACAAGAAAGAATTACACATGGTTTGGTAAAAGGTATTGATGCTTTTATAGTTGAAGATGTAGAAGAAGCGCGTCAAATAGCTGAAAAACCTATTGAAGTTATTGAAGGTAACTTAATGATAGGAATGAATGTCGTTGGTGATTTGTTTGGTGCTGGAAAAATGTTCTTGCCACAAGTTGTAAAATCAGCTAGAGTAATGAAAAAAGCGGTTTCCTATTTGAATCCATTTATTGAAGAGGAAAAAGGGGAAGAACAAAAAGCTTTGGGTAAAATTTTAATGGCCACAGTAAAAGGTGATGTTCATGATATTGGAAAAAATATTGTAAGTGTAGTTTTAGGCTGTAACAACTATGAAATAGTTGATATGGGAGTAATGGTTGCACCTGAAAAAATTATTGCGACAGCTAAAAAAGAAAATGTTGACATCATTGGATTGAGTGGTTTAATTACTCCTTCCTTAGATGAAATGGTGTATTTAGCCAAAGAAATGGAGCGACAAAATTTTTCTGTACCGTTGTTAATTGGTGGCGCAACTACCTCTAAAGCACATACCGCTGTTAAGATAGATCCGGAATACAAAAATGCTGTGGTACATGTAAATGATGCTTCAAGAGCAGTTACTGTTGTAGGTGATTTATTGAATAAAAAAACGGCTAATGAGTATGTTGTTAAACTAAAAAAAGATTACGATGAATTCAGAGAGAAATTTTTAAAACGTGGTAAAACAAAAGCTTATATATCAATTGATGAAGCAAGAGAAAGAAAATTTAAAATCGATTGGAACACAAGTAATATTGTTAAACCAAAGGAATTAGGTATTCAAACTTTTGAACAGTTGAGTTTAAAAGAATTGTTGCCGTTTATAGACTGGAGGCCTTTCTTTATTTCTTGGGACTTACATGGTAAATACCCTGAAATATTAACCGATGATGTGGTTGGAGAACAAGCAATTAACTTATATGAAGATGCACAGGTTATTTTAAAAGAAATCATTGATAATCAATTATTAAAACCAAAAGCTATTTTCGGATTATTTGAAGCGAATACTATTAATGATGATGATATCTCTATTCAGAAAAAAGGGAAAGAGATAACAGTATTCAGAACCTTACGTCAGCAATTAAAAAAACGAGATACGAAGCCAAGTTTTGCTTTATCTGATTTTATAGCACCAAAAGAAACTCAAAAAACCGATTATATGGGAGCTTTTTGTGTGGCTATATACGGAGCTGACGAATTGGCTACCAGATATAAAAAAGCAGAAGATGATTATAATGCCATTATAGTTCAGGCTATAGCTGATCGTTTTGCAGAAGCATTTGCAGAATATTTACATCATCAAGTACGTACCAAACATTGGGGCTATGCTTCAAATGAAAATTTAAGTAATGAAGATTTAATAAAAGAAAGTTATAAAGGAATTCGTCCAGCACCAGGATATCCAGCTTGTCCCGATCATTTAGAAAAAGAAACAATTTGGGAATTATTAAACGTAGAAAAGAAAATAGGAGTAACACTCACTGAAAGTTTAGCCATGTGGCCAGCGGCAGCTGTATCTGGATATTACTTCGGAAATGAAGAAGCCAAATACTTTGGGTTAGGAAAAATTACCGATGATCAAGTACGTGATTTTGCTGCTCGAAAAGATATTTCTTTAGAAAAAGCAAGAAAGTGGTTGCACCCAAATATTACAGAATAAGCCCCTCCTAACCTCCCCAAAGGGGAGGAATGATTAGTAGTGCGGTTGAAAATAGATTAATAACAATAAAAAACATCCCCGTAATAGTTCTCCCCTTTTGGGGGAGTTAGAGGGGCTATTATGAAAGTAACAGAACATATAGAACAAGCAAAAGGAAAGACATTATTTTCTTTTGAAATCGTACCGCCTCAAAAGGGGCAAAATATTCAGGAACTATACAATAACATAGATCCCTTAATGGAATTTAAACCTCCATTTATTGATGTAACTACTTCTAGAGAAGAAAACATATATATCCCAAAAGAAAACGGATTATTGGAACGTAAAATTACACGCATGCGTCCAGGAACTGTTGGTATATGTGCTTCACTAAAATACAAATATGATGTAGATGCTATACCTCATGTATTATGCGGAGGATTTACCAAAGAAGAAACAGAATATGTATTGGTAGATTGTCATTATTTAGGCTTAGACAATGTAATGGCACTTCGAGGAGATGCAAGAAAAGATGAGTCTTATTTTAAACCTGTAAACGGAGGAAACAACTATGCTATTGATTTAGTAACACAAATTAACGATTTGAACAATGGTAAATATTTACATGAAATTATTGAGACTCCATATAAGTCAGACTTCTGTGTAGGTGTCGCTGGTTATCCTGA
>Ga0209291_1002734_pt1 | contig 13859 bp, 12 predicted proteins | sample GOMGulsemesocosm_FD_184633 | JGI IMG/M metagenome (GOLD analysis project Ga0209291, IMG submission 184633) | Methane-oxidizing microbial communities from mesocosms in the Gulf of Mexico - GOM9B Gulf of Mexico (SPAdes) (version 2) | ecosystem: Environmental > Aquatic > Marine > Cold seeps...
GAAGACATTCTACCTAACGTCTGACCTTCAGCATCAACTAAAACCCATTCCTTATTAACGGTGTTTTTGTTGGCTGAAATAGTTTTGTAGCTTAATGTATCCACACTAATTCTTTTTAATTATTAAACATTCCTTACTCTCGAAAGAGTTTGCAAAAGTACAATTAATAATTTGGTTAACAAAACTCTTTGAAAATGAATTTTTTAAAAGTGGGAAGAGTTACAAATATAGTATTTGTTTTGAAGAGTTGTAGCTTATTGGAAAGAGATATTATTAGATTAAACCTATCTCATTATATGTTTCATGATTTAATCAAGCATAAAAAAGCATTACAATAATTTGTAATGCTTTTTTTGGTTTAAAATAATAAAGGGGTAATTTATAATTTTATAATTTTTTTAATTGCAGTGTTTTTGTTTGATCTAATATGTAAAAAATAGATACCACTCGAGAATGAAGAGATGTTTACCTTATAGTTTGTAACCTTTAATAAGGTAGTTTTTCCTGTTATATCAATCAATTTTGCTTCATCAATGGAGCTTTTGCTTCTAATAGTTATTACGCCTTTAGTTGGGTTTGGGTAATAATTCACCTCTATAGCATTTGAAATATCATTAATTGAGAGTACTTGTTGGCCAGCATTAATTGCTTCATCTGGTGTTGTGTTGTATGCGTAATCAAGTAGTGTAATTACTCCTGAAACAGAATTAACTCTCATCCAGCCGTAGTGTTTATTGGCTCCTAGTTTAAACCAAACTCCTATATATGAGTCTCCTTCGGGAAACATTTCACCTGTATTAGCCCAAAAAGCATTGATGTAGGCATCTGCTTGAGCATCAAATACCCCATTATTATCAATAGTATTTCCGTTAGGTAGAGCTTTTATAATGTCCCAACCATGTCCGCTGTCAAAATCACCCGTCCCCCAAAAATTAATGTTTGCTGGGTCGAAGAAAGTTCCAACAGTTCCTCCTCCTTGTTCGTCAAATGTAAATTCTGCTGTACCATCATTGTTGAAGTCAATATCCACCGCAACAAAAGAATCATGTGTAAAGGTGAAGTCCGGAATATCACTATAAGTGATTTGTGAAAATGTAGTACTAGTAATTAGGAGTGTAATAAGTAGAATAGTAATTTTTTTCATGATATATAAATTTGGATTATTGTTTTACAAATTTATAGGAATGATCTTTTTTTATTATGTTTTATACTACTCTCTGGCTTCTGTTACACTACTCTTTTACTACTTTGTTTCTGGTTAATACTCTTGTTACAAGTTGTTTAGGTGGTTGTTTAAACTTGTCTCTGTACTAAGGTTTATTTTTTTTCGGATTCTATATCGTTTATTTTCAATACTTCTCACGGAAAGATTTAAAAGACTTGCAATGTCTTTGTTTCTTAAATTTAGGTAAATTAATGAGCAAAGATGTTGTTCTTCTTTAGTTAGATTAGGGTAGCTTTTTGTAAGATTAAAGAGGTATTCGTTATTTACTTTTTCTAGATAGTCTTTGAGTTCTTTTTTATTGTTGCTAATAATTTTGTACGATTGTAGGTCAGTAAGTAATCTTGTAATTTCTTTTTTACTTTTTTTGTCTGTAATACGGGAAAGTGTATCTTTTATTTTTTCCGAAAAAGAGGTTACATATTCTTGACTAGTGGCAATATTTAATGCCATTTTTTCAATTTTATTTTTATTAAAATCTAATTTCTCGGTTATTTCAGTTTTTTCATAGTTTAATGTTTTTATTCTGTAACGAGACTTTTTAATTAATAAGTAGGTAATTAATCCTAGTAGTATTAGAGATATAAGAAGTATTGTCGTTTTTAAGTTGCTGATAGTTTTTTCTCTTTCTAGGTTTGATACTTTGCTTTTTTGTAAGCTTATGTCAGCTTGATGTTTTTCTAATTCATTAGCAGTGTTAATATTGGCTACTTTAAGTAGAATTGACGAGTTAGCTATAGAATCATTGTATTTTTGTAGTAGGTTTAAATGTGTGTATGCCTCTTTGTATTGTTGTTTTTCTTGGTGTATAATAGCATAAAATTTATGTAAACTAGCTTGAAGTTCTAAGTTTTTATTTTGTTGTAAGATTATATCGCTCTTTCTGTTGTAGCTTAATGCTTTGTTGTAATTGTTTAATTCAATTTCTGCTTCAGTAATGTTTTGAAGTAACATTATTTGAATGGTTTTATCAGGATTATTTTTAATTAATTCTAAAGCTTCATTATAATAATCGATTGCTTTTTCGGGAACTTCTAATTTTTCTAAATAGATATTTCCCAAAGTCATCAGTGTGTTTGCTTTTGATCTGTTGTCAAAATACTTATCTGTACTTAATTTTTTAAGTGTAGTAATAGCTTTCCCTATGGGGCCAATTTTACTTTGTATTACTGCAATATTTCCTAATGCTAAAGTTTTTCGTTTAGGATTATCGTTAATATTAAATGTATTATATGATTTAGTGTGATATTCTAAACTACTTTGTAGGTTTCCAATTCGTAGTTGTATCCTTCCTAAATCTTGATAATAATCCCCAATGTGAACTATCGTTTTTCTTCTTTTAGCTGTTTTTAGTGCTTTAAGATAGTATTTATATGCCTTATCATATACTTCAATAGTAGAGTATAGGTCACCTAACGCAGCCGCATTAATCATAATTGTGTACTCATCATTTTCGGAAGAAATTTTCTTTTCTAATAAAGTAATTTTACTATTAATAGTTATTGAGCTTGGTTTGATGCTGTCAATAGTATTATCAGTTTGTGAATAAATGATATTGATAAAAGTGAAATATATAATTAAGATGAAAATTCTATTCATAGTAATGTAAACTGATTGAAATTTTAAATGTAGGAGTTTTAGTCCAAAAAAAAAAAGAATGTCTATTAAGACATTCTTTTTTGAATTATTCAGAAATAAAATTATTATTGCTCATCATAAGCTTCTAATAAACTCATTGTTGCTTTAATTAAATCTTTAGTCTCTAATAATAAACTAAAGTAAAGCGTTGTGTTTTTCGGGCTATCATCTTCAACTCTTGTTCTTGCAACTTGTTTCTTAATACGTTCGTTTACTGTGTCTAGTAATTGTTGTTTTTCGTCAAGAATATTATTGATGTTGTCAAAATTACGTTCAGAAAAAGTGCTTTTAATTTTACCGAACAATGTCTTTAGTTGTTGTTCAGTTTCTTTTAAATCTTTAATTTGATTAAAACGTAATTTTAAGTGATTGTTGTTTACGTGCTTATGACTTGCTTTAGAAATGTACTCTAAAGACTGTGACATGTCTTGTAGGTTTCCTAATACATTAATATAAAAATCACTTGCTCCAATACTAGATTCATCTAAGTTTTTGATGAAATAGAAAATATTGTCTTTTAAATCTTCAACTTCATCATTTAATTTTTTCACCCCTTTTTTACTCTTTTTAAGTCCTTCTAAATCTTGTTTAGCTAAACTGTCAATTGTGTTGGTGTAAATTTTAGAAGTTCTGCTTACTACTGCTCTAATGTTGTCAGCACTTTCTTCAACAACGCCTTGTATAGAGCTGCTTTCAGCTTTATTAATAGTATCTTCTTCTTTTCCAGCTCTTGCTTTTTTACGATGAGCAAGCATATTTTTAACTAGTAATACAGCAGTAACTAATAATAATACAGGAACCATTACTTTTACATTCCATGAAATTAAGAATGCAACTACAGCAGCAGCAAAGAATGCGCTAAATGCAGTTAGAAACCAACCTCCAATTACATTTAAAACTCCCGCAACACGATATACTGCGCTTTCTGCTCCCCAAGCTCTATCTGCTAAAGAAGTACCCATTGCAACCATGAAAGTTACATAAGTTGTTGATAAAGGTAATTTGTATGAAGTAGCAACCGAAATTAAAATACCTGCAACCATTAAGTTAACAGATGCTCTTACCATATCAAAAGCCGGTAACTCATAACTTTTGTCTTTTGAAAGCTCAATTACTGGTTTTTCAAATTGTGTGTCTATTTTTTTAGATAAAGCATCTGGTGTAACCGATGTAAAAGTTCTTGATAAAAAGATGGCGCTTCTTACAACTCCTCTGGATACAAAATTGGGCTTAAAGCGTTCTTTTGTTTCTCCTTGGCTAGATAAATTTAAAGATGTTTTTAGAACTTCTTTTGATTTAGAAGATAGCCATAAGGTAGCGACCATAACGGCACTGGCTAAAAATAACCAAAGTGTAGGTGTGGGTACTTTCTTACCTAAGGCATCCATTGCGAATTCACTAGCTGGAATTCCTGATCCGTTCCATGCTTCAAATGATTGCCATCCTGCAATTGGTACTCCAATAAAGTTTACAAGGTCGTTTCCTGCAAAAGCTAATGCTAATGAGAATGTACCAATGATAATAATTAATTTATAGATATTTTGATTGAGAAACTTCATGAATACATAAGAGAATCCAGTCCAGAAAACAAAAAATGCAACAACTAATTCTAAAACATAGCTCTCCAAGAATTTCTTAATAGTTAAGCCGTTAGTGAAGTCAAAACTTTGTTTCGCAACATCGGCTCCTTTAATACCTTTCATCAATATGAAATAGACTAAGGCTGTTAGGGCTATACCACCAAATAAAGCGCCAACCCATGTAGCTTTCTTTTCAAAATGAAAGGATAATAATATTCTTGAAATGTACTGTACCAAAGCACCCACAGAAAAGGCGACGACTACGGAAAGTAATATTCCTCCGATAATTTGCTTTGCTTTTTCGGTGTTTATATAAGTAAACAAGTCAGAGTAACTTTGTGTGTCATCACCGCTAATTTTTATTAAAGCAATACAAACTGCTGCCCCTAATAAATTAAATACAATAGATACTGTGGTAGAAGTTGGCATTCCTAGAGTATTAAAGATATCAAGGAGTAGTATGTCGGTTATCATAACCGCCATAAAAATTACCATAATCTCATCAAACATAAAGTTTCCAGGAACAAATATTCCTTTACGAGCAACTTCCATCATTCCGCTTGAAAATAGAGCTCCACAAGCAATACCAATACTAGCAACAATCATTATAGTTTTAAATGAAACTGCTTTTGATCCTATAGCAGAATTCAAAAAATTTACGGCGTCATTACTGACACCAACAACTAAATCGATTACCGCTAATACTCCTAGCGCAATAACCATTAAAAGATAAATATTATCCATAATTAAAACATTTTTATTGAAAGTAACGGTGCAAACGTACTCCAAATAAAAAGTTCCAATGTTACGGGAATGTTATCAATTGGTAAAATTAAAAACACTACAAAAACTACTTAGCTAATAAACAGGGTATTGATTGTGGTGTGTGTTTCTAATTTTATCATTTGTAGTTGATAGATGTTTCTGTCTGTATTATTTTTTCTTTTTGTGTTTTAATACCTCAGCATCAATATAAAATATAATTTCCTCAGCAATGTTTTTGATTAAATCACCAACACGTTCCATTTTTTTGATAACAGAAAAAAGTAATAAAGCTTCTGATATGATGTTATTATCTTTTTTAATCTCTATTTCAAGAATAGCGAAGGAGTCAGTGTTTATTTTGTCTAATATTTTATCTTTTTTAAATACTTTTCGTGCTGATTTTACATCTTTATTTGTATAAGCTTCGCTTATATTATCAAGCATTTTAACAATAGTATCATACATTTTTTGAAACTGTAATACTTCAAATAAATGGGAAGATATTTTTTCATCTACCTCAACTACGTATTTAGAAATACTACAGGCATGATCTGCAATACGCTCTAGATCAAAATTAATTTTACGTATAGCCATGATAAAGCGTAGGTCTATGGCTACGGGGTTATAAAGTGCTAAAAACTTCTCGCAACTTTTTTCTATTCGTAAATCTAATGCGTTTACACGTATTTCATTAAGTATCACTTCTTCTGCTAAATCACTATCATGATTTAAAAATGCATCTTTAGCTTTTTCTAATTGAGAGGTACAAATTGCTAGCATTTCTGCTCCTGATTCATTTAGCAGGTCTCTTTGGTATTGTGCGTTTGCCATAATGTTTTATTTAGGTAAAAGTAAAACTTACCCGAAACGACCAGTAATGTAGTTTTCGGTTTGTTGTTTTTCTGGATTTGTAAAAATGGTTTTTGTTTTTCCGTATTCTATTAATTCACCTAGATAGAAAAAAGCAGTATAATCACTAATTCTACTTGCTTGTTGCATATTGTGAGTTACAATAATAATAGTGTATTTTTCTTTTAATTTAAAAATTAACTCCTCCACTTTAGCAGTAGATATGGGGTCTAATGCAGAAGTTGGCTCGTCCATTAAAATAATTGAAGGTTGTACTGCTAATGTGCGAGCAATGCATAAACGTTGTTGTTGTCCTCCAGATAAAGCCATTGCTGATTTTTTTAAATCATCTTTTACTTCATCCCAAAGGGCTACTTGTTTTAAGCAATCAATTACACGTTCTTCTATTAATTGTTTGTCTGTGATCCCTTGAATTTTTAATCCGTAGGCAACATTGTCAAAAATTGATTTAGGGAATGGGTTTGGCTTTTGGAAAACCATTCCTATCTCTTTACGTAACTCCTCTACGTTTACTTTTTTCTTGTAGATGTTGTTTCCGTTAACTTTGATTTTACCTTCCATTCTAAAACTTTCAACATAGTCATTCATTCTGTTGAATAATCTTAAAAAGGTTGATTTTCCACATCCAGAAGGGCCAATAAAAGCAGTAACTGTATTTGGTTTGATATCCATGTCAATTCCTTTTATAGCATTGAAATCATCATACCAAACTTTGATATCTTTAACTTCTATTTTTGCTTTCTTTTTTAAAGATGGATCTATTGTTTTGTCTAGTGGAATTTGTTCTATAACTGTTTCCATAAATTAGTTTAATTTCCTTTGCCATTTATTTCTAAAGTAAACGGCTATACCATTCATAATGAAGGTGATTAATAATAAAATGATGATTGCTGCTGCTGCATTTTCAATGAATCCGTGTTGTGGCCTAGAAATCCAATTGAATATTTGTATTGGTAATACTGAGAATTCATCCATTGGGCTTTCAGGAGCAAACGGTACATAAGCCAATGCTCCTACGACAATTAATGGCGCAGTTTCTCCTACAGCTCTTGATAAAGCTAATATTACACCGGTTAATATTCCGCCAGATGATGCAGGTAGAACTTGATTCCATATCGTTTGCCATTTTGAAGCACCTAATGCAAAAGATGCATCTTTTATAGATTTCGGAACCGCTTTAATAGCTTCACGAGTGGCAACAATGATAATTGGCAAAATTAAGAGTGATAAGGTTAAGCTCCCGGCTAAAACACTAGCTCCAAGTCCCATTATTCTAACAAACACTTCTAGTCCAAGTAAACCATAGATAATTGACGGTACTCCGGCTAGATTAGAAATGTTGATTTCAAGTATAGCTGATAATTTATTTTTATTACTATATTCTTCCAGGTATACTCCAGCTGCAACTCCTACGGGAAAGGCAATAGCAGTAGTTAATAATAAAATCCAGATACTACCCATTAATGCAGTATATATCCCTGATTTTTCAGCCTTTCTTGATGGTAAATCAGTAATGAATCCCCAGTCAATTCTCATGATTCCATCAATTAAAATGTCGCCAATAAAAAAAACTAATAAGATTAAAGCAAATAAAGTACATCCGATTCCCCAAATTTTAAAGATCTGATCTTTAAGTCTGTTTTTTTGAATATTATTCATATCGTTCTTGGTATTTTTTTCTAATTCGATAACTTAATGTATTTAGTAAGAATGTAAATACAAATAAGGTAATTCCAGCTGCAAATATTGTTCTATATTCCACGGATCCGTGTTCTACATCTCCTAAGCTAACCTGAACGATATATGCTGTAATAGTTTCTACTGGGACGGTTGGATCAAGTGTTAATCGTGGTTGCTGACCTGCAGCAACGGCAACAATCATAGTTTCTCCAATAGCTCTTGAAATCGCTAAGATGATGGAGACTATAATACCAGAAGAAGCTGCAGGAACTACTACTTTAAAAGCGGTTTGTAATTTAGTTGCTCCCATACCAAATGAGGCTTCTCTTAAAGCATTTGGTACAGCATGCAATGCATCTTCAGAAATTGAAGAAATGTAAGGAATAATCATAATCCCCATTACAAAACCAGCTGATAATGAATTAAAACCTGACAAGCCAGGGATAATTTGCTGTAAAATAGGAGTCACTACTATTAGAGCAAAAAAACCATAAACTACAGTAGGTACTGCAGCTAATAATTCTAATAAAGGTTTTACTGTTTTCCTAAAGCTTTTTGGGGCGTATTCACTTAAGTAAATACTAATTGATAAGCCAATTGGTAATGCTACAGAAATTGCTATAAATGATGTTAATAATGTTCCTGATAGTAAAGGAAGTATTCCGTAATGTTTATCAACAAATAATGGAGTCCATTGCGTGTCTGTTAAAAAATCTATTATAGAAACTTCTCTAAAAAAATGAAACGCTTCAATAGCAAGTACCAATACAATCCCTATGGTTATTACAATAGTAATTAAGGCACTTGATAAAAGGGATCTTTCAATTACTAGTTCTTTTATTTTACGCATTTTATTTTGTGAAAAAGGAAATCAGGCAACTATGGTAGTTACCTGATTGTCCAGATTAAACTTCTGCTTATTTGTTACTTTCAACAAAAGTTTTAAAATTTTCTTTTTGTGTTGCGTATTTTTTAGCTGGTAAAGGAATGTATCCAACATCTTTTGATAATTCTCCAGCGTTGTCAATGTAGAAGTTTACGAATTCAACTACTTCTGGTGATTTTACTGAAGTACTGTTTACATACACAAATAAAGGCCTAGATAAAGGTTTGTATGTTCCGTTTTTAACAGTTTCTAAAGATGGCTTTACCACTTCACTTCCGTTATGTACGCCAATTAAAGATAATTTATCTTTATTTTCAGCATAGTACGCCAATCCGAAAAAACCTAATGCATATTTATCACCAGCAATTCCTTGTACTAATACATGGTCATCTTCACTGGCAGTGTAATCTCCACGAGTTCCTACTTTTTTACCACAAATAGCTTCAGAGAAATAATCGTATGTGCCTGATGCTGTTCCGGGTCCGAACAAATGAATTTCCTCATTCGGCCATTCTGGTCGAATTTGGTTCCACTTCATGATAGTTCCTTGAGCTTTAGGTTCCCATATTTTTTTTAATTCCCCAACAGTAAAAGAATCTACCCAATCATTTGCTGGATTAATAGTTACCGCTAAACCATCATAAGCTACTTCTAATTCTAGATAACTAATGTTATTAGCTTCGCATGCGGCTTTTTCTTTTGATTTTATTGGGCGAGAAGCATTAGATAAGTTTGTTTCTCCTCTAGAGAATTTTTTAAATCCTCCTCCAGTTCCAGAAACTCCTATAGTAACTTTTACTTTAGGTTCAACGGACCTAAATTCTTCGGAAACAGCTTCAGTAATAGGGAATACCGTACTTGAACCATCTACTTTAATAGTTCCGGTTAATACAGTTTTTGTGTTTTCAGCTAGTTTCTTTTCTTCTTTCGTTTTTCCACATGCAACTAATACGATAGCTGCTGTTAACATGATTACAGTTTTTTTCATCTTTTTGTTTGTGTGTTTTTGCATTACAAACATACAGAGGAAGAGTTGTTTAAAAGTTACCCTAAAATAAAGATAAGGTTACTGTAATGTTACTAAAGTAGGAAGGAGGTTAACATTAAAATAACATTGAGAACAATGAATAAAAAAAGAGCCCGAAGTAGGGCTCTTTTGATTTGTCTAAAGTAGTTGTTGTCCTAGAAGTGGATGTCAAATTGTAAACGGTATTCTAGTCCGCCAGCGTCACTTCCTGTTACGTCATTATAAGTTATATCGGACTGAACTTTAAGTTTGTGTCCTACGATATATTTAGATGCACCTAATGTATAGTAGTTAGTTGATAGCCCTGCTCCGTTAAATTTAACGTTTGTATAACGTCCTGCTACTTCCCAGTTTGATTTGAACAAATAGCCAGCTTGTAAGTTTGTAGAATTTCCTGTTTTTACTGAAGCAGTTGTGTTTTCATTTGTATCTCTGTTTGCATATTCCCCCATAAAAGAAATCCCTTTATATTTGAACATTGCATCAATAAAAACAGTATTAACATTTGCTTGATCAAAACCTTCTGGAGTTGTTGTGTTTACCATATAATTTCCTTGACTTCCTTTGTTTTTTACAGCTTTGTCGTTTAAGTTATAAGTTGCTCCTATTGCTAACTTTGGGGAAGCTTCTCTTTTTAAGTCACTCCCGCTATAATCACCTTTTCCTTGAAATTTTCCAAAAGGTAACATTTCAACTCTTGCAGTGTATTGGTGCCCCCCTAAGTTTCCAGTTGTAACGTTTCTTCCTTCTCCTTGAGAAATTGAAAACATATCTCTTATTAAGAATTTTTCAGAAAGATTAAAATGGTGCCTTATTTGTAACCCTAAATCACGATCAATATTAAAGTTGCTGTTTAATTTTGAACGGTCAACAAATTGTAAGTTTCCAGAGGATATTACACGTTCTCTGTTACCTGGTAATTTCGTTTGACCAGCCCATAAGCTAAAGTTTTTATAGAAATTCCATTTTATAACGGCATCTAAAATATATCTTGGGGCATCACTTGTGTATTCAGAAGCACCACTAATATCTCTGTTTGATAATCCTAATTCTAATTTATAAGTAAGTTTTGGGCTATATGCATACCCACCAAATTTTAATCGAGCTCTTCTAACTAAAAAATTACTTTCAGATTTTCCAAAGTCACCATTTGCATCTATGTCCCAAACATTTGTTGCTAAAAATTGCATTCTAGCACCAACTTTCATGGTCCATGTACTGTCTTTTCCTACTAAGTTAAAAAGTCCTTTTCCGAATTTAGGGCTATTTGTTTCTTGAGCTATTGCTGATAATCCAATTAAGATTATAAATACAGATAAATAACTTTTTAAATTTTTCATTTTATTGTGTCTTATTATTTTTTGCAATGCAAATAACTACACTTAATGTTAACTTAATGTTAAGTGAGGGTAAATAAATGAATAATTTTAAAGAAGTACACTATTAAGTATATTTAAGCTTTGTTTAACAAGTATATTGTGTAATAGTATTTAAGATCTATTATATTTGTGAAAATTAAAAAACTAAGTGTTTAAATCATTAAGCTTATTATCTTTTTTATTTGTTCTGACTTTATCAGTCTTGACACCCTCTTCTATATTGACAATAAATCATGATTGTCATATCTCTATTGGAAACTTTAATGAAGAAGAAGAGGAGAATAATCAAGGAAAAGATATAGAAGATGTTGAATTAGAGGACAATGAAGATGAAAAAAAAGAACGCTTTTTTTCATCTTTAAATGGGTTTAATGATTCAATTATTGTTGAGAATACTTCAGATTTAGTATTCCTTGTTGAAGGAATGTCAACTTATTCCTTGGATATACAACTTCCCCCACCAGAGTATTTAATATAGTTCTGTTCACTAGAGTATCATTGTAGAACAAATTATAAACATTTCAATTTATTTATTGGTACTTCAGCTATGTGTTGCTTGATCAAGTACGATACGTGGTATGTTAAACCAAACCAAACCAATTCAATATAAAAAAAATGAAAAACTTATTTGATTTTAAACATTTTAAAGGCGATTTATTCGGTGGTATTACTGCTGGTATAGTTGCATTACCTTTAGCGTTAGCTTTTGGTGTTAGTTCTGGTTTAGGACCAAGTGCAGGACTTTATGGAGCCATTTTTGTAAGTTTCTTTGCAGCATTTTTTGGTGGAACCAATACACAAATTTCAGGACCTACAGCACCGATGACCGCTGTAAGTATGGTTGTAATTGCAGGGATTGTAGCTGCTTTTGACGGCGATATTTCAAAAGCGTTACCAGCTATTTTAACCGTGTTTTTATTAGCAGGATTAATGCAGGTAGGACTTGGGTTGTTGGGTTTAGGGAAATATATTAAATATATTCCGTATCCAGTAGTTTCAGGATTTATGACTGCAATTGGTGTCATAATTTTAATTACCCAAATATTACCTTCAATTGGATATTACCCAAAAGAGGATGTTGTGTTTGTTGAGCAGTTTAAGCCGTATGCAGAAGAAGTAATATTGGATAATATATTAAAAGAAGAAGCAGGAGAAGGAATTTTAGTATTAGAAGATTTTAAAGAAACTATAAAGCAGGCAGGAAGTATTACTCAAGATCAGATATTAAAAGAATCACAAACATTAGCCAAATCAGATGCTTCAGGAGTTTTGGGAACACTTAAAGTGTTACCACGTGCATTACAACATATTAATTGGCTAGAGTTACTATTGGCTTTGGGTACAATAATAATAATTTTTGGATTTAAGAGAATAACTACAAAAGTGCCAAGTACACTTGTAGCGTTGCTGGTAATGTCTGGAGTTGCTATTGGGTTTGGATTAGATTATAGACCTATACAAGAAATCCCTGGAGGTTTACCTATTCCGAATTTTGAAATGTTTACGAGTTTTCAATTAAATAGTATTACACCATATATCTTTACGGCGCTTACTTTGGCATTATTGGGTGCGATTGATTCGTTATTAACATCAGTTGTAGCTGATAATATGACTAAAACTAAGCATAAACCAAATAAGGAATTGATAGGCCAAGGAATTGGGAATAGTGTAGCTGCTATTTTTGGTGGTATTCCTGGTGCAGGAGCGACTATTAGAACAGTTGTGAATATAAATGCAGGTGGTAAAACTAGGCTTTCAGGTATGATAGCAGGTTTAATGTTACTTGTTATATTGTTGGCTTTAGGCCCAATTGCATCACAAATTCCAGCAGCTGTATTGGCAGGGATTTTAGTTACAGTTGGTATTGGTGTTATGGATTATAAAGGATTAAAAGCAATACCATATATGCCACGTCCAGAAGTAATAATTATGCTTGTTGTATTGGTATTGTCTTCAGTATGGAATTTGGTTTATGCAGTAGGAATTGGGTTAGTAATAGCTTCCTTAATGTTTATGAAAAAAATGGGAGACCTTACTGCAGAGCGCTCTGATGTAAAAGCACTAAAAGAAGAAGAGTGGCCTGATGAAACTGGCTTTCCAGAGAAGTTAGAGGAACAAGTTTTTATCAAACACATTAAGGGGCCATTGTTTTTTGGATCAACAAGTGATTTTCAGCAGTTAGCAAAACAAATACCTGAAACTGCATCTACAATAATAATTAGAATGGATAGAATGGCATATATTGATCAATCAGGATTATATGCTATGGAAGATGTTTTAGCAGATCTTGTAAAAAGTGAGAAAGATGTAGCATTGGTCGGGATTTTAAAACAGCCTAAATATATGTTGGAACGTATAGATATTATTCCTGACTTAGTACCAAAAGAACAATTGTTCGAGAGTTTTAAAGATTGCTTAAATTGGATTAAAGAAAAGTATTAAATTGATTACATATGAGAACACAAACAAAAATAACTCAAGATAACCTTACGCCAAGAGATGCTCATAATATTTTGGTTGATGGAAATAAAAGATTCACTCAAAATTTAAAAGCACAAAGAGATTTGCAAGCTCAGGTACTAGCAACTAGTAAGGGTCAATATCCATTTGCAGTAATATTAAGTTGTATTGATTCTAGAGTACCAGCAGAATTGGTTTTTGATCAAGGTATCGGCGATGTATTTAGCGCAAGAGTAGCTGGGAATATTATCAATGAGGACATGTTAGGTTCAATGGAATATGCTTGTAAAGTAGCTGGTTCAAAAATTGTTGTAGTAATGGGGCATTCCAAGTGTGGGGCAGTAACTGCAGC
>Ga0209291_1002736_pt1 | contig 13848 bp, 9 predicted proteins | sample GOMGulsemesocosm_FD_184633 | JGI IMG/M metagenome (GOLD analysis project Ga0209291, IMG submission 184633) | Methane-oxidizing microbial communities from mesocosms in the Gulf of Mexico - GOM9B Gulf of Mexico (SPAdes) (version 2) | ecosystem: Environmental > Aquatic > Marine > Cold seeps | place...
TTTTTGTACCTGGTTCTAGACCCGATCGTTTTAAAAAAGCGCTTGCTGCAGGCGCAGATCTTATTTGTATTGACCTTGAAGACGCAGTATTGCCTGAAAACAAATCGCAAGCACGAAATGATGTGGTTAATTTTATTCGTAATGAATCCCAAAGGGTTTGTGTTCGTATTAACCCTGTATCAACCGATCTTGGTTTAGCTGATTTAACCGCTTTAAAGGCGGTTAAACCTGATTATATAATGATGGCTAAATGTGCGAATACAGAAGACGTAAAACAAGCTGAAAATATGCTGTCGGGTGCGCAAACTAAGCTGATTGGGTTAATTGAAACTATTGAAGGTTTAGAAAACGCTAAAGCAATTGCGCAATGTAAAACTGTTTCGGCTTTAATGTTTGGTGGCGCAGATATGTCTGCCGAATTAAGGTGCGATTTTACGTATGAAGCTTTGTTATTGGTTAGAAGTCAGTTAGTAATAGCAGCAGCTAAAGCAGATATCGATCTTATCGATGTGCCGTACATTAATATTAAGGAACCGGAAGGTTTATCCGAAGAAATTCATAAAGTAAAAGGGCTTGGTTTTACCGCAAAAGCCGCGATACACCCCAATCAAGTAGACATAATTCATAAAGCGTTTATGCCAAGTGCAAAGCAAATAGCATACGCACAAGATGTAGTAAACGCCGTTGACTCACCTGATGCGGGTGTAGTGGTAGTAAATGGTAAAATGATCGATAGGCCAATTATTTTATCATCACAGCGTATTTTAATGTTAGCTCAGGCGGCGACTGAATAGCCTTAAATATTAGATTATTTGTAACTATTCAGCTAAAAAAACAGAACTCATCACAGAGGGAACAGAGGGCACAGAGATCACCGAGAAGAAAATATCGTGATTTATTTTCTCAGTGTAGCGCAGCGCCTAGGTGTTCTCGGTGGTGTACTATCTAATTACGGAATAGTTACAATTTTTTTAATACGATAGAACATAAAAGACTGGACGACGACCTAAAATGAACGTTCAATCACCAGCCTTTTTATAGATGGTTTATTGTACTCTTTCTATGGCTTGTTTAGCCGTTGTGTATAAGGTTTTTATCATCAAACTTAATACCCAACGAATAAATTTAGTTGTTATTTCCTTAACTTCTTGTGTTCTTTTACCTACGAAAACCAACATGTGACCTAAAAGGCCTTTTAGTTCTACTTTAGCTTCAGCTGATGTTGTTATCGAGTTATGTAAGCTACGTGCTAGAAGGTCATAAAACGACATACCTATGCTTAAAGTCGCCTGAGCTGATATTGCTGCATATTGTCCTGTTCTCTTTAGGAACGTTATTAAACCATCAGTAATAATTTGTTGCCAGCGTTGGGAAAATGATACTAGATAACGATTTTCGTATTTCAAAACAGTATGCTTATGCTGCTTCGTTTGGTAGGTATTATCCATACTTTTGTAGTCTTTATAGGCCGCTACGGTATTAATATAACCTGGCGTAGCTTTAGCCATTGAGTGTGCATGACGATTAAAAAAAGAACTATTATTTTTAACCGTTTGATACTCACCCACCGTATGGGTAAATGGCCAAACGGGTACGTTAGGTACAGGGTCTGCACCATGGGTTACTCGGTAATGTTTTATATTATGAGCCGCACGATGAGCCGAGTTTTCAAGAACAACTCTAGGTGCACCAAACGTATAAAGTTTAGTTGGAATACCTCGTTCGCTTGCCCACATAGCGGTTAATTCAGCAACCGCAGCACCTAAACTATGGCCTACAAGGTGTAAACACCGGGGTTTGTGGGTAGTCACGTATTGATTAAATGAAGGGAGCATACTGTTAAATACTTTTTGAAACCCTGAATGAACTTCTAAGTTTTTAGGGCCAAGCGTTATCGCTATATTTGCATTACTTAACCAGTCAGGAATGGAATCAGAACCTCGAATACCAATAATATGGTGTTTTTTGAATTTAGGAGATGTCCCTTCTGCAGTTAATGCGAAACCAGTACTGCGGTTGAAGATTTGATTGATTATTCCTCCACTGATTCCCTGTATTTTTTGATTAGTCAGTTTAAAATTGTCTTCAAAATCATTGTGAAATATTCCATCAAATCCAGCAGATGTCTTAATGTCATATACTCTTGCAGCAACACTTGCTGCTGTATTAGGTGATATTATTGCACTCATAAATTAATTTCCCTTCCTGTGCCTTGTTCCGTTAGTTTGTTAAAATCTCCGTCATGTATACGATATTTCGTTTCTTTATCGATATGTAGCCAAGTAGCTATATAGTCCTCTTCCCAGCGACAGATACTTGAAGCCATGTAATCCAAATGCTTATTATTATTATTTTTAAAAGCGAAACTTACTCGTTTATTGTTTAATTCACATTTTAATAAAAACAATTTTTTTGTGAATTCAGGTATTTCTGTAATCCCAACATGTGTGGCTACCCAAAATGGAATGAGTGCACCATCTCGATCTATATAAATCTCTTGAGAAACACGATCTTCTGAAAAAGGTTTGCTAGGGATTGAAGAGCGGATGCTCTTTTGTGGAAAGCTAAACTGACCAACATTATTCGTTGTTGCTACATCAATATGTTCTTTTCCATCGATGTACATTAACGCACGAGTTACTTTAAGATTAGCAACAGGCTCTCCATTTTCAGTAACAACACCGTTCACTTCAGAGCTTAAAAAGACTTCTTGTTTTTTAAACCACCCAAACATATCAACTCCTTGACTTAAAATAGGGAATGCAATTACAGACGAGATAAGAAATAACAAGATAAAACGAGGGCTAAAAGAAAATAGACTTTTTCTCCGTTTATTCATTAGCTATCCATGCTGAATATTTGTAACGATTTTAGGTGAAAGAACCAAGGAAGTAAATGGTTAGTTGATGGTTAAGTAATCGAAATATAGCTTCATGGATTAGTGTGTTTATATATTAATTTCCCTTCCTGTGCCTTGTTCCGTTAGTTTGTTAAAATTACCATTCTCAACTATATATTCGTTCATACCATCATAGAGTAAAAATGGAGTATAATCTTCGTTCCAACGGCAGATACTCGATGCCATATGATCAACGTGTTCACTATAGTTATTTTTAAATTGAAAACTCACTCGCTTATTAGTTAATTCGCAATTTAACATAGCTAACTTTGCTTTATATTCTGGTAGTTCTTTAATCCCAACATGTGTGGCTACCCAAAATGGGATTAGTGTCCCATTTTTATTGATATAAATTTCTTGAGAAGTTCTATTAATAGCAAAAGGCTTATTTGGATTCGATGAACGGATGATTTTTTCTGGGAAATGAAAGTGGCCTTTATCATCAGTAACAGCAGTATCTTTATGTACTTTTTGATCGGTGTAAATAAGAGAACGTATTACTTTAAGATTAGCAACAGGCTCTCCATTTTCAGTAACAACACCGTTCACTTCAGAGCTTAAAAAGACTTCTTGTTTTTTAAACCACCCAAACATATCAACTCCTTGACTTAAAATAGGGAATGCAATTACAGACGAGATAAGAAATAACAAGATAAAACGAGGGCTAAAAGAAAATAGACTTTTTCTCCGTTTATTCATTAGCTATCCATGCTGAATATTTGTAACGATTTTAGGTGAAAGAACCAAGGAAGTAAATGGTTAGTTGATGGTTAAGTAATCGAAAAGCCTGCTTAGCGTAATACTACAATCAACAATGTTCTTTTATCAACTCCATAGTATTAAGATAAAGTTTTGGGTCTTCTATTTGGTTCAACATTGATTGATCAGGTAAACAGTCGTCGTCAATGTAGTCAACATAATCGGCGGCACAATCAAAAACTAGAATGTCTAATGCTAATCTGTCCATTCCGTATAAGCCGCGGTGGATCATGTCAGCTGAAAATACGAGTAGGTCTCCGGCAGCTAAGGGAATTTCTATACCTGTTGTGAGATCGTCACTACTTTCTTTATTATTTATTTCTAAACGTACATCAAGTTCTTCGTTATTGTCCCAGCGTTTATGTGTTCCTGGCACTAACCCCATACCAAGTTCGTTAAACAGTGGAACACGAAGGTGCACTACTTGTGTATTATGAATCACACGTTTTTGATCTTCCACGTCATAATCATACTGACAATCGCGGTGCCAGAATGTTTTTTGTTGCGGGCGAAATGGATTAAAAAACAATTGAGTATTCATAAACGCTGGCTTGGTTGCAATAACCGAGTCGACAATACTCATAATTTTCTTGGAGCAGATAAAGTTAAACAGTTTTATTCTATCACAAGCTTCTAAATATTCACTTCCTGTAATAAGTGAAGAGTTGAATGCTTCTTCTTGGTAGAAGGTTTTGTTGTCTTGCTTCCATGCTTCATGAAATTTTAAAATAACCGTACGTAAGGATGCTATTTCGGCAGAGCTAAAGAAGTCTCTAACCACAAAGTAACCTTGTTCGTTATAACTTTTATTTAATTGAGGAAAACCTAAATGACTACAATCTACTACCATGATCACACTTTTATATATGTATAACATTCACTGAACAGCGGATTTATAACACGATAAATGCCGGAATTCTTAAAGGAGGTGGATTTTAACTGATTGTAGGGAAATAGATAAGAGATTAGTGAACTAGCTAAGATTTTAATTGTAATTTGGCATTATAATTTAATACTGAGTAAGCTTAACGCAATAACAAAGTCCTTTGTTATTTAATCTATATTTAAACACTTATCCTATTTTATTAGACTCTGACCACACTCTTAGGTTTTCTAAAATACCTAGTGCAGATTTACCAAATGTTGTTAACTCATAAGTTACAGCAACCGGTCTATCGCTAATAACTTTTCTTAAAACCATGCCTTCGTTTTCAAGTTCTTTTAATCGTTGGTCAACCATCTTTTTGCTGGCGCCACCTAACATTCGAGTTAAATCGTTAAAACGAACAGGTGCGTCTTTAAGATGATAAATAATAGAACCTTTCCATTTTCCGCCAATTAATCGCATACCTTTTTCGATAGAGCAGGGCTCCGTACATGCATTTAATACGGACTTTCGACCTCTTTTATCTATTTTAACTACACTTTCCATAATTATTTTTCTCACAGATGTAGGGTATTGACTGCAAACTACTTGATTTAAAGTTTTAAGTAACTAAAATATACCACGTATATTAATAAAGCGAAAGAAAGTGATTTTCAATATTTGTAAAACAGTTGTTTGAAAATATTGATCATTTTAAAATTGAATTCATACGTTTTCCGTAAATAAGTTGTATATATGGCTGAAGTAAAAACTAAGATATCCCTAAAAATTGGCCCGAACAGCCAAGTTCCTGCTGAAATTGTTTCATTTGATAATTTAAGTTCTGATAAAGAGCATATTGCGATGATTCTAGGTGAAGCTGATCAAAAAAGTGATACGCCGCTTGTCAGGCTACATTCAGAATGTTTAACAGGTGATGTTTTTCATTCTTCTCGTTGTGATTGTGGTGAACAATTAGACGAAGCCATAAGTTTAATGGAACAACAGGGCGGAATTATTTTGTATTTACGCCAAGAAGGCCGAGGGATAGGGCTGTACAACAAAATTGAAGCATATAAGCATCAATCTGAAGGAATGGATACCTATCAAGCCAATAATCACCTAGGTTTTGGTGACGATCTTCGTGACTTTGATGAAGCCGGCGAAATGCTAAAAGCATTAAATGTTACCAAATTAAAGTTATTGACTAACAACCCTAATAAAGTTGATGCGTTAAGAGAGTTTGGTATTGAAGTAGAAGAAGTTATTTCTACTACGACTTTTGTGAAAGATGATAATAAATCTTACATAAAAGCAAAAATTGATATTGCTAACCATAATATGAAAGATGAAGACATTTAAATTTCGCGCTTAGGTAAGTTAAAAACGTAACGTATTGTTACGTTTTTAACTGTAGTTACCAAATAACCAGGCCTTATCAAACTAGGGCTATTGTTTTTTCTTTCTTCATATATGACAGATGGGTAGCGATGAATATTTACGCAGTCTCATGACTTTTTATGTAGAGGTTGGCGAAAAATAACGGCAGACCTTTTCTGACATCCTCTGTAGACATGAGTTTAACTCATTTATCTATAGCTTTCGGGCACCGCGCTTAATCTTGATAATATCCAAACTAACCTTTTGCTCCCAATACATCTTTAAGTGGGTCTAAGTACTCTTCAAATTTTTGCCATTGTTGTAACCCTTGATTATAAATAGGTTGTCGCACTTGCTCTGAACTTGCTGTACGTACTGAACGTTTAGTTTTATGGAAAGCCAAACAGTTTTCTTCAAAGGGTAAACCACAAAAATCTAGCAGTCTACGTACTTGAACCTCTAAATCAGCAACAACGTCTTCATACTGAACACGGAGTATTTTTCCAGGTAAAACTGAATCCCAATGATCCATCAGCTTTACATAATCATTGTAGTAATGGCCTATATCTTTCAGGCTATAACTAAATTCTTGCCCTTCAGCGAACAGTTGCTTATAACCGCTAAAACAGCATGCTAAAGGGTGGCGTCGTGCATCAATAATTTTAGCATTAGGAAGTATTAGTTGGATAAGCCCTATATGTTTGAAATTATTTGGCATTTTGTCAATAAAGTAAGTGGCTCCTTGACGATGAATCTGGGTGTCTGCAATAAACTTATCACCAAACTTTTTCAATTGCTCGCTGGAAAGTTCTTCTAGTACCTTAGGATATTGCTTACTATCATGCGTTCTACGTCGGCCACTTAATCTATGTGCTAACGCCATGATATTTGGTAATTCCATTGTGCCGTCAACCTGAGAATGCGAGGATAATATTTGTTCAAGTAAGGTCGAGCCAGAACGTGGTAAGCCTACAATAAATATTGGATCGGCGGCTTGACAACTTTGAGCTAGTTTATTTTTAAATAATTCAGGTGTACATACGTCTATTTGCGCTTGGCACTCTGACGCTGTTCGTTGGGCACTATAATTAAGTTGCCGCTTCTTTAGCGCATTACCTCGTTCGTAATAGGTAAAGGCATCTGCATAAGACTTTCTATCCTCAAACGCCTTACCTAATGCAAAACAGAGATGAAATCGATCTTCAAATAATGTTTCTTCTGCTTGTTCACGCGTTTGCATTTTATTTATTTCTGCCTCAGTAAACTTGTAAGTTTTGAGATTTGCTAAACTCCAAAATGCATCACCAAAGTTATCTTTAGACAAGCAAGCTTGTTGGTAAGCCGTGATAGCATTGTCTGTTTGACCTACCGTTTTGTATGCATGACCTTGCATAATATGCACACCTGAATCATCAGGTATTTTATTCAAGAGATTTTGATAAATCTCTATCGCTTTATTAAAATTACCTACTGCTTGGTTTTCGTTGGCAAATGTCATTTGATAACGTAAGTCATCAGGATCGCTTTTTCGTAAAATGTCAGCTTGCTCAAGGGATTTTTGGTATTTTTGCCTTCTATGTAAAACATGTACGTAGTCAAGACGTGCTAGGGCAAAATTAGGTTCAAACGCTAAGCAGCTTTCCAATAAAAATTCAGCATCATCAAGTACTTTATGTTTAACTCCAATACTAGCCAGTAAGCGCATTGCTTCTACATTCTTTGGGTTTTTTTGTAAAAAGTATCGACAAAGATCTTCTGCTTTCATCAGTTTTTCTTCATAAATAAAGCTATTAATACTTAATAATTCTTTTGGCATTTTAGACCAATGTGCAAATTGCCTATAAGCTTCATTCGATGCTAACGTATTATGCTGGATTTTGTGTAGTTCAGATAAATACTTCCAACTTGCTATCAATGTAGGGTTGAGTAATATCGCTTGTTCATACGATTTTATCGCCGAAGATGAATTGTTAGCACGATAGTTATGGCCTTCTTCTTGGAAAGCTCGGGCATAATTTGGATGGTAGGATTTAAGCTGTTTTAAGGCTGATAGTGCTTTATCTTTTTGATTCAAGTATCGGTGGCAAACAGCAATAATATATAAAGCGTCTTTATTATCAGGCTCTTGTTCAAGCAAAGCACAAAGGATTTCAATAGCTTCAATGTATTGTTGCTTTTGTAAAAATAGTTTTGCTTGTTCAATAGACTTTTCTGATGTTAAATTTTTTGTGGGTAAATATTCACTCATAGACTTTGCTCCAACAGCGGTACACCAATACTATTATAAAAAAAGAGGCGATTTATAATAAATCGCCTCTTTTGCGTTTAAAACTTTTTATGCTTTTGTTATCAGCATTAATAAAAGTCGTAAGAAACGCGCAGACCAATAGTTCGAGGGCGATTAACCGTAATTCGTCTTATATCGTCTTGGGTATTAATATGCTTTTCAACTAACTTGTCGGTTAAGTTATCAATATACAATTCGATACCATACTCTTCGTAAGTAGCCCCGATTGAAGCATTAGCTACAGTATAACTTGCTTGTAACTCACGTTGTGCTATTTGTAACGAACTATAACTTTCGTCAGAATATTGAATACTTATTTGCCCATACCCTTCAACAGCATCCATAACTTCCATATCGTATCTAGCACGTAAACTATATTGTAATTCTGGTGCTAAAGGTAACTGGCTTCCCACAGGTGCAATAGTAAAATCAATCCCGTTATTTAAGCTTGTAACTTTAGAGTCGTTATAAGATAGAGAACCAAATAATGTGAGATGATTACTCGCTGCCCAAGTGGTAGTAATTTCAGCACCAAGTATTTCTGCATCTGCAACGTTTGAGGTAAAGGTTAAACCACTGATATTCGTGTTATCGAGAATAGCAATTTGTATGTCGTTCCAATCAATTTTATAAATTGAACCGTTAAACTGTAGATTACCATCAGCTAATGTAGTTTTCCAACCAAATTCCATATTTGTTAAATCATCAGTTTTGTAGGTCGATGGAACAACAAAACTTTCAAATTGTGGTAAGTTATTGGTGTTAGTTGCAGGGCCAGAGAGTCGGTTAAAACCACCTGGGCGGTAACCTTCAGACCATGTAGCATAAAACAAAACATCTTTATTTAAATGGTAATCTAATGTTACTTTAGCAATGCTACCCGTTTGTTTTAAAGGGCTAATATCAGCTAAGCTAGTGTCGTAATTACGACCATAACTTGGCGCATCTTCTGTCGCTCCCCAAGTATCAGTAGTGGCAAAGCTAGATGAACCTAAAAACTCAGCTTCTAACTCATAATAACGAGCACCTAAGGTTAAAGTAAGGTCTTTCGTAATATCGTAATATAGCTCACCGAAAATAGCCGTTTGTTTCTCATTACGTGTTAAGTCGTTAATGAAAGTCACACCTGGGGCTTTAAAGTCTGGATCATTAGATGTGGCATCAGGAAATGCGCGGTTAGGAAAAAAGCCAAGGCCTGGTGCTGCAGCATAATCAAAGTCACCTACATGGGTAATTTTTTGATCATCGTAAAATAAACCAACAACACCGCTTAAGCGATTTTCTGGCGATGTGCTCACACGAAATTCGTGAGTTTCACGCTTGTTGGTAACATCTGCTTCAAAACGTTTATTTGGATCAAGACAGTTTCGTACAGCCGTATAATAGGTACAAGTGTAATAATCTGATGCGAAAGCACCGCTGTTGTTATAACCAATGTAATCGATAGACTGTTGTACTTCACGATCTAAGTAACCACCAGTATATACAAATTCTAGCTCAGCTAAGCGCGCTTCTATTGTCCAGTTCGTTAAATCAAAAGTGTCTTCTAATTTATCTTCTGAGAAACGAGATACGTTACGCTCTCCTAAGGTAGGATCGTAATCAAAAACACCATCTACATCTAAGCTCTGGTGAGTATGTTGAACGAGCACACTTACATCGTCATTCACTTCCCACTTTATACCTAAACGCCCACCAACATATTGGCTATCGTTAAAATCGTCTTCAACGAATTCGCTATTATCAACTTCAGTAAAAGTTGCATCTAACCACTGGTCTTCTAAGCCTTGAGAAAAATCACCGTTATTATAAAAATCAGGATTTGGATTAGGGTTAACATTAGGATCTACTGTAAATGTATTATATACATTATCAATAAAGCCACCTTGTCTATCGTTATAGTAAGTAAAACGAACTGCTAATTTATCATCAATAATGGGGATATTAACAAAGCCTTCAACGGCTGCACTGTCGTCGCCACCTTTAGTTTGAGAGTAATCAAGGTCTAGGCCTGCTGAAAATTCAGATACATCAGGCTTATTAGTAATAATTCGAACTGCGCCTGCCTGTGCACTTGCACCAAATAATGTACCTTGCGGACCCGCTAATACTTCTAAACGTTCAACATCGGTAATATAAACATCTAGATTTCGACCGCCTAAACTTACAGGTTGTTCATCTAAATAAAAGCCAACATTAGGAGCCGGTGAAAATTCAGCACCAATAATACCGTTCGCATCTAGTGCTACGCCGCGAATGTAAACTTCTGATTGTCCTGGCCCACGACCACCGGCACTTGCACTAGGTAAAAATTCAATGTAGTTTTCGAAGCTTGAAACCCTAAGCTCCTCTAAAGATTCTTGACCTAAAGCCTGAACAGATACAGGTACATCTTGTATGCTTTCAGATCTCTTGGTGGCTGTTACCTTTATTACTTCAATTTCTGCCAAAGCAGAAGATGAAGTAAAAACGGTAGCTATGGCAACACCAATGGCATAGCTTAGTTTGCTTTTGTTTAACATGATACATATCCCCAGTTCTTATAATTATCTTTGTATTTCAATTTTGAGTTATTCATCGTACTTGTCATTTGAGTAACTCTTCTCTTCTTCCTTCCTATTATTCTCTTCATGCTATTCATGAAGTATTGTAAATGCTTTATGTTTAATCTAAATTAATCCAAGCTGACTTACTTTGGGTATAACCCATAATGCAATCCATTGACTTATCGCGAGTATTGCCTGATTGTTTATAACCGCCAAAAGGCTGTGTCATATCGCCATCACCAAAGCAATTAACCCAAACAACACCTGCTTCAATATTTTTAACCATTCGATGAGCTGTTTTTAGATCCGCTGTCCATACACTTGCTGCTAGCCCGAAAATTGAATCATTGGCTATTGCTAGAGCATGCTCTTCATCGTCAAAAGGAATTACACAAGCGACTGGACCAAAAATCTCATCTTGAGCAATATTCATATGTGGTTCCACGTCAATAAGTAAAGTTGGTTGCACGTATGCTCCCAGCTCAAAGTTTGATGACGCTTTTCCACCAAATACGATCTTTGCACCTTCTTCTACACCTTGTTCTATTTTAGTTAAAACATTTTTTTGATGTGCATGAGTAACCACAGGGCCTAGGGTTGTTTTAGGGTTCAATGGCTCGCCATGTTGATAAACGGCTTGGCTTCTTTGGGTAAATTTTTCAATAAATACGTCGTAGATATCTTTATGTACTAACAAACGAGAACCGGCATTACATACTTGGCCTGCATTATCAAAAATACCACCAAAGGCATAATCAACCGCTCGATCTATATCTTCAAGATCGGGCATGAATATTTGTGGGCTCTTGCCACCTGTTTCTAGTGCAACTCGTTTTAAGTTTGACTGGGCAGCGTAAATCATCAACTGCTTACCTACTGCAGTAGAGCCAGTAAAACTAATTTTGGCAACATCCATATGTAAAGCTAACGCTTTACCAGCATCTGGACCATAGCCATTAACGACGTTAAAAACACCGGCTGGTCCGCCTGCTTCTAGAAATAACTGAGCCAACTTGATACAACTTAAAGGAGCTTGTTCTGAAGGTTTTAACACTACACAGTTACCCGCAGCCAAAGCCGGAGCTACTTTCCAAGTGGCCATTAATAACGGATAGTTCCAAGCTGAAATAGCTCCAACAACCCCTAAAGGTTCTCGAAGTATCATATGTAAGGCATTATTATCAGTATTAGTTACTGCACCGTTAACTTTATCGATACACTCAGCAAAATAACGTAGTGATACTACAACTTCAGGTAAATCAATAGTTAGCGCATCGGTTATGGGCTTGCCCATATCCAAACTTTCCAAAAGAGCAAATTCAGCAGCGTGTATTTCAACCAAATCAGCAAAACGAAGCATTACTTTTATTCGTTCTCTTGGTGACATGTTTTTCCAGCGTCCATCGTCCCAAGCTCTTTTAGCCGCAGCCACAGCCAGGTTAATATCATCCGTGCTGCCGCAAGCAATAGAAGCTAGCACTTTTCCTGTAGCGGGATTAATGGTATCAAGTCTAGCCCCATTTATTGCCGGAACAGATGTGCCATCGATAAATAGTTCAGTTTCTATTTTCAGATTATCAGCCAAATTCACCCAGTCTTCATGTGACAAGGTTTCTGGTGCCGCGTTTGTAATAGTTTCTGTTAACATATAGATTCTCGCCTAGGTAGTATTTTCTGTCGGCATTGCGTAATCACAATGCTTAAGAAATTTATAATATTATTATTTAATTAAGTAATGACAATGGTGGTAAATACCACTGCAGTACAATTGATCTTTTTGGGCTATTGATAACTATTTTTTACGTATAAAAATGTCATCAACTGTTGTCTTGTAAAATCATCTCCGCACCTTTTTCCGCAACCATCATCACTGGAGCATTGATATTACCGGACGTTATATTAGGAAAAATTGATGCATCGACAACACGAAGGCCTTTAATACCATGAACTCGTAGGCGATGATCAACCACAGATTTTTCTGGCTCATTGCCCATGGTGCAGGTGCCGCAGAGGTGATAAATGGAGCCAGCTTGTTCACGAAAGTACTTAAGCATACTCGCTTCATCAGTAACCTTGTTACCTGGCTTCACTTCCTCTGCAGTCACACTTTTAAGTGCCGGTGCTTGCATTACTTTCTGAATAAGTTTATGGCCTTGCAACACTTCTTGAATATCTTTTTCAGTCGATAAATAATTGGGGTTAATTAACGGGGCATCCTTGGGATTACTCGACGCCAGTGTAATTGTGCCTTTACTACTTGGGCGACAAGAGTTAAATGCCAGTAAAAAACCTGAAAATGGATCAGGGGCTAAAGTAGCATTAGGGTCTGTCGGTATTTCATACGACATTGGATTAAAGTACAGTTGAATATTCGGTAAATCTTCACTGTCATCACCTTTTAAAAAACCGCCTCCTTGATTAACGCTAATCGCTAACGGGCCGCTACGCTTAAAAAGGTATTGTGCGCCTGCTTTCGCTTTGCCCCATAACGAGCTAAGATCATCGTTGAGTGTTTTTACGTTTGCTCGATAGTAATAACTAACACATAAATGATCTTGTAAATTTTGTCCTACAGCAGGTGAGTGCTGTACTACAGATATATTATGCTTATCTAATAGGCTTTTATCTGCCACTCCTGAAAGTTGCAGTAATTTGGGTGAGTCGACAGCACCAGCAGCTAAAATAATTTCTTTATTAACGGTTAACGTATGAAGTATTCCTTTTTTACATACTTTTATAGCGTAAGCTCGTTTGTCTTTATCAAACAGAATTTTCTCGGTAACAGTGTGATGCCAGATAGTTAAATTTTTACGCTTTAGTGCGGGTTTAAGGTAAGCAGTGTTGCTAGAAGCACGCAATCCTTTATCAATATTAGCTTCGTAAATACCAACACCTTCAAACTCAGCACCATTAAAGTCATCATTGATTTTAAAACCTAGTTCCTTACTTGCTTTTAAATAATGCTGGCAAAGAGGGTGGGCGTCCTTTGACATTTGTGTAATGCCTATTTTCCCATTAGCTGAATGATATTGAGTATCGCCAAGAGGATGTTTTTCTATTTTCTTAAAGTAAGGTAATACGTCTTGATAAGACCAACCTTTGTTACCTGCTT